>Ga0163179_10000813_pt1 | contig 22299 bp, 22 predicted proteins | sample AtlANTMetagenome_FD_109643 | JGI IMG/M metagenome (GOLD analysis project Ga0163179, IMG submission 109643) | Marine eukaryotic phytoplankton communities from the Atlantic Ocean - Atlantic ANT 2 Metagenome | ecosystem: Environmental > Aquatic > Marine > Oceanic | place: North Atlantic Ocean...
AGTATAGGTGGATTAGCACTAAACATATTAAAGCAGCTGAAAGGACTTAAATTAACATTGCCATTCTTATCTACTGTGCTAGCTAAAGCTATTGGTCTAGGCGCAACAGATAACAAAAGCATTTTATGTAATTCGCTAGTTGAAAGGCTATTAGGTTCAATTGATGTAAACTTATCCATTTTATATATTTTATTTTGATCCTATTAATTTTGTTCTCACTTCACCAAAACCTACTCTTTTACCATCTTTTTCACAGTAACCTCTCATTATAACAGTATCATTATCATTTATGAATACTCTACTACTTCCATCATCTAAAGTTACAGGATTTTTTCCACCCCATGAAAGTTCTAACATTGAGCCATAAGATCCTTTCTCTTTACCACTAATAGTTCCTGAAGCCATTAAGTCTCCAATATTTATATTACATCCATTTATTGTGTGATGAGATAATTGTTGAGCCATATTCCAATACATATATTTAAAATTAGAAGAACAAACTATCGATTCTTTCGATCCTTCTGGCTGAATTGATACTTCTAAATTAATATCATAATTCTTCATATCACTATATTCTAAATAGGGCAAAACCTTAGGAATTTGTTCAGGCCCTTTAACTTTATATAAATCCAAAGCTTCTATTGTTACAATCCATGGAGATATTGAAGAGGCAAAACTTTTACCTAAAAATGGACCTAGAGGAACATATTCCCATTTTTGAATATCTCTAGCAGACCAATCATTAAATAAAACTTTTCCAAAAATATAATCTTCAGCTTCATCAGTTGAAACTGAATCACCCAAATTTGTTTTTTTACCAATTACAAACCCTATCTCTAATTCAAAATCTACTCTGGAAGATGGCTGAAATACTGGCATGTCCTTATTTGGCAATAGTACTTGACCCTTTGGCCTATGGATATCTATACCACTTACAATTATAGATGATGCTCTACCATGGTAACCCACAGGAATATGCTTCCAGTTGGGAAGTAAAGGATTTGAAGGATCTCTAAACATTGATCCAATATTAGTAGCATGTTCTACGCTAGAATAAAAGTCAGTATAATCCCGAATTTCTAAAGGCAAGTGCATTTGAGCATTGGATTGCTTAATTAATACATTACTATTGTTTTTTAAAACCGAAGATGAATCAGAAAGTTCTTTTTGAATAGTCAATCTAACATCATTTGTTATTGATTTTCCTAAAGAAATAAAATTATTAAGGTAGAGGTTTTCAAATACATTAAAATCAAAATCTAAATGATCAAATACACCTAACTCTGATGATAATTTTAAATCAAGAATCATTTCACCAATAGCAATACCTACTCTTTTTTTTGAATTCTTTATAGAAAAAATACCAAAAGGGATATTATAAATTGAGAAGTCAGAGTTTTTTGGTATATCTACCCAGGTATTCATATTTATTTTTTAATCAGCTTTAAACCATTATTAATAAGTTCTTTGTATTCTGTTTTTTTACTTAATCTAAGTAAATTTTTATATAAATCATCGTTTACTTTAGCCTTAGAATTATATGTCAATTCATATATTTCAAGCAAAATAAGCCATTCATTTTTATATTTAGATTTAATTTCAAAAAATATCTTTTCTAGCTCTTCAAATTTAGGTTTTTTATTTTCTCTAATGTCTCTAACTTTTTTATAAAGCTTGTGTAATTCTTTTTCCTTTTTTGAATATCTAATCATTTCTGCTTTTACTTTAGATACGCTATGTAGATCATCAAATGATTCATCGGATGCAGGACCTGCAAATACTGATACAATTTTTTCGCCAACTGCCATATCATAAACTCCCCATTCTGGCTTAAAAAGAATTTCATCTTTATAAGTTACATTGCAATCAGAAAATGAAATTAATAATATCTTTCCTTGTAGATCTCTTTTCCCTGTAATTATTTTTCCTGAAACTTTAATCCCACCTTGAAAGTTTAAATCTATGTGTTTACCTTCAACTATTCCATATGCTTCTAAATCCTTAGGAGACATATTTTCAATAGCCAGATTTACACCTTCTAATTTTCCAACAGGTGAACCATAACCATCTTTATGATAATCTCTACCATGACCAATAAGCTCTTTTCCTTTTGATGATAATGCTGTAGGCCCAGTAGTTTGTATATAGATTGGCTTATCTTTTGACTTTAAAACACGAGAAAAAATTCCTGAAACTTGTATCCCAGTACTTAATTCAACTGTGCCTAATCTAGTAGACTCAATTACTTTATTCATACCTATTAAACCACCTTTTCTTAATGCCATTGTATCAGCAAATTTCTCTAAAACATAACTTAAAAAAGAAAAGCTAGGAGTTACAAATAAATGTGGTTGCTGCTTTGTTATATCAAAATTAACCTCAGAAGTTTTTATATTATATGATAATTTTTTTATAGATTTTTTTAGGCATTTTTTACTTTCTCCTATAGAGGATAATAGTCCTGCTCCATAAATTCTAGGATTATCTAATTCTCCTATTAAACCATATTCAACTGTCCACCAGTGAAGATTTCTGATTTTTGCCATTTCAGAAAGTTCACCCATATCTTTTTGTATTTTTTCAACATTTAAAGTTGCCTTTTTTATTGATTCTTTGCAAGAATTTGGATTTTCTTTAAGTATTGACAACAGTCTAATTGCTTCATACATTTCATCATCTTTTGGAGAAGAGATAGCTTTACTTCCAATATGACCAAATCTCCTTAAATATTCTGAATATTCTGGATCAGCAATTATAGGTGCATGTCCTGCTGCTTCATGAATTATATCTGGTGCCGGAGTGTAACTAACATGTTTAATTGTTCTTATTTCTGAAGCAATAACTAAAACATTATGAGCTTGAAATTCCATAAATGCATTTGGAGGAATAAATCCATCAACTGACACTGCAGCCCATCCAATATCTTTTAATATTCTATTCATCCCCTCCATTCTAGGAATATTATCAATGGAAATTCCTGTCTTTTCTATACCATCTAAATAAGAATCATGGGCAACAGTTTTAAGATAATCTATACTAAGTCTCATTACATACCTCCATACAGCTTGATTTTGTGCTGTATATTCGTCATAAGGTTGTTTTACTATGAATTTATGTAAATGTTTAGGTAACTTTTTAGTTACACTATTAAATTCTATCTGATTCTTTTGGTTAGACATATTTAATTAAAATATCAATATAATTAAAATATCATAAAGTCCCTCTGTTCCTCTGTTCAGTTTCAATAGCAACAAATAGTGCTTTAAAATTTCCTTTTCCAAAAGATTTAGCACCTTTTCTTTGTATTATTTCAAAAAATAATGTTGGTCTATTGACTATGGGTTTAGTAAAGATTTGAAGTAGATACCCGTCATCATCTCTATCGATTAATATTCCATATTTCCTAAGAAATTCTATATCTTCAGAAATTACACCTACTCTTTCAAGTATTGTATCATAATAATTATCTGGCACATATAGCATTTCTACGCCTCTTTTCTTTAACTCACTTACGGCATGAACTATATTATCTGTAGCTAATGCTAAATGTTGAACACCAGGGCCATTATAAAAATCTAAATATTCTTCAATTTGGGATTTATTAATGCCTTCTGCAGGTTCATTAATAGGAAACTTAACTCTCCCATTACCACTGCTCATCACTTTACTCATTAAAGCAGTGTATTCTGTTGATATATCTTTATCATCAAATGAAATTATTTGAGAAAATCCTAATACATCTTTATAGAATTTACACCATTCATTCATTTTGTTCCATCCTACATTTCCTACAATATGATCAACATGTTTTAACCCTATCCCTTCTGGATTATAACTTGAATCCCATTTAATATATCCAGGCAAAAAACAACCATTATAGTTATTTCTTTCAACAAATAAATGAATAGTTTCTCCATAAGTATGGATGCCAGACCTTACCACATAGCCATTATCATCATCTTCTTTTGTTGGCTTCATATATGGTTTTGCTCCTCTTTTTGTAGTTTCTTCAAATGACTTTGTTGCATCATCAACTAAAAAAGCTATAAATTTTACACCATCTCCATGTTTATTAAAATGTTTATTTACCTCAGTATCTTCTTTATATGAAGAAGTTAGCACCAATCTGATTTTTTCTTGTTTTATTACATGTGAAACTGTTTCCTTATCTCCTGTCTCTAATCCAGAATAAGCTTCAGACTGAAAACCAAATGCTGACTTATAATAATGGGCACTTTGTTTAGAATTTCCAACATAAAATTCGATATAATCAATCCCTAGAAGAGGTAAAAAATCTTCTGCATCTTTAAAGATTTTATCAGTGCTGTCTAATTCTTTTGTAACTGACATATTATTTTTTATCGATCCATGATTTATAATATTTTCCATCATCAATTTTTAGTGCTTCTTCCGTCACCATAAGAGGTTTAAATGTATCTACCATAACAGCCAGCTCTAGTGTCTCCTTCATTCCAATACTTTTTTCCATTAAACCTGGATGTGGTCCGTGTGGAATACCTGCTGGATGAAGACTAACATATCCCTTATCTACATTTTTTCTGCTCATAAAATCTCCATCAACATAATATATAACTTCATCAGAGTCAATATTACTATGATTATAAGGGGTAGGGATTGCTTTTGGATGATAATCAAATAGTCTTGGAACAAATGAACAAATTACAAAACTATTAGTTTCAAATGTTTGATGGACTGGAGGAGGTTGATGAATTCTTCCAGTAATTGGCTCAAAATCATGTATTGAAAATTTATATGGATAATTATATCCATCCCAACCAACAGCACTAAAAGGGTGTGCTGCATATACATACTCATGTATTGTATCTTGCTTCTTTACTTTAATTATAAATTCTCCTTTATCATTATAAGTCTCTAAATGATTTGGAGGATGAATATCTCTTTCACAATATGGGGAGTTTTCTAAAAGTTGCCCAAACCAATTTCTATATCTTTTTGGAGAATATACCGGATTTTTAGATTCAACAATGAATAATCTATTATCAGTAGAATCAAAATTAATTTGATAAATAACGCCTCTTGGAATAACTAAATAGTCACCATATTTAAAATCAATATTTCCAAGGAAAGTCCTTAATTTTCCTGACCCCTTATGAACAAATATTACCTCATCTGAATCAGTATTCTTATAATAGTATGTTGTTAATGATTGCTTTGGTGCAGCAAGTATGATCTGACAGTCATTGTTAATTAAAATACATTTTCTACTCTCTAAAAAATCATCAAAGGATTTAATATTAAACCCATTTAACATTAAAGATTTCATATTATTTTCAACTGCAACCTTTGGTCCAACATCATATGATCTTAATATTGTTTTAACCTGAGTTGGTCTGTGCGTGTGATATATTAAAGATGACATTCCATCGAACCCAATTGTTCCAAAAAGTTCTTCATAATAAAATTTATCATCATCACTCTTATGTATAGTGTGTCTTTTAGCAGGTATATTACCTAATTTATGGTATCTAGGCATAGATTTTTAAATAAAATTATTAGATTTTAAATAGTTTTTTTAAAGTATTCATAATATAACAAGAAATAATTAATTTTTTAACAATAAAATGTTAAGCAAACTTATTTTTTTTCAACAATATGTATTGTTTCAGATGGATGAAATGTAGATAAATTGTGTGTCTATTTATAAAAAAAGCAGCTATTAAATAGCTGCTTTTTAAAATTTAAAAATTCTTCTTTTGTTTTCCTTAATCTTCACACATTTCATAAAATTCATCTAACTCATCCATACTGTTTATCTCTATAACCTCTTCCTCTTCTCCTCCATTTTCACTCTCACTATACCAAACAATCTCTATTGGAAAATGAATTTCTGGCTCTTCATCTACATCTGGATGGTCTTCATACCAAGAATCAATTATATCATATAAATCATCTTCATTATTAGCTACATGTACAGAACCATCAGGCATTGTGAATTCAATAGGAAATAGTATATCAAAACATAACTCTTCCTCCCAGTCTTCATCATCCCATTCCCAATCTTCACACATTTCATAAAATTCATCTAACTCATCCATACTGTTTATCTCTATAACCTCTTCCTCTTCTCCTCCATTTTCACTCTCACTATGCCAAACAATCTCTATTGGAAAATGAATTTCTGGCTCTTCATCTACATCTGGATGGTCTTCATACCAAGAATCAATTATATCATATAAATCATCTTCATTATTAGCTACATGTACAGAACTATCAGGCATTGTGAATTCAATAGGAAATAGTATATCAAAACATAACTCTTCCTCCCAGTCTTCATCACAGTCATAGTTTCCATCTTCATCTTGATCATAATAGTCATTAAGCAATACATCACCATCTATATTAAAATAAATATACATTGATGTTAAAATATAATTTAAGTTTCTTCCATTTCTTTGCATTTTAACTTCATAGCCTAAATCATGAGCTAAATATCTTTGTTGTGGGGTAGAATTTATTAAATTTTCAATCATGTAGTTTTCTGCAGATAAAGGTATTTCTTCTGCTGAAACCTCTACTTTATGATCATAATTTTTTATTAATTCAATTAATTCAGCATCTGAAATATTATCCAATGTAATAGAATCATCTTGTGAACAAGAGAATATTAAAAAAAATGATAAAAAGTATAAAAATAATTTCTTCATAGTATATGTTTTAATGTAAAAGTAATCAACGATTATGCCAAACTAGTTTCTATCAATAGAATGTTTTCCAGGTCCCATTAAGAAAATTATTAGGAACCCAATAAAAAACAACAATGGCTTTTCCCAAGTTCTAAATGGATCATCTAAGTGAGCTAAAACAATTGCAAAGAACATAGTTATCATTGGAAATATTGAAAATATTTTTGTTTTATAACCAATTAAAACAAAAAATGGAGCTATAAATTCTCCTAAGATAAATAGAAGTACAGAAACAATTGCTCCTAAACCAAACAAGTCTCTATCTCGAACAACTACATCATTAAGTGGCCATAATTCTAAAAATTTACTTAGTCCATGATTCCAAATCATTAATCCTCCAAAAAATATTCTTGCGAGAAGTAGAGATATATTCTTGTTCATTTTTTTATTTATATTTTATAATTTCAAATTTAATTAAAATAAATTAATACTATTATCTCTTAATTAATTTATAATTATTTCTAATTCCATCAGAAGTTATAATTTCTAGTATATATAGCCCATTTGATAACTGATCTACATTTGATTTTATCGAATGTGTTCCCGAATTTAAACTTCCATTAAATACATCAATTATTTTAACACCTTTAATATCAAATAGTGATGCTTTAATTGTTGATGAGTTTTTAAGAGTTAAATATAAATTAATCTCATTATTAAATGGATTAGGAAACACAATAGTATTTGAAAGATCTAAGTCTATTATAGATGCTGTAGAAGAATTTACTTCATCCGGACTACCATGAAAATTTATATTTGACCAACTTTCAGGTAAACTATTATCTAAATTTGGAGAAATTAATTCAAGTGTATAGCCGCCGCCATTTGATAAATCTGGCCATGGATCCGACGATAAGTAATTAACCTCATCTTGAATCACTCCATCTGAATTATATATTCTAATCGCATCACCAGAAGCAGATAGTCCAAAATCAAATTCACCAATTATATTTGTTATTTCAGGAAAATATTCAGAAAAATCATCTATATCTCTTAGAATAACAATATAACCATCTCCTTGAATGCTAGTTCCTTCAGGAATAATATATGAATTAGAATCGCTATTATCTTTGAAAACCCAATTAGAAATATCTATAGAAGTTGAGTTTGGATTATACAGCTCAATCCAATCTCCTGTATCAAAATCATCAGAGGATTTATAATTAATTTCATTAATAACAATGTTTAATTCTGTTGCAGAAACAAAATGTGCCTCTATTAATGAAGATTCAGTAATATTTAATTCTATTTCTGGATCTGATGATTCAATCAAACCACTCCAATGTGAAAACTCATGTCCAGATTCTGGAACAGCTTTTAAAGTAATCGGAACTTCTTCAAAATAATCCCCAGACCATTGGTTTTGCTGAATTTTTAAATTATTATTTAATCTAACATATCCATAATTTGGTGTTTGATTATTTATAGCTACTTCATGATAATCAGGTAAATTAAATTGTTCTAAAATATGGTTTTTAGCCTCCGGCTGCCTATTTGTAGCAAAATTATTCATTCTATCTACATAATAATAAATGTCTGAAATACTCATCCATGGGGCCCATCTATCTAAATGATTAGGCAGCTCACTTAAAACACTATTATAAACACTTATAAAATGATTAACAACATTATCAGCAAGAAATCTAGAGTTCATCTCATCAGCATATCTGTTTACAAATTTATTTCTAAATTCCATGTTTTCTACAAGCCTTCTAAACATTAATGTTGACGAAGGTGGGTTGGGCCAATTTGGACCATTTGGCTCTAAAGCAAATGCCAAAGTATTATTGTAGTAGGCATATTCATCCCATATTCCAAATGCAAAATCAGTATCATATAAAATCCATCTCCACTTACCTTCTGGGTATTTCCAGAACTTTATGTTATTTCCTGGCCAATCAGTATTATCAATATAAATTTGAGCAATATTATACATTATAAAATTATCAATATCAATTTGATTTTCAACATATTCATAATTGCTTTGAATGGATAAATTATTTTCATCAACAAAGGCTGTCAATTCAATATATTCTTGATTATCTCCATCTACTATCTGCGCTACTGTTTGTAATGACATATCAAGTAAATCAATTTCCTCTGCATCAACATTATGCTTTGAAGCCAACATGTGATTACTGATTTTTTCTCTTAAATTATACATCCCCCAATAGTCACTATTAATATATGTTGCTACTGAATTGAATCTTTGATAGTCTATGCCAGATCCTTCCATTAAACTTGTTACAGAGATGTCTCTTATATTGCTACGCATCCAATCGTTTCCAGAATTTCTTAAAATAAGTGATTGAAAAGTATTATAATTAACATCTGGGAAAAAAGGATATTCAAACTCTGAATCTCCATATCTACCTCTTGCAAAAATCGAAAGTGATCTCTGATCTTGACCTCTACTCCAACCTCCAAATATTTTTACTCCTGCATTATAATTAGCAACTAAATTCCCCTCTTCATTATAAAAAGAAAAGTGTATTGGGCGCTCCCAATCTTCCCAAAAATTGGCACCAAAATGAGGAAACCATTCTTCATATTCATCTCCAAAAACATATATACCGTATTCATTATCAAATAAATTATAAGGATCTGTCACTATAGATACCATGGGAATTTGATGAGACACATTAAAAAGATATGTTCTACTGTTAGAATATGAAGAAATATAATTTTCCTTAAAAGCTTTTGCTCTAATTACAGAATTATTTGATATAACAATAGGATCCTCATATAAAATTGAAGAAGCGTTTGGTTCAGTTCTATCAGTGGTATATTTTATATATTCATCTTCACCAGCTTCTAATACTAATGAAATAGACGAATCCAACACCCCTCCATTATGTGAGAAATTGACACTAGAAATTAAAACACCAAGATATTCTTCGGAATCATTAACTTCCTCTGGAGTTGGATCTTCAAAATATACAAAATCATTAGAATTAACAGACACTCCATATGACACGTCTGAAGATAATTCTTCAATAGTAACCGAATCAATTAAATCGTTAAAAGAATTTCTAAGATATATAGTTTCTCCAGATGATGAAATCTTAAAATCTGTATGCAAAAAACTAACAGGATTTAAATCTAAAATTGCAGGAGGAATAATTCCTTCATCTGTAGAGGAAGAATATATAGCAGAAAGAAATGGAATAATAGTGAAATCTGACGATTGATTTGAAATATTATGCACTTCAATACTTAAAATGTTTTCCCCATTTACTAAAAATTCTTGAGGATTTTGAATTGCAAACCTGTCTGGTATCCCTCCTTGATGCATTAATGCCTCATGCTCTGAAGGGGTAGTAGTATTGTAATTAGGTGGTGAACCATTTATATTAGCCCTAGCGACTTCTTCTCCATTTATATACGCAACAAAACCATCATCATAGTCAATATCTAAAATTAACCCTTGAATTAAACTAATATCAGATATTGAAAATTCTTTTCTTAAATAAACTGATATAGTTCCATAAGGAAGTTCCGTCTCATCATCACCATCGCCATATCCAAAACCAGTTTCTCCAATATTCCAACTTTGATCATTAAAATCTAGTGTATTCCAATTTTGGATATTTCCACTTGGAACTAAATATTTAAATTCATCACCATGATCAATTAATGTTCTTATATAATTAATTTCTGATCTATCTTTCGATGATGCCCAAATCAAAAAGTATTGATCTGGTTCTATAGATAAGTCTGGGAAAACCCATGCTTCATTATAATCTTCTTGATCAGATATAGTCCAGTTATTTAATGAAACTGGTGAAGAACCATAATTATATAACTCAATCCAGTCTGGTGTATCTCCATCCTCATCAAAATGTGTAGAGTTTGAGGCAACTACCTCATTAATTCTAATTGATTGAGAATTAATTGATATTGAGAATATCAAAAAACATAGAAAAACTAAATATTTTATATACATAATCTGTGCAAATATCTTAAAAATTAATTAGATTTTTTTTCAAATTGTAAAAATGAATAAAATTATAATTCTTTTTATAAGTTTGTTAATTGGTTTTATAAATAAACTATCAAAAATCAAACCAACAATATGTCATGAAAAAATTATTTCATTTATTTTTTATTTTAACTATTGTATCATGTAAAACTACTTATTTAACTAAGCCATTTACTGAATCAGAAGTTCCAAAAGAACCTGATTATTCAAATTTAAATTCTTGGATTGCTCATCCAAATATAAAAGACACTATATTAAATAAATTTTATCCTGAGAATATTAACAATCTTAAAGCTGATGTATTTTACATATATCCTACTTTAATTACTGATAAAAATAATATTTCTTGGAATGCTGATGTTTATAATAAAAAGCAAAATGAAATAATTAGAAATACTGCAATTCAATATCAAGCATCAGCTTGGGCAAAAGCAGGGAAAATATATAGCCCATTATATAGACAAGCACATTATAGAGTGTTTTTTGAACCTTATACTAGTAATGGAGGATTGATTGCTGGTGAAATTGCTTATAACGACATTAAAGAAGCGTTTATTTTCTATATAAACAATATAAATAATGGTAGGCCTATAATAATTGCTGGGCATAGTCAAGGAGCAGTACTTTGCAAAATGCTTCTAAGAGATTTTTTTGATGGAAAACCATTAAAAGATCAACTAATTGCAGCATATTTAATTGGTACAAGTATTAAAGAGGATTATTTTAAAGATATTAAACCAATGTATAATGATAAACAAAACAAAGGATATGTCACATGGAATACCTTTAGAAATAATAGAAAACCAAAAAAGAATTTTGATCCTGCATTTTTTAGCTGGAAAAACAACTCCGTTGTAGTAAATCCAATAACCTGGGATAAGTCAAAGAAAACAAATTTTTATCAGCATAAAGGATTATTATTTTATGATAAAAAAATATATCCTAAGTCAATTAAAATAGAATTACAAGATGGAATTGTATGGTCAAATGTGCCAAGAAAGATTCCTAATAGATTAGCATTATCATTAATAAAAAATTATCATGTTGGAGATATTAACTTCTTTTGGAAGGATATAAGTGAAAATGCAGTAATGAGAACAAATAATTTTTATAATCTAAATTCAAAAAATATTAAATTATAATTAACAGATATAATAAAAATCTTATTATTTATAAATAATTAAAAAACCAAAAAAATTATTATATGAGTAAAACTTTGGTTTTATCAGAGAAAAAAAGTATCTTTAATCAATTAATAATTTAAAAAACTAATAAGATATGGGTTATACTCACACAAACAGTAAAGGAAAAACTTACCACCTGCACTCAAAAGATGTAGTGTTAAAAGGAGGAAGAAATCAAACAATTTATTATTTCGCAAAAGATTCAAGGCCTAATGCATGCGACTTACCATCAGGTAAATCAGTTGTAGAAAATCAAAAAACTGGTCTTCCGTTCTTAAAAGGATAATAGTAAGTTTTTAAAATTATTTAAAAAACCCTCATATGAGGGTTTTTTTATTTATATAATGCATATATTATATTTGTGTGTTTAATTTAATAAAATTAGAATTATGGTTTTATTAATAATGGCTGCGGGTAGTGGTAGTAGGTATGGAAAATTAAAACAATTTGATGATCTAGGTCCAAATAAAGAGTTTTTATTAGAATTCAGTATCTATGATGCGATTCACAATGGTTTTAATCATATTGTTTTAATAACAAAAAAAGAAAATAAAGATTTTCTATATAGATATTTAAGGCCTATAATCCCAAGTAAGGTTAAAATTGATGTAATTGCTCAAGAAGTAGGAAATCTTCCAAATGATATTAGCGCCCATCCTAGTAGAGTAAAACCCTGGGGTACAGCTCATGCAGTATGGTGTGCAAAAAATGTGATAAAAACAGACTTTGCCATAATTAATGCGGATGATTTTTATGATAAAAATGCATTTAAAAATGCAGCAAATTTTATTAACTCTAATAATGGTAAATCAACCTACGGACTTATCACATACCAATTAAAGAATACATTATCAAAATATGGAACAGTTTCTAGAGGAGTTTGTAAAGGAAAAGATGGAAAATTAACTTCAATCATAGAGCATTTAGAGATTCAAAGACAAGGAGATAAAATAATTGATCATGATAGTGGGAATATATTACATGAAGAAGATTTTGTTTCAATGAACTATTGGGTCTGCAATGAGACTATGTTTAATTACCTAGAAGATTATATAATTAAGATGTACCGTAAATTAGAAAACATAGAAAAAGATGAAATATATCTTCCGTTTGCAGCTCAAACACTATTACAGGACAATCTAATTGAAATTAAATTAATTGACTCTGAAAGTAAATGGTTTGGGGTCACTTATGCAGAGGATAAAGTTGCCGCGGTAAAAAATTTAAAAAAATATACGGAAGATGGAAATTATCCAACTCCATTATGGAATCAATCTAATTGAATACTACTAAGCTAAATAGAATTATATCAAATTTTGATGTAAATACATCTAATCTAAGCTATAAAAAAATTGATACTGGCTATATTAATGACTCATTTTATGTTAATAAAGATGGTAGAAGAAAATATGTACTACAGAAATTAAACACAAATGTATTTAAGAGAATTGATGCGATAAAAAATAATATTAATTTATCGATTGATAAGTTAGATAATATTAATTACCATAAAATAGAATTTTTAGAGACCATTGATGAGAGTATTTTTTATAATTCAAAGCAAGAGTATTGGAGACTAATGAAATATGTTAGCGGTAGTTATACTAAAAATAATGCAGAAAATTATAAAGATGCGTATGAGGCTGGCAGAATAATTAGTTTATTTCATTTGCTACTAAAAGAGGAAGATCCTAAAATCTATATTGACACCTTAGATAATTTTCATAATCTACCCCATAGAATCACTGAATTTGAATATGCATTAGAAAATTCTAATAAGAGTTTACAACAAGAATGCATTGAAGAAATAATTTATTCTAAAAAAATGTTTAATACATTAAATATTTTTTACAATTCAGAATTACCTGAGAGAATATGTCACAATGATGCTAAGTTAAATAACATTTTATTTAGTAGTTCAAATAAGGGTTTATGCATGATTGATATGGATACAGTAATGAAAGGGTATTTTCATTATGATTTTGGAGATGCTGTTAGGACTATAGTAAACTCTGCATGCGAAGAAGAAGAAGATTTTTCAAAAATAATTTTTAATAAATCATTATTTAAAGCATTTATGGATGGTCTTAAAAGCAATGGTAAATTCTTATCTAAAAAAGAACTTGAACTATTACCTCTTTCAGCGGTGCTAATGCCATTTATTCATGGCCTAAGAGCACTTACAGACTATCTTAACGGAAACATCTATTATAAAATAAATTATCCAAAACAAAACCTTGTAAGATCTAGAAGCTTATTTGCTTTCTCAAAAGTAGCCCTAAAACATAAAGATTATATGAAAGAAATTATAGAAAATTAATTTATATTATCATTAAAAACAACCACATTACCTTGTTCAATCCATTCTAATACTCCACCCTCAAGATTGTAGATTTCCTTAAAACCTAGTTTTTTTATTTTATTTGCTGATAACCCACTTCTTCTACCAGATCTACAGTAAAGGATAATAGGAATATTTTTATCTAATTTATCTACATTAATATAGAATTCATCAGAAAAATAATCAATATTTAATGAATTTTCTATATGGCCACTATTGAATTCATCATTAGTTCTAACATCTAGTAAAATAGCATCATTTAGCTCTACAAATTCTACTAATTCATCTGAATTCATCTGATTAATAGACTCATTATTGAATAAAGTACATGAAAAAATAGTAGAAGAAAAAGTAATTATAAAAACATATCTAAGCATAATATTTATAATTTATAATTTATTTTTACCCTCAACTTCTCCATGCCATTCAGAGATTCCTCCTATAAGATTGTAACTATTAGAAAATCCCATATCATCCATCAATATACATGTATTTGCACTTCTTGATCCAGTTCTGCAATATACATAATAAGATCTTTCCTTATCTAATTTTTCTAATTCTTGAATAAAATTTTCTGGATTATAAAAATCTATATTAATTGAACCAGGAATTCTTAACTCTTCAAACTCTTCAGCTGTTCTTACATCAAGAATAACATATTCACTTTCTGAATCCATTTGTAATTTCCATTTATATTGATCTAAATCAGCCATAAAAATATTTATCTGGTAAAAACTAGTTCTTTATCTGTAGAAAGTGATTCAGTAAAAAGGTAACCATCATAGTCAAATGCTTTTAAGTCTTCAATAGAGTTTATTCTATTATCTATGATATATCTAGTCATAAGACCTCTAGCCTTCTTAGAAAATATTGCAATTGTCTTATAATTACCATCTTTTAGCTGCTTAAAATTAGCAGTTATCATGGGGGATTTTAAAACCTTTTTATCTATAGCCTTTATATACTCATTACTGGCTAGATTTAAAAAAACTTCCCCATTCTTTAACTCTTGATTAATTGAATTAGTCAGCTTTTTTCTCCAAAACTCATAGAGGTTTTTATTTAATCCTACTGACATTTTAGTGCCCATCTCTAGCCTGTATGGCTGAATTAAATCTAGTGGTTTTAATAAACCATATAAACCTGAGATTATTCTAATAGTATCTTGCATAAAATCAATATTATTATCTGAAATACTATAAGCATCTATTCCTTTGTAAACATCACCATTAAAAGCATAAATAGCTTGTCTTGAGTTTGACGAATTAAAAGGTAATTTCCAGGCATTATTTCTATGATAATTTAATTCTCCCAAAGAAGATGAAATACTCATTAATCTAGATAGCTCTTGAGGAGATTTATCTCTTAAAATATTATTAAGACTCTCAGCTTCCTTTAGAAAACATGCCTTTGAATTTGATTCAGTAGGTAAACTTCTAGTAAAATCTAGAGATTTAGCCGGGGAAATAACCAGTTTCATATAAAATTAATTTTTACTAAAATTACAAAGGAAGATTATAAATATCAAAATGATAATAAGAAAATATCTATAACTGATGTTTTGCATAAGAGTCCCATTTTTCTAAACATTCCTTAATATCTTCAGGAATCTCACAATCAAAAGAAAGATATTTTTTAGTTTTAGGATGCTTAAATCCTAAGGTTCTAGCATGAAGCGCTTGTCTTGGCAATATTTTAAAACAATTCTCTACAAATTGCTTGTATTTAGTAAAAGTCGTACCCTTTAATATCACATCACCCCCATATCTGCTATCATTAAATATTGTATGGCCAATATGCTTCATATGTACCCTAATTTGGTGTGTTCTTCCAGTTTCTAAAGTGCAACTAACTAGACTGACATAACCATATCTGTTCAATACTTTATAGTGAGTAATTGCAGGCTTCCCTTTTTTAATATTATCATCAGTAAAAACAATATTTTGTAGCCTATTTTTAGGATTTCTTCCTATATGCTCATTTATAGTACCATAATCCTCTTTGACATTTCCCCAAACTAATGCTATATATTCTCTAGAGCTAGTTTTCCTAGCAAATTGTTCTGACAAGTCTATCATTGCCGTTTCTGTTTTGGCAATAACTAGAAGACCGCTAGTTTCTTTATCAATTCTATGAACAAGACCTGGTCTATTAGATGAATTGTTAGGAAGATTTTTAAAATGATAAATTAATGCATTTATAAGAGTTCCAGAATAATTTCCATGTCCTGGATGTACTACCATACCCGCAGGTTTATTTACAACTACTATCTCCTGATCTTCATATACAATATTCAACTCTATATTTTCAGGAAGTAGCTCATTTTCATTAGGAGGAAATTCAAATAAAACTTTAATTTCATCCTTTGGTTTTACTTTATAGTTTGATTTTACAACGTTTCCATTTACCTGAATACTTCCAGATTTTGCAGCAGCTTGAATTTTTGTTCTAGTAGCATTTTCAACAAAATTCATAAGATATTTATCAATTCTGAGTGGAGCTTGTCCTTTATCTACAGTGAAAGAAAAGTGTTCAAATAATGAATTAGAGCTTTCCATTACCTAGTTTAAAATCTATAACTGATGTTTTTTTTAGATTATCTCCAGGCTTTAAGTCTTTACCCTCAAAACTAAAAGAGATAACCTCATCTCTTCCTATATCATCTACATATTCTATTTCACCAATAATGAAACCAAGAGATTCTAAAGATTTTCTTGCCTGACGAATAGTAGTTCTTATCACATTAGGAATTTCTACCATTTTAAAATCAGATGAATTTATAGTTAAATATATCTTTCTACCCTGTTTTACTTTAGAATCAAACTTAGGCTGCTGATCCAAAACTGAAAATATCTTATAGTTAGGGTTATAATTGCCTGAATCCAGAACAATATATTTAAGATCTATCTTGTCTAGCTCTATTACTACACTATCCAAAGTTTTTCCTTTTAAATCTGGAACTTTAACAAAGTCACCATGATCAGTCATAAATCTTAAAGATATTATTCCAAAAAGTGTTGCAAATAAAATAATTAAAATCATATAAAAGATATTTTTTAAAAACTGCTTGCTAAAAATAAATCTTAAAAAAGTCATTTGATTAAATTAATTTTTACAAAACTAAACATTTATTAAATAAATGTGATTTAAATACTAACTTTGATAAATATTTATATTTTTCATATTAAAATGAAAAAAAATATAGCAATATTAATGGGTGGCTACTCTAATGAGTATAAGATATCATTGGAAAGTGGAGATGTTGTATTTAAAACATTAAAAAATGATTTTAATTGTTACAGGATTCACATTTTAAAGAATAATTGGATTTATGTAGATCAAGAAAATAATAAATTTTTAGTTGATAAAAACTCATTTAAAATTCTGAAAAAACCGGAAATTAAATTTGATTGTGCATTTAATGCAGTACATGGAACTCCTGGAGAAGATGGGAAATTACAAGAATATTTTTACAAATTAAATATTCCAATAACTGGCTGCAGAGAATTTCAATCTAGATTAACATTCGACAAAATAAAGTGTCTGGAGTTTTTAAAACCTCATGGAATCAAATGTGCTAATTCATTTGTTATTTCAAAAGGAGATAAGGTTGATATCAATAAAATTATTGATCGAGTTGGTCTTCCTTGTTTTGTTAAAGCAAGTAAATCTGGCAGTAGCTATGGAGTATCAAAAGTTTCTAAGGAAAAAGAATTTAGCAAAGCTTTGGAGATAGCATTTCTTGAAGATAATCAGGTGTTAATTGAATCATTTCTTGATGGAATTGAAGTTTCTGTAGGTGTAATTTCATATGACAATGAAATTCTAGCACTTCCTATAACAGAAATTGTAACAGATAATAATTTTTTTGATTATAATGCAAAATACAAAGGTCAAGCAGATGAAATTACTCCTGCCAGACTATCACATGAAATGACTTTAAAGATTAAATCTATTGCAAAAAAAATTTATCACATTTTAGACATGAAAGGATTTTCTAGAAGTGAATTTATTATTCAAAACAATGAGATATTTCTCTTAGAAGTAAATAGTGTGCCTGGTTTAACTAGTGAAAGTATTCTTCCTAAACAAGCAAAGGCTTCTGGAATAAAACTTAAAGCTTTATTTACAAATGCAATTAATGAAGCTATAAATTAAATTTGTAATTTTGAGCCATGAGAAAAGCTGTATTTCCTGGGTCTTTTGATCCGTTAACATTAGGTCATTGTGATATAATACATAAAAGCATAGATCTTTTTGATGAAATAATTCTGGCTATTGGAGTAAATTCTGATAAAAAAAATATGTTTTCTCTAGATGAAAGAAAGCAATTCATAAATGAAGAATTTTCAAATCAGTCTAAAATTAAAATCCTAACATATCAAGGCTTAACTGTAGATTTCTGTAAAGAAATAAATGCTGATTTTATTGTTAGAGGATTAAGAAATCCAGCTGATTTTGAATTTGAGAAGACCATTGCTCAGACTAATAAAAAATTAACTGGGATAGAAACTGTTTTCTTTCTAACATCTCCAGAAACAGCCTACATATCTTCTTCAATTGTGAGGGAAATTATTGCCAATAAAGGTGATTATACTAAACTTGTACCAAAGTCTGTTAGATCAAAAGCCTAATATTAGCATAGCATTTCTTTTTTATTTTTTCAATTTCAGATGGCTTTATCCATTCAGCTCTTGTTATTCCTTCTTCTATCTGAGGAATTAAGATATTATCCTGTAATGACTTCATTTCAAACCAATATGTGATTTTTAAAACATAAGATTTTTTTTTCTTAAATATATGATAAGTTATTTGCAATGGCTGAGTGATAGTAAGGTCTTTAATTCCTGTTTCTTCTTTAACTTCTCTAATAGCAGTTTCCGCAATATTCTCATTATTCTCAGCTTTTCCTTTAGGCAAATCCCATTTATTGTTTCTAAAAATAAAAAGTATTTCCCCTTTTGAGTTCACTACCTTACCACCACCCGCTTTTACATTAGGCAAAAGTTTAAGAATTTTTTTTAATGCCTTTTTCTTGTCATTTGCTATCAATCTTACCGATAAAGTTTTTTTCTTTAATAGGATTTTTAAGGCAGATTTAAGTTTAAAATCTTTAAACTTGATATTGCATACATTATTTTCATCAGAAATACTATCTGTTATTATAATTGGTTTATCTTGATAAAAAATCTGGAGCATTAGTATAAAAACTAAACAAAAATATTAATTTTGTTTTAGAAATATGAGTGAAATAGAATTTAATAACTATCAAGAAGAAATAGCTAAAATTCTGCTTGAAATTAATGCAATAAAACTAAGTCCAAATAAACCATTTATATGGGCTTCTGGATGGAAATCGCCAATTTATTGTGATAATAGAATTATTTTATCTAACCCTAAGATTAGAAATGTTATAAAAAAGTTCTTAGCACAAGTTATATCTGAAAATTTTGAAAAACCCGATGCTATAGCTGGAGTTGCTACAGGTGCTATTGGTATTGGAATGTTAGTTGCAGACTACCTAAATTTACCTTTCATATATGTTAGACCTGAAGCTAAAAAACATGGAAGGAGAAACCAAATAGAAGGTAAAATTGAAAAAGGCAAAAAAGTAATGGTTGTTGAAGATTTAATTAGTACAGGCAAAAGTAGTATTGGCGCAATAAGGGCTTTAAAATCTCATGGTTTAATTGTAATTGGAATGGTTGCTATATTTACTTATGGATTTAGCATTTCTGAAGAAAATATTAATAATGAAAACTTAAAATTAAAGACTCTTAGTAATTATTCTACATTACTAAAAATTGCTCAAAAGACTGAATATATTTCTGAAGCAGATTGCAAAATTCTTGAAAAATGGAATCATGCACCTTCTTCCTGGAGTTAATTTTTTAGTTGAGAATTGAGATTTCTTTTAAATCATATGATTCTATTTTATTATTTTTAAGCATAATATTAAGCTTACCTAATTTAGTCACCCCTTTTATCAAACCAGTAAAACTATCTCCTTTTAAGTTTTTAAAAGTAGAAGGCTTATTTATTTTATAAAGTAACTCTTCATATTTTTTAAAAATTATTTCACTACTATTACTGTATAGCATATCAAAAGACCTATTAATGTTATTTGCTAACTCTTTAAGAATTTCATCTTTATTATGAGTAGTTCCAGTTATTTTTTTAACTGATGATGCATTAGGCAAATTATCAAATATTGTTTGGTTTACATTTAATCCTATTCCAATTATAGTATGTTTTATATGCATTTCTTTAACTATATTTTCAATTAAAATACCACATATCTTTTTATTATCTGACATTATGTCGTTGGGCCATTTTATGTACAAGTTTGGTAAGTTATTTTTTTTTAGTGTTTTAATAAGGGCTAATGAAACAATAATACTTATTATGAATTGATCTCTTACTTTAATCCCTAAATCCTTCTTATAAATACTGAATATCAGGTTTTTAGAATCTTCAGACTCCCAATTGGTTCCAAGCTGTCCCTTCCCTTTTTTCTGAAACTTTGCCGTTACTATTGTACAATCACTAACATCCTTATTTAATATTATTTTTTTTAAATAATTATTTGTTGAATCTATGGCATCAAGTTTGATAATATTCATGTGCATAAAGAAAAAAATAATAAATTTGCACAACAAGGTAAAAGGAATTGATGGCGAAAACAAAGAGAAGCTCTAATAATTTAATTTCAACTATAGTTGATGGAATTGAAGAAGTCAAAGGGGAAGAAATAAATATTCTTGATCTAAGAAAGATTGAAGTTAGAGTTTGCGATTATTTTGTAATTTGCGAGGGGACTTCAAATACTCAAGTCAGCGCAATAGTTAACTCTATAAGCAAGAGAGTTAGTAAGAGCCTGAAAGATAAAGCGTGGGGTATTGAAGGCATGGAAAGTGCTGAATGGGTTTTAATGGATTATATTAATGTAGTTGTACATGTATTTCAAAAACACAAAAGAGAGTATTATGACATTGAAGGACTTTGGGGAGATGCAAAAATTTTAGATTTAAAATAATATTAATGAAAAATAAAAAACCTCAAAATAAGAATTCATTTAACCAGTATTGGGTATATGGTGGAATAATTTTTATGTTCTTATTAATAAATTTATTTTCAGGTACTTCCAGTTCTGACACTTCATCTACTACGCCTTCTAAATTTTTTGAATATGTAAAGGATGGAGATGTAGAAAAAATAGAAATAATAAATAAAAGACAAGCTAAAGTATTTCTAACAAGAGATGCTGAATTAAAAGATATTCACAGGAATTCAGTTTCATCATCTTTGCTTCCAATATCAGGAAGAAATGCTAATTACAAATTTGAATTCGGTGATCTGCAAAATTTCGAAAATAATTTAGCAACTATTTCAAAAGAGAATGATATAACTATTGAAACCAATTATATTACTGAACAAAACATGCTTGGAGATATACTTATCTCCTTACTTCCATTTATTTTAATTATAGCAATATGGATATTTATTATGAGAAAAATGTCTTCTAGTGCAGGTGGTGCAGGTGGTCAAATTTTTAATATTGGAAAATCTAAAGCTAAACTATTTGATGCAAAATCTAATATGAAAATAACATTTAAGGATGTTGCAGGACTAGAAGGAGCAAAAGAAGAAGTACAGGAAATTGTTGATTTTCTTAAAAATCCAAAAAAATATACTGCATTAGGTGGTAAAATTCCAAAAGGTGCATTATTAATAGGTGCTCCTGGTACTGGAAAGACATTACTTGCTAAAGCCGTTGCAGGTGAGGCTAAAGTTCCTTTCTATTCCCTTTCAGGATCAGATTTTGTTGAAATGATTGTAGGGGTTGGCGCTTCTAGGGTTAGAGATCTATTTAAACAAGCAAAAGAAAAATCACCATCAATAGTATTTATTGATGAAATTGATGCTATTGGTAGAGCCAGGGGGAAAAGCAATTTTACTGGATCAAATGATGAAAGAGAAAATACACTTAACCAATTACTGACTGAAATGGATGGTTTTGGCACTAATACTAATGTAATAGTTGTTGCTGCTACCAATCGTGCAGAT
>Ga0163179_10000814_pt1 | contig 22242 bp, 23 predicted proteins | sample AtlANTMetagenome_FD_109643 | JGI IMG/M metagenome (GOLD analysis project Ga0163179, IMG submission 109643) | Marine eukaryotic phytoplankton communities from the Atlantic Ocean - Atlantic ANT 2 Metagenome | ecosystem: Environmental > Aquatic > Marine > Oceanic | place: North Atlantic Ocean...
ATAAATTTAATGAACTGGCTGAGTCTGGTAAATCCCTTGTTGATGCAAAAAAGCAAGAAGAAAAAGCTAGTAGCAACGTACATAAGCCTAGTATTCAAGAGCGTATGCGGGAACAACTCAGCGAACTTATTGGTGAACTAGAAGAACTTGTAGACCAACAGCCTAGTAAAGATATTCCAAAGATTTTTGATTGGTTAAAAACGAACAATGTAGCTCAAGCACACATTAACAAGATTCGTGCTTATTATGAGCCAATGGCGGCTGAATTTGCGTTATTGCAAAATTTTCCCTCATCTGCAAAACTTAAAAAAATGTCAGAAAGCGAACAAGATACCTGGGAACAGATTAGAGAAGGATATTCTTGTTACAGCAAACAAGAAATTGATATGTTTGCTAAGTTTTATGATAGTCTATTTGGCGATCTAGATGCGTATTCTAACCTTAAGAAAGCAAATCGTGCAACTCGTAAGCCCAAGCCTAAGAGTGCTGACAAGCTCGTATCAAAGCTCAAATACAAGAAAGATGATACTAGATACAAAGCTGTTAGCATTGATCCTACTAAGATTATCGGTGCTACTGAGCTCTGGGTGTTTAATACAAAAAATCGAAAACTAGGAAAATATGTTGCACTAGAGCATGGAGAGTTTTCAATAAAAGGGACAACCTTACAGTTCTTTAATGAGAACCTAAGTGTACAAAAGACACTACGTAAGCCTGAACAGCAACTTAAAGAGTTTGGCAAGGCAGGAAAAGTAGCTCTACGTAAGTTCTTAGAAGACATTAAAGCTACTGAGACTAAAATGAACGGAAGGCTTAACGAACACACGGTGCTACTAAAGGTTTCCTAATAAATACTACTGTTAGGAAACATGCATGGCAGATTTAACGACACTACGTAAAGATATTCAAGATTACATCTACTTGCGCCTAGGTGGCGACATGGTTGATGTAGAACTGGACCCAGCGCATTACGACATGTGCATTGATAAGTCACTAGAACGATATAGACAACGTGCTCAGTCCAGTGTAGAAAGTAGCTATGTGTTCTTAACCATTGTTGCAGATCAACAGGAGTATGTTCTTCCTGATGAAATACAAGAGGTAAGACAAGTATTTCGTCGCAGTGTAGGCAGTGGATCAGGAGATACTGGTACACAATTTGAACCATTCGAAGCAGCCTTTGTTAACACTTATCTGCTACAAGCAGGCAGAGTTGGAGGCCAAGCTACTTACGAAATGTACTATCAGTATCAAGAGATGAGTGCAAGATTGTTTGGTGGCTTTGTTAACTTTGAATGGAATAGTGTTAGTAAGACACTTACCTTGTTACGTAAATTTAGCGATGGTGGTGAAGATGTAGTTCTTTGGTGTTATAATAAAAGGCCAGAGACTGGCTTGCTACAAGACACAAACGTAGCACCCTGGATTAAAGACTACAGTTTAGCTGTGGCCAAGTTTACACTAGGCGAAGCACGAAGCAAGTTTAGTACTATTGCTGGCCCACAAGGCGGAACAAGCCTAAATGGAGATACGCTCAAAGCAGAAGCACAAGCTGAAATGGCTGCGTTAGAAGACGACCTTAAGAACTATGTAGACGGTTCTGACCCACTATCTTTTATTATTGGATAAACTTAAAAACTTTGTTATAATATAATCATGATTATAGGATTGATAGGACTTATAGGTTCTGGCAAAGGCACTGTTGGCGATATGCTAATAGAGCAAGGATACCAGCATCAGAGCTTTGCTACTCCGTTAAAAGATGCTTGTGCAAGCATTTTTAATTGGGATAGACAGATGCTTGAAGGTGATACCTTACAAAGCAGATCGTGGAGAGAACAGGTAGATCCGTGGTGGAGTAAGCGTCTTAACATACCAGAATTTACTCCGCGCCTAGCATTACAACTAGTTGGAACAGACGTTTTCCGCAACCATTTCCATCAAGACATTTGGATACTAAGCATGGAGTCTAGATTGCAAGGTAACATTGTAATTACTGATGCTAGGTTTCCTAATGAAGTTAATATGATTAGAAACGTTGGTGGAGTAATTGTACGTGTTAAACGAGGCGATGATCCAGAATGGTTTGACATTGCGGCTAAAACACCTGATAGTATGGCAACACTATTTCCTGATACTCATGCAAGTGAGTATAGTTGGTGTGGCACTCAGCCAGATTATATGATACTAAATGACGGAAGTTTACAAGATTTACAAAGTACTGTTACCGATCTTCTTCAAGATCTCCCTGAGTCCAGCCGGTCTTAGATAATTCAAAATTACAATTTAAGCATACTGTTTTTAAATTCTGAACAGCAATTTGTTGTTGGTTTCTACTAGTATTAAAAACACGCAACTGCTCTAGCATTACTGGTTTAAAACCACACTTTTCACACGTATTTTTTTTCTTGTAACCTGCTAACTGCCATCTTTCTTTAGATGCAGATTTTTTCTTAGCATTATTCCTGTTGCACCTATCACACAATTTTCTATAGTAAATTTTGCCATGTTTGTGGTAGTTTATAGCTCTAGGATAAGTTCCGCATTGTAAACATAACTGGCGCATGCATATACTTATCGTAATGAACCTTTAAAGGGCATGCCTAAGACAGGGTATTTGAAGTTAATAACATAAATACTGCAAAGGAATTCTTTGCAAAGGAATATAGAAATATGGCTTTAGTATCACCAGGCGTAGAAGTCACAGTAATAGACGAAAGTAACTTTGTTGCTAATCAAGCAGGAACAGTAGCTTCAATTATTGTTGCGACCGCCCAAGATAAGACAAGTGGAACCGGAACTGGCACAGCCGCCGGCACCACATCAGCAAATGCTGGAAAAACATACTTAATTGGTAGTCAGAGGGATTTGGTATCCACATTTGGAAATCCAAGTTTTTACCAAACTGCTGCAGGTACACCAATTCATGGATATGAAATTAACGAATACGGTTTAATGGCAGCGTATAGTTTACTCGGTGTTAGTAACCGAGTTTATGTAACTCGCGCCGCAGTTAACTTATCTGAGTTAGCTAGCTCAACGTCACGCCCAGTAGGATCTCCAGCTGGCGGAACAATTTGGTTTGATACTGGTACTGATACACGATGGGGTGTATTTGAGTGGAGTAAGTCATCTGATACCTTTACTAACAAATCAGATATTACTGTTATTACTAGTGCAACTGACTTAGCTGGCGGCATTCCAAAGACAAGTATCGGAGCCATTGGTTCTTATGCTGTTGTTGCTACTAACGTTAGTAACCCACTATACTACAAAAATCGTAGCAATGCTTGGGTACTAGTAGGTAGCACATCATGGCAAACATCATGGCCATCAATTGCAGGCACAAGTGCAAGTCCAACTCTTACAAACAGTAACAGTATTGTACTTAATGGCACCACTGTTACACTAAGTGGAACAACTGTAGCAGCACTTGCTTCTAATATTACTAGTGCAAGCATCACAGGTGTTACAGCAGCCGCAGTGGACAACAAAATTGAAATTTACGCTACAAGTTCTGCAGCAAGTGATGGTTCAACCACAGATGGTAAAGTTACACTAGCAAATGGATCAGGAACTATATTAACAAACACTGGCTTAACAGCAGGAACATATGCATGTCCAAAGATTCAACAAAGTGAACATTATAGTGTTCCAGAATACAAAACTACAGACACAACACCACGCCCAACAGGCAGTATTTGGATTAAAACAACAGCTACAAATACTGGTGCAAGTTTTGATATTAGTGTATATGATACCGCAACTGCCGCATTTAGTGCAGTAACAGCGCCGCTTTATGAGAACGACCAAACTGCACTTAAAAATTTAGATGCAACTGGTGGTAAAGCCATAGCTGCCGGATCTTATTATGTACAGTTTGACGTTTCAGAAAACGATACAGTGACATATAAAATTTTCCGAAGATATGCTGCTGGTATTTTAGAAGTTACAGGAAATATTAATGCTGCAACTCCGCTTACTGGTAGTGAAACATTTACTATCCAAGCTAGTGCAGCAAATAGTACAACGCTAACCAGTGCAGTATCAGTAACACTAAGTGGTACTGCATTAGCAGATATGGCTAGCGACATTAACGCAGCAAACGTTGCAAATGTAAGTGCTTCAGTAACCGCAGACGGATTTTTAACAATTTCACATAACTTAGGCGGAAGTTTACTTCTTAAAGATACAAGTGGTACACCACTTACAGATGCAGGAATTGTAACTACACTAACAACTGGACAGGTACGTGCTGGTAATAACAGTGACTTAATTGTAAGTAACTGGGTTGCTCCAACACATACAGCTAGTGCAACTTCACCAAGTGCAGATCCAACAGCGGATCGTTATTGGTACCACGGTGGCACAGAAGCTGACATCTTAATTAGTGACGGAACGAACTGGAAAGGTTATCAAAACGTAACCAGTGATGCACGTGGTTTTAATCTTAGTAATACAGACCCCGACGGTGTAATTTTTAGCGCAACTGCTCCTACTACTCAGAGCGACGAAACTGCACTAGTAGTTGGTGACTTGTGGTTAGATACAAGCGACTTAGAAAACTATCCAAAACTATACCGTTATCAAGTAGTATCAAGTGAAAATCGCTGGGTACTAATTGATAATACAGACCAAACAACTGAAAATGGTATACTATTTGCTGATGCTCGCTTTATGGGGGATACAAGCACAGATGTTATTACTGGAACACTAGCAACAACTAAAGCATTACTAACAAGTGATGTTGTTGATATTGACAGACCAGATCCATCATTATACCCAAGAGGCATGTTGCTTTTTAACACACGCCGTAGTAGTTATAATGTTAAGCAGTTTAAGAGTGATTACTTCAGCAGAACTAACTTCTCAGACACTACACTTTACCCAACACTTCCAACAGAAAAGGATGCATGGGTAACAGCAAGCGGCAACAAGAGTGACGGCTCACCATACATGGGACGAAAAGCAGTACGTCAAGTTGTTTCAGCAAGTATGAAGTCAGCTATTGATAGTAGTGAAGAGCTTCGTGAAGATGCAAGAACATTTAATGTAATTGCCGCACCTGGATATCCAGAGCTTATTCCTAACATGGTTACTTTAAACAATGATAGACGTACTACTGGTTTTGTAGTTGGCGATACTCCGCTACGTTTAGCAGCAACAGGTACAGCAATCCAAAGTTGGGCAAGCAATCAAGTTTCAGCCGCAGTAGACGGTGAAGATGGTTTAACCACTGTTGATCCTTACTTAGGTGTGTTTTATCCAGCAGGACAAACTAACGATCTAAGTGGAAACACTATTGTAGTTCCATCAAGTCATATGGCACTTAGAACAATTAGTAGAAGCGATGATCAGAGTTTCCCATGGCTAGCACCAGCTGGTAGCCGACGTGGACTTGTTGATAATGTAACTGCTATTGGTTTTATTAATAGCGCAACAGGTGAATTTACAGGTGATAATGTTAGAGAAAGCCTACGTGATACACTGTATCAACAACGAGTAAATCCAATTACATTCTTTAATGGTGTTGGAATTATGAACTACGGTAATAAAACAAGAGCAGCAACAACAAGCTCACTAGACCGTATTAACGTTGCAAGGCTTGTTGCATACCTACGTAAAACAATGCAAGAAACTGCACTAGGCTTTGTGTTTGAACCTAATGATAAAATCACTAGAGACGAACTAAAAGAGCAAGTAGAGCAGTTAATGAATGATTTGGTAGCAAAACGTGGTATTTACGATTACTTGGTAGTGTGTGATGATACAAACAATACACCAACAAGAATTGATCGTAATGAGCTATATGTAGACGTTGCTATTGAACCAGTTAAAGCAGCAGAGTTCATCTTTATTCCAATTAGATTGAAAAATACAGGTGAAATTTCAAGTGGTAACGTAGCCGCAGCAAACGCTGTTTAACGTACCTAGAAAGCATGAAATAATGGGGCGGTTGTAGAAATTGCCCCATTTTTCGTGAACACTTTCAGATAAATATTATTATATTAAGGAGGCAGATTACATGTCAGTTTCATCATTATTAAAATTTACTGTACCTTTAGACAGTGATCAGTCAGCTAATGCACAAGGCTTGTTAATGCCTAAACTAAAGTATCGGTTCCGTGCATTGTTTGAGAATCTTGGCGTGTCTACTCCACGTACAGAATTAACAAAGCAGGTAATGGATATTACCCGCCCTAGCATTACATTTGAAGAAATGGAAGTTCCAATTTATAACTCACGTGTTTACCTAGCTGGTAAGCATCAATGGGATATGGTAACAGTTAATTTCCGCGACGATGTAAATGGTAGCGTAAGCAGGCTTCTTGGAGAGCAAGTGCAAAAGCAGTTCGACGTTATGGAACAGGCTAGTGCAAGCGCAGGCATTGACTATAAGTTTATTACACGGTTTGAGATACTAGACGGTGGTAACGGAGCAAGCGAAGCTAACGTATTAGAAACTTGGGAATTATATGGTTGTTTCTTACAGAACGTTAACTATAATGATCTCAACTATGCGTCAAATGAGCCAGTTACAATTACAGCAAGCATGAGATTTGATAATGCAATTCAGAGCCCAATTGGCGATGGTGTTGGTGCTGCTGTTGCAAGAGCCGTAGGCCAAACCGTAACAGGTTAATTTAAACAAGTAAAAGTTTTTAAGATAAGACCCTCCATTATATGGGGGGTTTTTTCTTGTAATAAATACTGTATATAGGAGTACTCTGTGGCAAGCGTTAATAGCACATTAAATGCAATAGGTAAAAGCGATCAGATTAAAGATTTCGCACATGCCTCACGATTATTTGTTGACAATAATTATGAGTTACAACCACGTTACTCACACCTGTTCCATGTTGTTTTTAACTTAACACCTCAAGCAGCAAAGTTATTTGGCAACCAAGAAAAACTAGAAATTAATATGCTAGTTAAAAGTATTGATTTGCCTAGCTTTAATATGGATGTTCAAACACACAATCAATATAACAGACAGGTACATAGCCAGCATAAAATTAATTATAATCCGGTAAACATTGCATTTCATGATGATCAAAATGATTTAATTAGAAGCCTACTACACAGTTATGCTTCATTTTATTATCAAGATTCTCGGTATGCTAGCAACGATAGAGCTTATAGTACTAATGATAGGTATGGAGCTTACAGTAATAGCTCCTATGGTTTAGCTTCAGGACAAGATAGATTTTTTAGAGATATTAGAGTATATAGTATGCTACAAAAACGATTTGCAGAGTATACACTTATAAATCCTATTGTTAATGCGTTTAACCACGATACTCATTCATATGCTAGTGGAAACTTAATGCAGCATACAATGCAAGTAAATTATGAAACTGTAAAATATGCCACTGGGTTTGTTAACAATGTTAATCCTAAAGGCTTTGGTGAAGTTCATTATGACAAAACTCCAAGTCCACTGGGTGTATTTGGATCTGGCACAGATAATAGCATATTCTTCCGCGGCGGCTTTGTTGACGCAGTTAATACTGTAGCTAGAGATTTAGCAGATGGTAACATACTTGGCGCAATAGCACGTGGTGCTACTATTTTTAATAATACAAAAGATGTTGATCTTGGCAGAGTCTTAGAGAAAGACTTAACTAGAGTATTAGGCGGAGTACTACGTGGCAAAAATCCACTAAGTGATGTCGTATTACCTAATATCTTTGGCCTTGACACTGGAAAACTTATTGGTGACATTGTTGGCACAAGCGATGAACGAATAGGCGGCACTGGCGCACCAGTTGATCGTACGTTTAATAGTGGAAATCAGCAAATTGTATTTAGTAATGGCAGTAATCGAAGTACATCAGTGTTTAACCAAGGAACAAGTTTTGTAGAAGATATTATCGATCGTGGACTTTCTGTAATTGCACCTAGTTTGTCAAGATCGCCAGCATCGCCTAGATTTTTAAGTGATGGTACTAGAATTGTCTCGTCTAATTCGTTAACTAATTCAAAGCTATCCAATAAGATTTTCTTAGAAAATCGTATCCAGCAACTAGATGCTGAGATTGCAGATAATCCAAGAACTGTTCCTCAATTTATTATTAACGAAAGAGATGCTATTAAACAAAGATTAGCATTGGAGTTTGGAATTAAATGACAGTTTGGAAAAAAATTAAACTATGGTTTGACCCAGATCATAGACTAACAGTAGTGCATATGGGAAAAAAGAAAGTTTTTGAAGTTTGCTCTTTTAAGAGTAAAAAAGATACTAAACTTTCAGGAACTACTATCGATGGGAAATCTTTCTTGTTAAAAAGCGAACTACCCATGGAGTATGAAATTATTCAAATGGATCTAGACGATAAAGCATATAAGGTAAAATAAAATGACAGACACTAGTTTACCAGTAGTTAACATTAACGATGAAATTGATAGAAGAGTAAATGCATACTTTGAACAATTCTTTTTAGCAAAAGTTAAAATAACAGAAAACGACTATGAATTAATTAAATCATTCTGTATAGCTAGAACACAAAGTGAGACAGCCGCGGCCGCCTTGTCTGCAGCAATAATTAACGTAGTTAATGAACTAGATTTATACGCACCAGATGTTATAGAGCAGTTTGCAAATTCTAATCCAAAAGCTACTATTCCATTATTCCTTAATTTAAGTAGACAAGGAGTTAGCTTGCTTGGGTATGTTAATGACAAAGTTGTCCCTCCAAGAGTAAAACAACAGATACTGACGTAATATGGCAAATTGGGCAAATGGTATATATGAGGTTGCAAATGCAGACAAATACGCAGGCAATCGCAAGCCACGCTACAGAAGTAGCTGGGAACACGCATTTATGCGGTTTGCAGACAATCATCCCAGTATAATACAGTGGGCAAGTGAAAGCATAAAGATACCTTATAGAAATCCTCTAACAGGCAGACAAAGTGTATACGTACCTGATTTTGTTTTAATTTACCAAGACAAGAGCGGAAAACGTAGAGGTGAGCTTATAGAAATTAAACCTAGTAGTCAAACAACAATGACCCCTAAGACTAGAGACAGAGAAAGATTACAAATAGCTTTAAACCATGCCAAGTGGGAAGCCGCGGCTAAGTGGTGTAGACTAAAAGGGTTACACTTTAGGATAGTTACAGAGAACGATATATTTCATGGCGGTAAAAAAAGGTAATAAGTAAACTAAAGTAAAAGGAGAATCGATGATAAAAAACCAACCATACAGCGGCTACCACAAGAATAAAATACCACCACATGATCCCACTTTAACAGAAGTTTTGCCTGGTACTCAGGCAGGTGAATACCTTCGCAGGTTTTGGCATCCTATATGCATGGTTGAGGAGTTGACCGATGTCCCTCGTTATCTGGTTATTTTAGGTGAAGAACTAGTTGCCTTTAAAGATGGAAGTGGTGCAGTTGGCGTACTACACGCTCACTGTATACATCGTGGAGCATCGCTCGAGTATGGCATGATTCAAGAGCATGGAATAATGTGTTCATATCATGGTTTTAAATTTGATGTGGATGGGACCTGCTTAGAAGTACCTATGCCAACAGGTGAGGAAGAAGAAGGCTGTCGTATGGCCGCAAATCTCTGCCAAGGTTCTTATAAAGCAATAGAGAAACACGGACTTGTTTTTGCATACATGGGTCCGCCAGAAGAAGAACCTCCTTTTCCAGAATGGGAAGGAGACTTTACTTGTCATTCAAGCGATAAGTTAGTACCATATAGTAATGTACAAACTTGCAACTGGTTACAGGTACAGGATAATGCAGCTGACCAGTTTCATCACACGCCCTTGCACACCACTGCTTTGGTTCCCGGACATGAACAAGGAACTACCTTTGGAGAGGCTGGCGCAAACGCATATCTGGTTCGTCCAGACTTGCAATTCTTTCCAGTGCATGATGGTAAGAGTATGGCATGGACATCTTCACGTAGAGTTGATGATGACTATATGTTTATTCGTATCAATCACCAAATTCTTCCTAACGTTAGTTTTCACTCCTATCTGTTTGAGGATGGAAAGAAATCAAAACACTTTAGTCGAGTTCATATGTATCGTTGGACTGTTCCTATTGACAACACCTCATGTAAGATGATAGGGTGGCGTGCTATCGGACCTCACATTGACCCCAGAGATGTTGGCAATGAGGATTTAATTGGTTATGAAAAAATTGATTTCCTAGAAGGACAATGTGGTATTCGTAGACCAGAAAGATCTTACTATGACAGATTAAATAAGTTACCTCCTGTACCAGAGCATCATCGTTATCGAAACGCTTATGTTGATGCCCAGCATGCACCAGGAGATTATGAAATTACAGCATCGCAACGGCCCATTGCTATTCATGCATTAGAAAGTCCTATGAAGTTTGATGGTGGTGTATATCTCTCACGCAAACAACTAAGAGATGCTCTCAACGGTGATAACGAAGATGCTTCACCAGAAGCTTGGAAAAAATGGCTTGAGGAAGTTAATGGTAATCCGAATACTTACTGTTCGGGCAATGTCCTAAAAATACCCAAAGCTAATAATAACGATGATGAGGTTAAAAATCGTCGTGACGTTGCTCAAAGATGTATCGCAGCGATTACGGAGAGTGATACTCTACCAAGAGAAAAACGGTCTGATTTTGTAAAGAACAAAATGCTGGAGATTGAAAATTACTATGCGGCAGGGAACTAATGACAAAAAAACTTGAATCTTTATTTGATTTACCGGATGTAAAAGACGATGTTGATTATAGTGCCAATGGCACTGAAACTGAGGTAACAGCGGACGATTTGCCTGTTATAAGGAATACATTGGACGCCGTAGACAAAATTGATGCAGCTCTGCCAACTATTAGAGACTTGGAAACTAGTGATAAAGAGCTAGACGATATCGCTGATACAGCAAAAAGTACTTTTCAAGATCTAATGGATCTGGGTATGAATGTAGAAGCAAGGTTTGCTGGTGAAATATTTAACAATGCTAGCAGGATGCTAGACACAGCTCTTACAGCAAAAAGCAATAAAATTAACAAAAAACTTAAAATGGTGGATCTACAACTAAAGAAAGCCAACTTAGACCTTAAAAAAGGCAACGAAAGCTATGGGGAAACAGCAGACGGAGATGGTGTCGTGCTGGATCGTAACACATTATTGCAAGAAATTTTAGGCAAAAAAGCATAAATATAATATAGGATGATAATATGAAAAGTTTGAAAACATACCTTACAGAGAGTGAGCACACTTATAGTTTTAGATTAAAGCTAGCTGAAAAGTGTGATGACGAGACCATGGATAAACTAGAACTAGCTCTAGAAAAATATGAGCTTAAGAGCTTATCCAAACCTAAACGTACTCCAGTACAAGAACATCCAATGGATTTTCAAACATTACAAAATTCAGAAGTTCATATTATGGATGCTGAAGTAAGTTACCCTGTTACAGCGCATCAACTTTACACTTATATTAGTGAAGTAGTTGGTATTCCAGAGAGTCACTTAGTAGTTATTAACAAAGATCATCCAGAAGAAATAGCTCGTGAGGAAGCACTCAAAGAAGAGGGTGACGAATATACTTCTAAACTTGAAGACGCCGATTACAAGGATGCACCTGATGCTAAGTCAGAAGATTCTTTTGGCGACAAATACAACGAGAACATGTTAAAAGAACTAGAAACTCGCAAGTATGAGTTTGCAAAGGAAAAATAAAATGCATATGATAGACGTAATGAGCAAGCTCAAAGAGATTGCAGAAGGTGGCTACGACAACGAAGATATTCAGCGTGGTATTGACGCAGCCGGAATCCATAAAGTTTCTGAAGATGAAACAATGGAAGGCAAGTCACAAGGCAGTGCTTATTATCGCGAAAAAGAAGCACAAGAGATGGCTAAAAAAGATGGCAAAGACTGGAAGAGTATGAAGTACGGTCAAAAAGAAGAGTATCGTGCAAAAGTCAAAGCTAAAAATGAAGATACAACAACTGAATCTGATGAAAATGATATTTTAGAAGATGCAGATATAGAAGAAGTTCACGAAGCAGTAGAAGAAGATCACGATGAGTTAGCTGATATCCTCAAGCTCGCTGGTAAATCCGGCGTTATTGGAATGGCCAAGCCGCAAACTATTATTGCCGAAGACATTGAGCTTGAAGAAGAAGAAATTGAAGAAACAGATTACGACACAACAGCTAATGAAGATTCTGCTGAAGCAGAAACTGCTATTAGTGAAGAAGAAATAGAAGAAGTTTTAAACGACGAACTAGAAGAAGAAGCTGTTGAAGAAACAGTTGAAGTTCCTGTTACAGCATTAGCAGACTTAATGAAGCTAGCTGGATATTCAAACTACGAAGAAAAAGTAGAAGAGTATGCCAACGAACCTACAGAAGAGTACATGGATGCTGAAGAGCAGTTAATTGGTCTTAGTGGCGGAATGAACGGTCCTAAGAAGGCCTATGCAGCAGCCGCTGGTGGCGATAACGCTATGGCACAGGAACCACGTGAGATTGAAGAATCAGACGTGGATCTTGAAACTACATTTGAGTCTTTTTATAAAAAGTATGACGCTTTTGTAGAAGACTTAAAGTCAGAATAAGCAACATCTAAATTTTACTGATCTTTACACAAGACAGTAAAGCACGTATAAATCTGCTTGAATTGTTCCATTAAGTACTAGCAGTGATTTATAGAGTAAATACATCACGCTACAATCGGAAGGAGTAAGACCATGGGAATTATAACTTGGGTCAAAGACCGTATTAGTGAAAGAACATCTTGGGACGGAGGAGTTTTAATAGCTATATCTATTTTAGCACTTATCGCTAGCCCAATAATTAAATGGGTTGCCTATGCTGGGTTAGTATATGGCGCATGGACAATTATCTCAAAAGAAGATTAAGCACATAAAAACTTGGAGAAGGGGGAGAATAAAAACTCCCCCTTTTCTTTTTAGTGTAAATATTAGTATGAAGTATAACAGAGAAGTATACCACGAACCGTTACGGCAAGTAATAAAAGAAACTTCAGTAGAAACTGGATATGTACTACCAGTTCAAATTGAACTGTATGTGGTAGAGCTGTTAGTATATTACATTGACAGACCAAACTTTTTACCTGAGCAAACGTTTGCTGAATCATTATATAAACTTGACCATAGATCAAGTTTTTCAGCAAAAGATTTAGGCGATACGTGTTTATTTGTTACTGGAGTTTTTCCTAAGTATGGGAAAAAGTACGGGTTAAGTAAGAGTTACTATAAAAATATTGGCAAAACTAGTTACGATCAAGCAAGCAGAATATTAAATCACGAACTTTTTTCTGCATTATGCACACATTTTGAAGTTATCGGTAAGTTTATTAATAAAGCTACAAACCCACGCCAAACACCACTAATAGGATAATTATGTCAAAATCATTAGACGGAGTATTAATTAAGAAAGCAAATAAGCAAGAAACATATACTCGCGAGCAAATTGAAGACTTTGCTAAATGTGCTGACAGTACACATGGGCCCATGTACTTTCTTAATAACTACTTCCATATTCAGCATCCTGTCCAAGGACAAATGGTTTACAAGCCTTTTGACTATCAGGTAAAATTACTAGATACATATCATAACTTTAGGTTTAATGTTAACATGTTGCCCAGGCAAACCGGCAAAACTACGACAGCGGCAGGATACCTGTTATGGCGAGCAATGTTTGTTCCTGATAGTATTATTCTAATCGCGGCACACAAGTATGCTGGTGCTCAGGAGATTATGCAACGTATACGTTATGCCTACGAACTATGTCCTAATTACATTAGAGCAGGTGCTACTAGTTACAACAAAGGAAGCATTGAATTTGATAATGGTAGTCGTATTGTAGCACAAGCAACTACTGATAATACTGGACGAGGCATGTCCATCTCATTACTATACTGTGACGAGTTTGCATTTGTGCGCCCTAGCATTGCTAGAGAGTTTTGGACCAGTATTTCTCCTACACTAGCAACTGGTGGTAGTGCTATTATTACTAGTACTCCTAATAGTGATGAAGATCAGTTTGCCATAATATGGCGTGATGCTAACAAGTGTTTTGATTCACACGGCAATGAAACAGATATAGGTATAAATGGATTTAAATCATATCGTAGTTACTGGCAAGATCATCCAGACAGGGACGATATATGGAGACAAGAAGAGCTGGGGCGTATTGGCGAAGAGCGATTTAGACGTGAACATGAGTGTGAATTTATTATCAATGATGAAACACTAGTAGACAGTTTAGTACTAACTAATATGCATGGCTATGATCCAATACAAAAGCAAGGCACAGTACGTTGGTATAAGATGCCGGAAAAAGGTATGACTTACATGGTAGCACTTGATCCTAGCTTGGGAACAGGTGGCGATCCAGCGGCTATACAGGTTTTTGAAGCGCCTAGCATGGAACAAGTAGCAGAATGGTGCCATAATAAGAGTGCTATTCCACAACAAATAGATATTCTTGTTAACATATGTAAATTTATAGCAGACGAAATACAAGCAGAAAATAGTGTTTACTACAGTGTAGAGAATAATACACTGGGAGAAGCAGCACTATTAAGTATTGCTGAACGTGGTGAAGACAGAATACCAGGCATTTTTCTAAGTGAAAGCAAAGTACATGGTAATAGTAGACGATTTAGAAAAGGATTTAATACTACACAACGAAGCAAGTTAACTTATTGCAGTAAGTTAAAAACACTGGTAGAAACAAATAGAATGAAAGTAAAAAGCAAGCTATTAGTTAGCGAACTTAAAAACTTTATTGCTAATGGTACTAGTTATGCTGCAAAAGTAGGTGAGACTGATGATCTTGTTATGGCTACTCTATTAGCTGTACGTATGGCTAATGAAATAAAGAACTATCTTCCTGACTTAGATAATGCTATGCGAGATGGCAGTGAACAAAACATTCAACCCATGCCCTTTGTTATCATGTAAGCATAAATACAATATAATGGCAAATACAATATCACAAGATCTATTTAATAAAGTACGTGGTCAATTTAGCAATATGACGCTGGGTCGTGCAGATGGACAACAAACACTGGATGCTAAAGATGCAGTATTTTTTGAATTTGACTATGTTAAGAAAGGACAGGATTTAGGAAGCGTAGTAGTTAGTTTAGTAGATGATGGCGCACTAAAGGTATACTTTAATAATGATATTGTAACAGAACAAGATCAAGATACAATGCAGGGTTTTTATAATTTCCTAGGAAGTTTAAAAAAGTTTGCTGTTGGTAGGTTGCTTAATTATGAAGCAAAAAATATCAGCAAGTCTAGATTAGATAAAAAAGATTTTGATTTTCTTGCCCAACAGAATAAGACAGAGGAAGAGCTTACCATGGAAAGCAAATTATACGGTAGTAGACAAAAAAGCTACCAGGACTTAAACGGAGCAAAACTTATTGTTCAGCATACTCAGTCAGTAGATGAAGAACGTCACGGTGCTAGAAGTAGGAACATCAAGGCCATTTATATTGAAAATAGCGACGGGGAACGTTACAGATTTGAAAATAATTACCTCCCTGGCGCAAGAGCAATGGCTCGTCATGTTAGCAACGGCGGGTATACCAAGGACGATCACGGCCAACACATTTCAGAGATCATGGCAGAAATGGGACAGCTAAAGACATTCGTTCGTGGAGTTAAGCGACAAGATTATGTAAATGAAGATGCTCAAGATATTATTGAAAAAGCTACAGGTAGATATTACGGCCTTAAAAGCACACTAGAAAGTATTAGTAAGCAAAAAGGCTATCTAAGCTATTTTGAAAACTTTGCTCCAGATGAAATTGATGTTACTGAAGATGACTTAAATGATATCAAAGCAAAACTTACACGTCAGGTGTTTGACGACAAGTTACAAGACAGTCTTGGTGCTGTAGGAAAAGCTATGAAATTGCAGGAAAAGAAGAGCGGTGATTTTTATGACTGGGACGATTGGTCAAGATCAGCGAAGCAAAATGGTGCAGAAATACAAGGTGATATTGAACACGCTGTGGCAGTAGTTGACGGAAAAGAGATTGGTGAATGGAACCAGGACGAACAAGATCGTACCGGTGATAAGATTGCTAGCAGATTTAAGAAGCCTGGCTATGGTGAACTTAATGTAGATGCTGTTGACCGTGATGAAACACCAGAGCGTGACTTCCAGTTGCCAACTGAGTTAAAACTTATTCCAGGTGCAATGGCACCGTTAAAGCAAGCATCAGATAATAAAGCAATTCTTCAAATGGTACTAGTAGATATTGCTAGTCGTGCAATTGATGACGAAGTCAGCATTTTTGCAGCTGATATGGCAGAAAAACTTGGTAGTGTTGGTGGTCCTTTTGGACAACGAATGACACCAGAATTTAAAGCACAAAAGATAAAAGCTGTGGATTTAGCTAAGATGTACCTTAAACAGCATAGTGGTAAAAAAGCAGAGAGCGTTGAAGCTGAAGAAGTTCCACGTAAACGTCCAGAAGATCCATTTGAATCATACCAGCAGTCCATGGAAGATATTGTTCTAGCAAAAGAAACAAAGCCAGACTTTTTAGACTTGGACGGAGACGGCGATAAAGAAGAGCCAATGAAGAAAGCTGCCAAAGACAAAGAAGAAGATGAAAAAGAAGATGGTAAGTTTTCTGGTACACCAGCCGAAATTAAAAAGCAGATGAAAGCTCACAAAAAGAAGCATGACAAGATCGGTATTGGTGAAGACGATGAAGTAGAAGAAGGCAATGCTTTTTCAGATGCATTAAGAAAGGCCAAAGAAGCAGGCGAAGACGAGTTTACAGTAGATGGTAAAACTTACCAAGTTGAAGGCAAAATGAGCGACATTGAAATGGAAGTTGAAGAAATGATCCAGGATGGTGCTGATGATACAGAGATTATGGCAAAGTTTCCTGGCATAGTTAGTCAGGAATACTTGGACGATATGAGAGCAGCTTCCGACGAAAAACAATATGACGATTACGAAATGGAAAGTCAAGTTGAAGAAGATGATGACATAGCATGGCTTAAAAGGGCAGCAGGCATTGGGTCAAATACAATGAGCAATCACGGAATTCGAGAAGGTGAACAAGGATATCAGATTACACCAAGAAGCATAGTAGCAAGACAGATGCGTAAGTTACAGGACATAGAAAAAGTTTAAAAAATTTAAATTTACCTAACAAGGGGAGCATTTATTGCTCCTCTTTTTTTTGAGCAAAAAACCATAAAAAATGCAATTAAAATATTGACTAGATAAATACATATGTTATATACTGTAGAGACAATAAAGACAGTATGTATCTTAGGCATACAAATAGGCTATAAACAATAGGCAAAGGAGAAATAGGCACTATGGCATCATTAGCAGAAATCCGTGCAAAACTAAAAGCACAAGAGTCACGCACAGAGCGTACAGGCGGCGGCGACAACGCAATTTACCCACATTGGAATATTCCAGAAGGATCAACGGCAGTAGTTCGTTTCCTACAGGATAGCGATGAGTCAAACACTTTCTTTTGGAAAGAACGTTTGATGATTAAACTACCTTTTAACGGTGTAAAGGGTGGTGACATGAATAACAAAAATGTTGTTGTTCAAGTTCCATGTGTTGAAATGTGGAACGATACTTGCCCAGTACTTTCAGAAGTACGAGGGTGGTTTAAAGACAAGAGTCTAGAAGACATGGGTCGTAAGTATTGGAAAAAACGTTCATATATTTTTCAGGGCTTTGTGAACGAAAACCCAATGACAGACGATAACACACCAGACAGTCCAATACGTCGGTTTGTTATTAGCCCAAGTATCTTTGGAATTATCAAGGACGCACTAATGGATCCAGACATCCAAGAGCTTCCCACTGATCCAGAGATGGGATTAGACTTCCGTATTACTAAAACCACAAAGGGACAGTATGCAGACTATTCCACTAGTAAATGGGCCCGCAAAGAAACTGCGCTAACAGCTGAACAGAAAGCAGCTATTGAAACCCATGGGTTACATAACCTATCTGACTTTCTACCAAAGCGTCCAGGCGAGGTAGAATTAAACGCTATCAAGGAGATGTTTGAAGCATCCGTAGATGGCGAAGCATATGACGTTGAGCGTTTTGGACAATACTATCGTCCATATGGCGTTGATATTCCTGCAGGTTCCTCAAGTACGTCTACACCTGCACCAGTAGCAACCCCAGCGTCAACAGCCGCTGACACCAGTACCAATACCAATACGGTAGCAGAAGGTCAAACTGAGGCTAAGCCAATTGAGGCTAAGCCAGTAACTGCTAGTACTGAATCGGCTCCTGCTCCAGTAGCAGCAGCGGCTGAGAAATCTGATGGTAAGAGTGCAGATGACATTCTTGCTATGATTCGTGCAAGGCAAAAAGCCTAAGTAATAACAGGGGAGGGGGAAACCTCTCCCCATTATTTCTATACTTTAACAAGATAAAATACTTATGAGCAATTTAATTGTTACCCGTTTTCCTCATGGTGCCGCTGGTAAATTTTTAAGCACAGTATTTCAAACCAGTGACCATGTAGATCACTGGAGTTCAGTAGTTCAGCATCAAAAATCAATTAAGCAATACGTTAAAGAAACTACGTTAGCATATTGCCATCGATCGTTTCCTGCTGATTTCACGTTGCACATGCTAAACGAACCAATGGTTCCATATTGCACAGATTTATATAGTAGTACATTTGATCGGGGACATGATGTTACCGCTGAGCAATACTGGCAGCAACCTGATGTTAGACTACAAGAATGTCAAAGACAAAACCGGTATGCAAATATTATTTTTAACAAACCTAAATTACCAGTATTCTGTAACAATGCAAAAGTTTTTACAGTTTTGCTTACCACTGAACAAGAACAAAACTGGGTATATCGCGCATTATGGATCAAACATTTTATCGAAACTGATAATGAGATTATCTACTCTCCAAACAGTCCAGATTATTGTCATCTAGCTACATTTCCAAAACTAGTACACTACAAACCTAAGTATAGGTTTGAATTAAGCGAACGCGAAGAACTGTACAATCGGGAGGTTGTGAATAATCGAACAATTCTAAACTATAAAGAACCGCACGATTCGTTTAACGATAATGTCAACAATATATTTTTCAATATCAGTGATTTGTTTGATGTTGAAACGTTTATTTCTGTAATGGAAGACGTTTTTACAGAATGGGACTTAGGGATACTTGATCGTGAATTAGTATCAGCAATGCATCAATTGTGGTGGAGTAGACAGGAGTTTCAGAAGCAATGCTAGAATTTGAGTATAAAAAATATAATCAAATAAAAGATATTCCTAACGACACAAAGCAAATTAGGCTTATAGATCATATTAAAGGTTTTAACAAATATTATAAAAATGATTTACTAGATATTCTTAACTCAAGAGATACAAGCAAAAAAATAGAAGTTCATTATCATGCTTATTTGCCAGATGTTGTAAAAAATAGCTATCCTAATTTAGATATTAAGTTTGATATACAAAGTCAAGAAGAACTTAATTTACAAGCAATGCATGGTTATCGATACACCGGCAATAACGCATACGATAACTTTATTTGTACTTTGCTTGGTTCTATGCACGTTTCTAGAATGTTACTGGCTTCATTAATGAGTAAGTCACAATTGTGGAATGATGATTATTGTACCAAAAACTTTAAGTTTAATTGGGATCAAGTTGACGGTAGTATAATGGATTATACTGATAATAACGAACATATCTACAACAAGTTTTTTATCGACCACAGCGACATGGATAAAAAAATAGTTAGTATCGATTATGATCATTGCAACACGTTACACAATATACATGCTATAGAACCTTTAATTAAAAATAGTTGTATTACTATTGTTGCAGAAGCAATGGGAGAGAGCTACGTGCCGTTTGTTACGGAAAAATTTTTACAGAACATTGTTACTAAAACATTATTTCTTGGTTACTCCCAACCTGGCTGGCATCAAACGCTAAAAGAGCAATACGGATTTAAATTGTACGACAACATATTTAATTATAGCTTTGATAAGATTAAAAATCCAGTTTATCGTGTAATTCGTTTAATGGAAATGATCTCTAAATTTAGATACTTAACACGTCATGACTGGCATGAAATGTACTTAACAGAGCAAGATAACATCGAATATAACTATAACCACTATTATAGTAAAGAATACCTAACATGTCTGAAACAGTTTGACAAATCTAACAATGCATAGTATAGTAGTATATAAATGAAAAAACACTTGTTAGTGGGATGTAGTTTTACTGATCCAATTTGGCAAGATGTTACTCCATGGAGCAGTTATTATAATGAAAACTACAATCAATCGTATATTATAGCAAAAGCAGGAATGGGATGGGCAGGAATATGCACAGAAGCGTTTATACATGCACAAAAGTTAGATTTTGAACATTGTGTAATTATGTTACCTACACTTTGGAGAATGGATATAGAAGTAAACCAGGAAGGTACTATATGCAATGCTATGGTAGATGTATTAGAAGATAACAAGGTAACAATTCCTGCTACACGTAAATGGTTGTGCAGTGGAGGATTAAATTACGAAAAACTAAAAGGTACTGAACTAAAAATAATAGAGATGATGTACAAGTATAAAGGCTTTTTACCATTGTTAAGAGAACATGTACTAAAATTAAAATTATTAATTAGTTACCTTAAAACAAGAAACATCCAGTATACTATTACTGCAATTCAAGATCCTATGCATCAGCTGACAGGATTAGATTATATTAAAGATGATGTAATAGAATTACTGGATAGTGTTGAATATAAAGACTGGTTAAGATTTAACGGTAAGTTTATAGATAAATTTATTGGTCACATTAACCACCCTACAACTAGAGAACACACACTTATTGGAGATTACATATGGCAAAACCGTTTGACGTAAGCAAATTTCGCAAGGACATTACAAAAAGCATTGATGGCCTTAGTATTGGCTTCCACGATCCTACTGATTGGATTAGTACTGGAAGTTATGCACTTAACTATCTTATTAGTGGCGACTTTCATAGAGGAGTCCCCATGGGAAAAGTTACAGTATTTGCTGGAGAAAGTGGTGCAGGTAAAAGTTACTTTGCTGCAGGCAACATTGTTAAAGCTGCACAAGAACAGGGTATCTTTGTTGTACTAATTGATAGTGAAAACGCTCTTGACGAAACCTGGTTACGTGCATTAGGCGTTGACACTGACGAAGGTAAACTACTTAAACTATCAATGAGTATGATTGATGACGTTGCTAAAACTATTAGTACGTTTATGAAAGATTACAAAGGCATGGAGGAAGAAGATCGTCCTAAAGTACTATTTGTAATTGACTCGCTGGGCATGCTATTAACTCCTACAGATGTTGATCAGTTTGACAAAGGTGATATGAAGGGTGACATGGGTCGTAAACCTAAAGCACTAACGTCACTGGTACGTAATACTGTTAATATGATTGGTAGTTACAACGTTGGTATGGTATGCACTAACCATACATATGCATCGCAAGATATGTTTGATCCTGATGATAAGATTAGCGGCGGGCAAGGATTTATCTATGCAAGTAGTATTGTTGTCGCTATGCGTAAACTTAAACTTAAAGAAGATTCAGACGGCAATAAAGTAAGTGACGTTATGGGTATTCGTGCAGCATGCAAAGTTATGAAGACACGCTATAGTAAGCCTTTTGAAGGTGTACAAGTTAAAATTCCATATGAAACAGGAATGGATCCTTATAGTGGGTTGTTAGAAATGTTTGAGAAAAAAGGTTTACTAACCAAACAAGGAAACCGCCTCAAATATACGCCAGCCTCAGGCGATGAAATGCTGGAGTTCCGCAAAGGATGGACAGGAGATAAGCTAGAAGTAATAATGGCAGATATTGTTGCTAGTGATAAACTAAATAGTACCGTAGAGGTTGGTGGAGAATTAAATGATCAACCACTTGATGATTTGCCTGAACAGGGTGAGTTAGACGACCAAGTAGAGGAATAGATTGTATGGATGATGAGCTCCTAGTAGAGACCTGGACGATTCTTAAAGAGTACATCAAAGACAAACAAAGTGCTGCAGATCATTGGATTGGAGAACTAATTGATCTTGGTATAGGAGATGAAACTCTAGATATACTAGCTAGTCAAGACAAGTACTTAGCTAAAGCAGTAAAATATAACGATGACGATAGCGACCCGTACTACGACGATGACGAGTAATTGTTGACAACTTTACATTAAAAG
>Ga0163179_10000816_pt1 | contig 22232 bp, 33 predicted proteins | sample AtlANTMetagenome_FD_109643 | JGI IMG/M metagenome (GOLD analysis project Ga0163179, IMG submission 109643) | Marine eukaryotic phytoplankton communities from the Atlantic Ocean - Atlantic ANT 2 Metagenome | ecosystem: Environmental > Aquatic > Marine > Oceanic | place: North Atlantic Ocean...
AGATGGGGCGTATACAACTGTTGTTGCAACTATTCCTAAGAATAGAGTTTGAATAAGAACTTTCATATTAACCTCTGAAAGGTGAATTGAAATATGCTTTGTTAACAGTATAAAGTGTGAACAGAGCAACCGCAATACCAGCAAATCCTAAAAGAAGGATCGGTGATGACGGTATATCGTATGTTGGGATAGATGTCATTTTAAAATACACCTGGAATGATTTGTCCTGTTGTTACATATGCACCGATGAGTGCTACGAAACCAATCATGGCCCAACGACCATTGGTTTTCTCTGCGTTAACAGAATAACCTTCATAGTTGTCATTCTCGTCAACCCATGGTGCTACTTCTGCACCAAACATATTCTGCTTGCCATATTCAGTTGTGGTGTACTTATCAGCAGTTGAAGAAGTCATTTGGTTTTGTTACGAAACTTAACATTATTATATAGCATCGATTAAGTTTTGTAAAGAAACTTTATATTCGTGGTATCCGAACAATAAAAAGGAGGTCTTATGACCCCCATAATTACACCTTATGTAAACTTATATTAACTAGTTTCAAATCCTGGTGGCAATCGGCCAAAGTAAGGATCATAGTCAAATAAAGGATTCCAATCTTCCACATTAGTTGAATCTACTTCCCAAAAATTCCACAATCCATCATAACTTGATTTATGAAACACATCTAAATGTTCTTTATGAATAGAAGATCCTAATTGAATTCTAAAAAGAAATAAAGGTATAGCAAATGTATTACCTGAATTGTAAATCAAGTCGTCTGCTACTGCCCTTGGTTTAACCCCATTATCAATCTTATACTTATCACCACGTACATGCAATTCCATTAACTTCTGAGCATGACGACGAGTTATTAAATAACATGCAGTAGAAAAATCATTTACAAATCTTCTATGCATTTGTAAATGTACAGCTGCAGGGTTAATAACAACTAACTGAAGAACATCATAGTCATAAGGTATCTTACAAAATAAATCTCTCCATTCAAATGGCCAATGAGTAACAGTACTAATATCACAATCATCCTCCATGATGAGAGCACAAGGAGCATCAGTCTTTAGAAACTCTTTCATCGCTTTTAAGTGTGATGTGGTACATCCAACCTCACCAGACGACATTCCATCAGGATATCTTCCTTTAAGAATATGACCTAAATCTCTATCTCCTCTACCATCATAAGCAGAGATACGTGTATAATTTTCTATCTCCCAATATTTAAGTTGAGCTTTCATATAAGCATCTCTTTCAGGTTCTTCATCCAAATTAAGATAATATATGTGAGGAATACCTTTTAGTTTAAAAGTTGATTTATTTCTGTCCATATTAACTAATAATGTCTATTGTAGGTCTCCAACCTAAATTTGTCAATTGAGTTATATCTGCACATAAAGATTCTGGTTCTCCTTGAACTTCTTTAATCGGAAGATTATTTCTACCCATAATCATAGCTAATTCCAATACTGAATTATTTTTTCCTGTTCCTATATCTATTACACCTCTAAAATTATCAGGAATCAGATAACATATTGCCCTCACCACATCATGAACATGAATCCAATCTCTTCTATGTTTTGTCAGATATGGTGCAGTATTTTCCTGTAGCATTCTATAAAGCATATCTTTACGACTACCCTCCTCTGCCCATACATTAAAAAATCTCATACCTACACTATTGGAAGGTGCCTGTATTTCATTAACTTTTTTAGTAATTGCATATGGGTTTTGCCACCAACTATATGCACCTGCAGAACTGGCATATAATAAACGAATATTTTTTTCTTTACAATACTCAAATATTGGTTTAGATTTTACTACATTATTTTCCCAAAATTTATCAGGATTTTTTAAACTATCTCTTAAAGCTGCGAACGCTGCCAAATGAATTATGATATTATAATCTCCCCCTTTAAAATTAACTATATCATCTGGAAAATCTATTCCATCAACTTCATGCCCAACTTTATTTAAATGATTGAATAAGTAACTACCTATAAAACCCTTATGTCCAGTAACTAAGATCTTCATTTAATAATACTTTCAATATTTGGTAGGTAATAATCAGTTAATATTTTACACCATTCAAACCTTTTCGCATACTCTAAAATTTCTTGTCTATTATTTACAGAATACTCCCTATTTTTTATAATCTCATTTTCGATATATTCAATATCTAAAATTCTATCTTCAGGAATTACTGTAATAAATTCTTTACTTAGATCAAGATTAGCAGTTCCCCATTCTGATACAACCACACCTAATCCAGCAGCAAAAGCCTCCATACAAACTAATGGATGTGCTTCACCATCTGATAATAACACAAGATTACCATAATCAGTTAAGTAGTGATATAATATTTCCTTTTTCCATTCACCCAAATAGTTTTTAGAAATATCAAATCTAGGTTCAGCAATATTTCCTGCATAAAACAAAGAAGAAATTTGTTGAAAAAGATATTGCCTCTTACGATGATCTACTTTAGCAAGATAAATGCTGGCAGCAGAATGTTTAGGATCATATGTAACCCTAAAATTATCTAACATCACCCCATTAGGATTGAGAAATAAATTCTCTGATGGTATAGAAGCAAGATTGTGATAGGTAGAATTAATAGCACTTGAAAGACCAAACACAACTGGTTTAATAGATGCAAACACATCAAATACCCTCTCTTTATACCCACCCATCATCTCATAACGTTCTAGGTATGCAAAGTGAGTAGTACATGCACAAGGACGATTTATATAAGGATAAAGAATAACCCAATCATCATAATTAATATGAACAAAATCAGGATTAAATTCATTTATCTGATGAAGCATCTTATTAGGATCCTCATCATTTAAAATCTGAACCTCATGCCCCATCTTCTCAAGGGATATATTCATATCCCAAATTAAAGATTCAACTGCACCCCATCCAATAGGAGGAATGGGAAGGGGTGGCCCAACAATACTAATTCGCATTACTTCTAGGTTCCATCTTCTCTATGTTTTCAGCATAGAGTTTAACTAATCCTTCCCAAGAAAAATTATCAATAGCAAACTCTCTAATTTCATCCCGTCTACCTAAAGATGCTTCACGATTTTCCTGTATCTTCTCTTCAATATAAGGAATGTCTTGTAACTTCTCATCAGGAACTACAGTTACATAAGGAAGTTTTGGTAAATCATGTGCAGCATACTTAGATATCACCACACCCAATCCCAAAATCATAGCTTCCTTAACAACCAAAGGTGTTCCATTCTCACCATCAGATAAAAGAACTAGATTAGCAAAATCTCCGAGGTGTGCTCTCTTATGATCATCTGACCATTCACCAAGATAATTCTTCTTAGGATCAAAAGGAGTTTGTCCCATAATTCTACCAACATAATCAATAGAATCAATACCTTGATAAATCCACTGCTTCTTACGATCATTAATCTGTGCAAGATATAGTGAACGATCTGGTAGAACTGCTTCCTTATGATATGTAAACCTTTTATGATTAGCTCCATTAGCAGAAAGAAGTAATTTACTTTCATCTGCTCCTGCTGCCTTAAAACAATCCATATCCTTTTGAGAAATACAGAAAATATAATAATCTTTATTATTAATAATCCAATCAAAGGTACGATCATACCCATCTCTACGATGCATATGAGGTTGATCAATATAAGGATAATGACTACTCAAAGCTAACTTAGGAATGTTTGTTTCATTCGCAATACGATCCATCAAAGGATGAAATACATCATAATGAAGATGAGCAAAATCAAACTCCTCCTCATTTAAATGACCAATAATCTCATCCCAATCAGGGGTATTAATAATCGCTCCATCATGATCCAAATCTGTAAGTTCTAAAGAATAATCCCATATTAAGCTCTCAACAGCACCCCAACCATCAGGAGGGATAGGCATAATTCCTGGTCCAATTAATGCAAGTTTCATCAGTACAATTCCTTATAAGCGTGAACAAGAGAGAAATTTGTTTCTCTAAAATTTGGTGTCTTCCAAACTTCTGTTAGATTAGTATTAATAGAATAATCTTTTCCAAGCATATGATAGCATATTTGCATGTAAAGATCCAACCACCCAAATCTAAAGTCAAGATGTTTTAAAATAAAATCAAATTCAAAATCCATAAAGTCATAAATTTTATGATAATTATCTAAGAAAGTATTGATATTATAAACACTCCCACCACCTGCACCATACCAATCCACATTTGGTTTGACACCAAACTTTGCAGAAAGAAACTGAAGAAGTTCTGGTTTTATTTTATTACCAGGTACATCAAATCCAGCTATCTCCCACTCCTCTGGAATAACTACTTTATGTTGAGTAAGAACATCATCCTCCATCATAATCATATGAGTTCCTCCAGCAGATTTTACAAACCTAGCTGCCTCACGTACCATATGAATCCAATGAAGTGATTCATCTTTTGTAAATCCGTATACACCAGACTCATGACCAGTATTTCTTCTCCCTATGTGCATATAAGAATGTACATAATTACAATTATATTTTTCTGCTACATCACTATAATCAACACCACCATCACCACACAAGGTATAAGGTGCATCAGGATGAAATTTTCTAAACTCTTGTAGAATAAACTCTGTTGCCTTTTTGTTCTCATAAACAGTATGAAAACATCCAAATTTTGCTGTCATTAATCTTTAAGGTAATATGGGTGGATATCATCACGATATAACCAGAACCAATGGGGTTCTCCTGGTGGAGTTGGTTGAACGTCAGGAATCATGTCCTTAAAATCGTAACTAAATGGTGGATTATAAAAACTAAAAACAGATGGATCTTTCATACCTATCCATTTTTCAAAGTTCATCCTTTCAATAGGGCCAAAGTCTTCCTTCTCCCTATGAAATGCATCTTTAATAGGATGTTGGAGAGTGGAAATATAATCTGCTCTTGCCCACCAAAAATTACCACTCATATGTGGCCATGGATCTAAACAATAATTAACTCCTGATACCTGATATCTATCCAACTTATCTATATTCTCTTTCCACTTATCAATACAACCCCACTCCATGAGGTGTCTCCAACTATTAACTGCACGTACTTTACGATCTGAATATTGATCTCTCACACCACAATAATGACTCATACCCTTTGTATGAAAATACATTACTTTATCAAACTTGTTATCTTTACAATCCTCATACAAGTGTTTTAAACAAAACCCTTCATACTCTTCATCACCATCTCTACAATCAACAATATCAATCCAATCATAAAGTGAGATAAAGTGTTTAACTCTTGATGCTTGTGCTCCATTTATGGCACACTTTACTGTTGCTATTTCTGGAAGACCAGATGCATAGAGTCTTTTAATTTGATCATCAACCATGATCTTCCAAAGATCACTATCTGGTGGAGTCCAGACATGATAATAAACTGCTGCTTTCATAATTACCACTCGTTATTATTTAATTTAGAATTATCTTTGGCAAGATGCATCATCTTATTAGGAAACTCACAATACTGTGCAAACATTTCAGGATAAGAATAGTCTGGAGGAAGAGTAAATGTTTCATTACGATGAGTTAGGAACCATTTATTCATATAACTTTCTTCATAAAATCTTGCTTGGATATCTTTAGATACATCTTCCTTTGTCCATTTATCAATTTGATTCATCATATCAAAAACATCAGGGACTTTACCACCCCAAAGACACCCTTGATAATAAACACTCATATCCATAATATTATCATCAATACAGGCATTTGACAACGGATTTATATCATATGCTCCTGGAAATTTATTATGTGGACCAAATCCAACATAATGACATGGATGATGTACTCCAAAATATTTCTTAGAGTCATCAAAGAAATCATCATACTTAATATCTTCTTGCACATAAAGATCAGCATCTACTGATACCAACCAATCATAATCAGAAATTTTATCTTCCAACTTTAACATCTCCTCAAATGTTTTATTGTAAGTATCAGGAAATCCATAATGAGGTATCTCCATTAGAGTTAAGTTATCTGGTGTACCTTCCAATTCCCCATCAGTAAAAACAAAATAATGTTTCTCTACATCAGGTAGAAAATATTTCTCCAATCTCCCATACCATTCAGGAAGAAAATTAAGATAAGATTCCGTACCCCAAAATGTAATTGCTACTTTCATTACAAATAATTCTCCCTAGACCAATTAAATGTTGTTTCAGCCTTTCGTGATTGAATATTCACAAAAGTTCTCTCCTTTCCATGTTGATTTAATTTAAGAACCAAGGATCCTTTACGTGATAACTTAGATATTATATCATATATTGATATATTTTGCCCACCTACCAGAAACAATTCATGATTCTCTTCTAAATCATTATCAATTACTTTTGATATAAGATTAATAAGATCATCTATATGAATTAGATCAACAGTTGTATTAAGATCTGCATAAATTTCTATAATATTGTTAGTATTTAATGCAACCATAAGTTTATCAACTAAACCATTTGTTCTATTAATATCTACATTACCACCCCAGACATTAGAAGTTCTCAGTATAACCGTTTTACAATCAAGTTCATTTAGAATCTCCTCAACTCTTAACTTTGACACTCCATATACACTTCTAGGATGAGGTTCTGACAATTCTGAAATATCATCTTCTTCAACTTTACTTTGATGCATATCCCCTGCACTTGAAATAAAGATAATCTTACCATTAGGGTTTTTATTTAAGTAATACTTGAATAAATTCTCACTATTAAACACATCATATTTTCCCCTCATACCATCTTTATCACGTGGAGTGGAAGACCAACCCAAATGAATTAAACAAGATTCTTCATGAGATTTAAACACATCATAAACAGTATCTCGATATGATATAGTTGTGAGATCTTTACTATTCAATTCTCTAAATCGTCTACCAATCATTCCAGTAGCACCAGTAAGATATATCATTCAACAATTACCCATTCATTAGGAATTAAATCCGAAGTATCTAAATGTGAATTATTAGGGCCAAACCATTTAGCAGGAGCATAAACCACCTTATCTACTGTTTTAGATAACCATGCACCCCACCAAGAGAAAGAACTATTAGCAATAATAAAATCAGAACATAAACTCATCAAACAAAGATCTGTGTAACTATCATTACCCTCTGCTACAAGAAATCTATCAGAAGAAAATAATGATTGTTCCTTACACCACTCAGGATCATCAGAAAAAACAATTACATTTCTACTACTATCAAATTTATCCAAACAAGATTGATAATAATTCAAATCTAAATTGTGATGATTAGCAGAATTAATTAAAAAATCCCCTCTTCTAATATGAAGAGCAATTGGAGTATCTATAGTACACATCATATGCTTACAAGGGATAGCAATTTCATTTTTGAAAGTAAAATCCTCACGAATCTTTTCTTCTATATTTTTAAAATATTTTTCTGTTTGGAAATAACCATACAAAGATACATTATCAGAACAAGTATTAAATAAAGTTTCATTAAAATTAAACCCTCCCTCAGTACGAGGATTATCATTTTCAATTATTCCTATATTAGATTGTGTAAGATTTTTCATTACAAAAGGATTGAATAATTCAATCCTCAATTTGTTCCCTATACCATCATCAAACACTTCATTATGATATGGAATACAAAAATCAAACCCTCTGTTCTTAGAAATCCCACGTAATGAAGCATACTGAAACATTTGATTTCCCAATTGTCCCATCTTACCAAGATAATTAAATCCTATCATACCTATACCAAATAATAGTTTTTACCAATCCTTCTTCAAGAGTATGTGAAGGACGGAAATTTAATGTGTTTTTAATTTTGGCATTATCTATAGCGTATCGCAAGTCATGACCAGGACGATCATCAACATACTCAATAAGATCCTCACTAGCACCCATAACTTTAATGATAGCCTTTACTAGATCAATATTTTTAACTTCACATTCCCCACCAATATTGTATTTCTGACCTACTCCACCCCCATAGAAAACATCTAATATTCCTCTACAATGATCCTCAACATAAATCCAATCTCTAATATTTTCACCCTTACCATAAACAGGTATCTTTTTACCCTGTAAAATATTAGTAATAGTCTTAGGAATTAATTTCTCTTTATGCTGACGTGGACCATAGTTATTAGAACAATTAGTAATTACTGTAGGAAGACCATAAGTATTATGAAATGCTGTAACAAAGTGATCACTTGCTGCCTTCGATGCTGAGTAAGGGTTCTGAGGATTATAAGGAGTCTCTTCAGTAAAAGGAGGATCTTCATACCCTAATGAACCATACACCTCATCAGTAGAAATATGATGAAATTTCTCTACCTCATACTTAACTGAAAGATTAAGTAGATTAACTGTACCTACTATATTAGTATCTACAAAAGGATTAACATCCTCAATTGAATTATCTACATGAGTTTCTGCTGCAAAATTAAATATAGTTTTCGGTCTATATCTTGCAAATAATTCAGCAAGACGATACTCATCTGCTATATCAACACCCTTTACAGGATACTTTAAATCATAGAGATTCTCCATATCTCCTGCATAAGTTAACTTATCTAAAATAACTACATCCTCAAAACCCTTTTGAGACAAGTAATGAGCAAAGTTACTTCCTATAAATCCTGCTGCACCTGTAATAAAAATCATATCTTTTCTAAGAACTCATCCAATTTTTCTCTAGTAACCATGTAAGAATTAATAACTTTATCATCAATTAACAAATCATAACTAAGTTTTCCCATAACCAATCTATGAAATTTAACACCCCATTCAATCAAATGACTATGAGTTAAATCATATAGATTTTCATATACCATATTCACATTACCATTGTATATAGCCATACCTCTGGCAGTGTAAATTATAATTCTATATCCTTTCTCATAATATTCATTAACAAGTTCAACCCCATTATCAATAGGTTCACAATAACGATACTTGTCTACACCAAGTTTATCATAATCAGAATGATGCCAACAAATGACATCATCCAAATCAAAAGCAATGGTCTTCATACCCCATTAATAATTTCTATGAGTCCATTACAACGGTTCATATATGTATGATCCCTCTTAACAACTTCCCATAGATGTCGTGATCTTTCCTTATCATACTGGTGCTCCACCCCAAGATCAAAGATTTCCTGTGCAGTCTCAGCACATAGAACTTCCTTATCTATAAAGTCTTTTACATAAGGAGCATCACATACAACAGGACAACCATAACTAATTGCCTTCATAACTCTACAAGATACGTAAAGAGTATCTTTCTGTTCTTGTGGTCTAAAGTCAGGAACAAAGAATGACTTCTGCATCAACTTGATATTTGTATCTTCATCAACTGCTTTATCACCTGATGGAACATGTACTTTCTCTGCGTCATAATGATTGAAAGCAATACCATTCTGCTTCACAATCTCAATAAACTGTTGGTGTAAAGGATCTACATTAGGTCTTGGAGCATGGATCGTTCCAATAAAGTTGTATGCATTATCTCTCTTAATATCAAGATCATCCTCTTCCATTTCCTCTGGCCAAATGTTTGTTGCCAGCGAGAAGTAAACTACCTCATATGGATCTTCAGGAGTCTTATCGTAAATAACACCCTTATCCACCTCAATAAATCTTTCACCATCAGGTTCTGGTCTAGTATACTCAGGAACCCTCATATTAATAAGACGTTTTACATTACCAAGATACTTGTTCAGATTAGTAAATCTATCCCAAGAAATATAAATTCCATCATCCATTACAGGACAATAAAAATCAGTCCTTGATTGATTATCAATTACAAATACTGCATTTGTATAATCAAACTCTTGTTTTGTGGGATATTCTCTATCATCAAACCAATAAACATCATATCCTAACTTCTCAAATGTCCTATAAAGACAGACTAAGTAATAAGATGCTGTGTCAGTATAATGTTTATGACCCCAAAGAATAATTTTACGCATACTCTTCTCAAAGTTTCCTACATTATAATCCCTATTATTTAATATGTCAAGAACTATCTGTTTAAAGGTATTTTTCCTTTACTAATTTGATCCCTCCAATGATTCAAAAGATCTAAAAGGGTTTGTCTTACAGGAATCTCTGGTTTCCAATCAATAGTATTCCTTATCTTAGAATTATCAAACATCTGATAGTCTGCATCAATCGGTCTTAACCTATTACTATCAGTCTTAACTTCAATATCCACCTCACTAAATCCAAGAAGTATATCAGTTACCTCAGTTAATTTAAATGCTTCTTCTCCAGCAATATTAAAATACTCTCCAGGTAATACTTTTCCTTCTGCACTTGCTTTCAGTAACAAATAATATGCTCTAACAGCATCTCTACAATCTTGAAAAGTACGAGTACAATCTAAGTTACCAACATAGACTACTGGATCCTGTAGTCCTGCTTCTATTAATGCAATCTGTTTAGCAACAGTACTCTCAAAAAACACATCACTTCTTCTAGGTCCAGTATGAGTTCCCATACGAGTCATAAAAGTCTTAATATTATATGCTTCACCATAAAACCTTCCAAGATAATCAGCTCCTATCTTGCTTATACTATAGGGACTGGCACCATGAAGAGGCGTATCTTCCTTTAAGACCACACCAGTAGGAGCACGTCCATAAACTTCACTGGAAGAACACACATGAACAACTGGATCATACTGAGTTACCTGTCGAATTGCTTCTAATAAGTTAGCAGTCCCTATAATATTAGTTTGTAAAGTCTCTATAGGAATATTAAATGAAGTTTGGGGATAAGATTGTGCTGCTAAATGTGAAATATAGTCTGGTCTTATCTCGTCTATCATTCTGCTAATAGACATTGCATCATTTAAATCTGCATAATAAACAGAAATACGATCATTCTTATTAATACGATCAGTTAAATGATACAAATTATCCAACGGTTCCTGCCACCGCATCATACCTACTATATTATAATCAGTATGTTCTAAAATATAATCAGCAAGTTGAGAACCAACCTGTCCTGTTATACCTGTTATAAGAATTGTTGTCATTGAAACTCCATAGCTATAGCATCTCTCATAGATCGTACAGGTCTTCCCAATACTTTCTCTAAAAGAGGAGACCTCATAGCAACAATAGCAGGTCTATCTTCATAGAATTTAGCATTAGGAGTAGTAACTTTAGTTATAAGATCTTGTAACACCAATTCACGTAGAATCTCAGTAAATTCAACCCTTGATAAAGTTTCTGGTCCTCCACAATTTATAACCACGTCCTCACACACACCCCAATCTTTATATAAAGAGATGATAGCATCAACTGTATCATCTCTATACACTACAGATCTTCCAAAAGGATCGAATAAATCTGCTACTGTATCCTCGCTTGCACAAGTTCTAAGATAGGTGGTAAATCTATCCTCCTTAAAGAAATTATAAGAAAGTCTTAATACTTTAAATCTTGAATTACCAATAAATCTTTTCTCCACAATTGCTTTCATCTCGGCATAGACCCCTAAAGGATTTGAGGGTTGTGATTCATCAAACTCATCTTCACTCCTTCCATATACTGCATCACTAGAAAGAAAGATAACTTTACAACCACGATCAAGTGCTTGCTGAATAAATTCTCCAGTAGATTCTACATTCACCTTCATAGCAACGTCAAATTGTTCAGCACATACAGAAGGTTCTGATATAGCAGCAGTAAATGCTACAGTATCTCCCTCCTTTAAGGTATCAAAATTGTAAGTATGAATATCATCTGCCAAGTTTAAGACATAATAACCACTATCAACACTAAACAAACCAGATCTTGCAGGAGAAACTACCTTTCTGATATTATATTTACCTTCAGTCTTCTCGACTAATCGACTACCAATATTTCCTTTTGCACCAATAATGTGGAGGGTATCCATGTTTTAAATCTCTCTAGTCTTTCAGGTGTACCAATATCAAATCGTTCTGTATCCAGAACCTTATAGGATAAATCCATACCAGTAAGTATATCATATTCCATACTCAACGGCAATCTCATTGGTACATTTAAATCCTTTTTATAAAATTTGTAAATACCAAGACTTACCAATTCTCTACCAGAAGCCTCAGAATTCTTCTCTACAAATTCTTCTACCTTTCCATCCTTCCCCTTAATATATCCCACATCATGTGCCACATCCTCTTCTGCAACAAACAATGTAGAAGTATCACAATCCAAATTCAATTCACCAGAAAAGAAAGTATCCCCATTCATTACATAGAATGAATCTGGTAAATCCATCTTACATAAAAATCCTGCAGTACCAGAAAGTTCTCCTTCATTAAATACATCTAATCCATAATCTTTATACTGTCTAAAATATTCATAATTAAGATTAGAACATACTAATGTAATATCAAATCCCTTAAGATTTGCAAGAACATAATCTATAAATGGTCTATGGTTTACATCAACTAATGGTTTAGGTTTTCCATTAGTAATAGAAGAAAGTCTTCTTCCTTTACCACCAACTAAGAGATATAACTTAATCCCCTCGTATAATTCGGTAACTATCATATTCAAAATGTTGGGTGGAAAATTCAAACAACTCAGTATCTGCTATACCAGTCATCTGATGTCTTAAACCTGGTGGAACATAAAATTTGTCTCCTGGTTTAAGGTTAATGGTCTTTGATCTTTCCAGATCATCATGCTCTCCATATCTTAGCAGAATTTCTCCACTTTGTACATAGAATGTTTCATCTTTAACTTTATGATAATGCCAAGAACACTTCTTTCCTCTTTCAAAAAACAATATCTTACCACAATACTTATCAGTATTTACAATCCACTTCTCATATCCCCATCCTTTAGGATGTATTTCTACTGTCTCCATACATCCACTCCATGTTTAACGAACTTAAAAGGAACCACTCTTCCCATTTCTCTATCTTTTAATGCTGTAATAAGTTGGTGTCTCTTTTCAAATTCAGTAAAGAGAACCATATGTCCACCACCACCTGCTCCAGATATCTTAGCAGCAGTTGCTCCGTGTTGCAACGCATAATCATAAGTATCTATAAGTTCAGGAGAAGCCACCTTTTCATTAGTCTCTAACTTCATCTTCCAATACGTATTCATCAGTGCAGATATCTTTTCAAAGTCTCCTGTTAGTAAAGCATTCTTATATTCTATACATGCTTGTTTAATATTATGAGTAGCTTCAATAACTTTTTTATTACTTACCAAATTCTTAGCAGTATTCTCAATCACTCTATCATCTTTTCTAGGTTTACCAACATAATAGAGCACAGTATTTAACTCCATCATATTCTGTGTCTTATAATTCATCCTTAATGGATTAACAATTGCTCTACCATCTTGCAGAAACTCCATAAAGTTAAACCCACCAAATGCAGCAGCAAACTGATCTTGTTTCCCTCCAGGAAGATCACAAATCTTTCTTTCTATCTCAATTGCATCCTCTGCAATATCATATTCACCTCTAGGAAGACCATAATACTCGGTAATAGCAGCAACTAACGCTACTACTAATGCACTTGAACTACCCAATCCACTACCAGGAGGTGCTTCAACATATGTGGTAATCTTAACAGGTTCTCTCTTCAATTTGTAAGTAAGATATTGATAGGTATTGATAAGAAGTTTTAGTGGGCCCTCAGAATATGCATAGCTCATAAAGTCTGAACTATAAAAATCCATCCTTTCCTTTATTCCCAAATCAATACTATTAAAAACCCAATGAGTCTGACTCTTACAACAATTATAGGGTTCTATCTTACAGTAAGCATACTGATCTATCGTTGCATTAAGAACCACACCACCATACTTTTTCCAATATGGTTCAAGATCTGTTCCTCCCCCTGCTAATGCCATCCGAAGAGGTGCCTTTGCAAATACTGTCTTCATAATCAATAATGAACTTGATAATCTCCACCAACCTTGTTGATGTTGTTATTATTTAAATGATGCTTAAGAATTAATTCATTACACCAATATCCATCCACCTCATTAGACTGCCTTACCAATTGACCTAAACAATTAAACAACCCACAATAAACATTCATAGCATTAGTAGAACCCATAGCATACCAATCACCAATCATACCATCAGGATGATCTGGATTATGCTGATAATAAACAGCAGTATCATCCTCAGGAGGTTCAGCAAATTTAATCTGAACATGAGGACCATAGTCCATACGGTTACGAATCACCCAATCATAATGAGTATTACTATCCGTAGCATACCTTTCTTTCATTATATTTGACATCATAATACTATACCACATACAATTAGTAGTATTATCAAGATATCCTTTAGCCTTTTCTACTGGATTATCACCAGGTATTTCAAGAGCCCAAGTATGTGCCTTTTCAAAAGTCTTTTGAGGATATTCAAAGTGCCTATTCCAAGTCTTAGGTTTCTCCACCAACATTGCTTTAGGTTGATAAAGTTGAGATATCTTTTCTAATGCATGAGGATCTAACCGATGTCCCTCTCTACCAGGAATAACAGATTCAGTACTTAAATTATCTGAATCAAACCAAGTATGAACAAACACATCCACATCATTATGATCTAAGAGTGCTGCTTTTAATTTCTGATACCCAACCTCAATTACTCTAGGTTGCCCTGATAAACATAATGCTACTTTCATAAATCCTCTATACTATACTTCATAAAAAGTATATTTTAAAAATAACTCTTCACCTTTATGAATAGGTTTAAGTGTCTTGATAAAATACTTATCATCTTCACACCATTTGATACAGTTTGGATCATCACTATGATTTATAAAACCACCTAAAGGAGTTCTATAGATAACCTCATCCACAATTAAATGAGACATTCCCAAAACCAAACCAGCAGGTATATCCTCCTTTGCAAAAATTCCCTGACCCGCAATAGGACTATCTTTAATATGCAATCTACTGGATAACGCCTGATACATTATATCATCCTCCCCACATAGTCACTACAAATACCATAACACTCTCCTAATGATTCTCCTGGTTCCCCTATTACATTAATAACAGTATTGTTACCATACATCTTACCTGGATATGCCCATATAAAATGTTTACTGGTTAATGTATAGTCATCTTGTCGATGAAAGAAATAATTATACCCACTAGTATTATCAACAAATTCAGTAAGAGTTTTAAAATCTTTACAATGAATCCAAAGAAAAGGTCGAAGACCTGATAACCACCACCATGTTACTTCATATTGTGGAATATCATGACCCAACCATGGTTGACCATCAACTATCCACATATCAATCTCTACATCATATCCATTCTTGACACAATATTCAATTTGATCAGGGGCATTTTCTTTAGATGGATCAGGTCCATTAATGTTACCCTTATGTGATATTAGTTTCATACTATGTACTTATCGGAAGGGATGGAAGGCCATCTTACTACAACAAGGTTCACATCTGTAAGACATTCTACATCAGAAACCTCATTTTTACTATATGTCCACATGTCTCCTGCTTTCAAATGCTTACCTGAAACCATCATCTCACCTTCAATAATATAAGTTAGTTCAGTTGTAACCTTATGTAGGTGAGGTTGATGAGGATCCCCTTTTTTATGTTGATGATGAGCTACTTCAAAGAAAGGATTTTTAAAGACTGATGGTTCAAAGTCACCAACGAACCATCCACCCTTCATGTCATTTATGTTGTAGGTCTGCATATTCATGCTCCAAGAAATGTTTGCGTTCAGAAGGGGTTCCCATAGACCACAATTGTCTAATAGGTTGTATACCAATTTTCATACCCTCTTCAATAAAAAGATTATAAAGAGGAGCAATATAAAACTCATTCTTTACTCTAATATTTCTTCTAATCATCTCACATGCTAGTCTGACAAAATCTTTTCCTCTAGTAAAATAATATAATCCTGCATGGGAATGATTACTAATCACCTCCTTCTCTGCTGTTCTTTTAACATATCCATCTCTCCCCAATTCAGAATAACTATAAGCAGGATTATCTGCATAGAAAGTCAAGACTGCACCATCTACATCATCATCAATATCTGCAGGATTGAAGTGAGGTTCAAAATACATATCAAGAGTACTAATAACTAAAGGAAGATCATTATTAATATAATCTTGAGCATATAAACATGAACAAACCGTTCCTTCAGTTTCTCTATCCACTATAATAATATCAATATCCTCTCCAAATTTCTGACGAAGAACTTCATCCATTTGATTATTATCTACAGTATCTTTACGAATAACAAATATTATATTACACTCATCAGTTTTAATACAAGATAAACTCCAGTCAATCATTTGTTTATGACCAACTTCTACTAATTGTTTAGGAAGAGTAAATCCCTCATCTCTAAACCTCTGACCCTTTCCCACCATTGGAATTAAGAGATTGTACTTTTTCATAATAAATTTTCTTTTAATAGATTAGTTGCAATATTATGAGCCTTGATTACAGACTCTTTCAATTCATTTCCTTTAATCATAGACCTAATAAAACCAGAAGCAAAGTAATCTCCTGCACCCAGAACATTTATATCTGAAAGATATAATTCTTCAGGTAAAGAATAATCCTCCACAGTATTACCATCAGAGATAGAACTACCATGAGGGTCATGCATTATAACATATCCCTTAACCTTCTTACCCAATTCTAATATATCCATAAACAAATCTTCTTTAGCAATAAAAAGATAGTCCAGATATTGAAGTTGATCTATACACCTCTCAGGATTCTCCTTAGTAATATCAGCAGATACTATACCATTTAACTTAGATATAAAAGATGTATCATTTAACTGATTAATATAAGAAATATGATGCCAATCGTCATCAGTAGGAGAAGCAGGATTCTCTTTAATATTAAAAGAACACCTACCAACCCTATAATTATTTTCCTTATCAACCAATACCAATGCATGACCAATAGAGAGAGGTTGAATAGAAACATTCAACCCCTGTCCTTGGGATACTAATCCAGACCATACATTAGCGATTCCACCAAGAGAAGGAGTCTCTTTAAAACCAACTAATATTCTATCAACCGTAAGATGACCATATAGGGTAACACTTTTACACATTATTTCATCGCTGCACTGGAGGCTTCTTTCTTATCCAACTCTGCAACTTCTTTTTCTGTTGCATCTACCACAATACCCTTACAAACCAAGAAATCATAAAGTTCTTGAACTACTCCTTCTCCTCCCTTAGATTCCAATAGATAAAGACAGTTCTCTCTAATAATTCTAGGTGAATCTGATGGAGCAAATGTCCAGAATAAAGTCTTAAACATAGAGAGATCAAAATAATCATCTCCAACAAATGCCATGTTCTCTCTCTTTACATTATACTGTGCTTCAAGATGACTTAGATATACCGATTTATCCAAACTCAAATCAGATCCACGAGTACAATAGAAAGGAATGTTTCTTTTTCGTGCCATATCCCCATTCCAACTATCACCAGAAAGCATAATCACCTGAACACCTGCTGCTATAAACCTTTTAATCGCAGTAAAATCTTTACAACGAAATCTTTTATAAACAGGTTCATGTTCTTGAGTATAGACCTTAGTTCCATCAGTTAGAACTCCATCTATATCAAGAATTAATAATTTAATCTCAGATTTATTACCTATACATTGATCAAGAAGATTACTATGTTTCCAACTACTACCATAGGTATCAAACTTACCAGAATATTCAGACATAATTTTTTTAAATTACTATTATATTAATTTTAACAGGATTAGAGGAAAAAGTCAAGAATTATTCAGTTTTTCTATTTCCCTTTGATTGATTAAGTCATCAATATCAGGATGAGATGTTAGTTCTTTTTTTGCTACCTGTAATGATATCCAACCATATGTTTTACGAATACCTTCCTCTAATGTTTGTGAATAATCCCAATTCAATTTTTCACGTATTAAATCATTGTTTGAATTGCGACCACGCACACCTAAAGGGCCTTCAATATGAGTCTTCTCTATTTTTTTATCTGCTACCTTTGCTGTAATATCTACAAGTTCATTAATAGATACCATTTCTTCTGAACCTATATTAACTGGGCCTATAAAATCAGACTGCATCAATCTGTAAGTTGCTTCAATACACTCATCAATATATAAGAAGGAACGTGTTTGTAAGCCATCTCCCCATACCTCAACGGTAGCGGCATCTCCTGCATAGGAGACTTTTCTACAGATTGCAGCAGGTGCTTTTTCTCTACCTCCTTCCCAAGTTCCTTCAGGTCCGAAGATATTATGATATCTGGCAATACACACAGGAATATCATAATTACGATTGTAAGCAAGATAGAGACGTTCTGAGAAAAGTTTTTCCCATCCATATTCAGAGTCTGGATTTGCAGGGTATGCGGATTCTTCACGGCAATTAGGAGTGTTAGGATCAAGTTGATTATACTCTGGATACATACATGCTGATCCAGAATAGAAAATTTTTGTCTTATTCTGACTAGTAAAGTCATTCATTCGACGTTGCTGCTCTAAAACATTCAGATTAATCTTAACTGAATTATGCATAATATCAGCATCATTCTCACCAGTAAATACAAATCCTGCTCCACCCATGTCAGCAGCAAACTGATAGATGTAATCAAAATTTTCTATGTATCTACTAGGAACTTCATTATAAAAATTACCCTGTACTCCCTTAAATCCTAAACATTTACCAACAAATCTTTCATCACGAAGATCTCCATAAACAAATTCATTTGCTTTTGTTTTAGAAAACTCAGGTGCTTTAAGATCAACACCACGTACCCAATAACCTTCTTTACGAAGTCTCTTAACCATGTGACTACCGATGAAACCACCTGCACCTAATACAAGTGCAGTTCCTTTATAATCGTTCATATTATTGTATTGCGTTCTTTATATATTATACATCAAACACATAAAAATTTCAACCCTTCATCAAAAGAAATTTGTGGTTTAAAACCTAATGCCTTTAACTTATCTCCATTGACAGAATAATTATATGCTTGAGCAATCTTATTAAACTCAGGATAATCTACATAATTAAATTCACTTTTACTTCCTAAAAAATCTCTTGCCTTCTCCATAATATTCTTAAATGGTAAAGGATTTCCTGCTGCAATATTATAGATAGAATTTACTTTCCCTTTATCTATAACTAATTTTAAAGCACGACATATATCTGATACATGCATATAATCTCTAAGTTGCATACCATCATCATAAAGAGTGATTGGTTTATCTTCTTTCATTAAACCAATCAGAAACTTAAGAACATTCTTTTGTGGTGAAACAGTCTTATCATCACCATAAACATTAGCAATTCTCAAAATACGATACTTTACGTTAAATGTTTTACAATATGATATCAATAATTGTTCTGCACATCTTTTAGTAATCGAATAAAAACCACCTGGTTCACAAGGATCATCCTCTTTAGCATCAATAATATCCAAACCATATACAAAACAACTACTTACAAAATTAAAAGTAATATTTTCATCCTTACAATATTTTAATACATCCATCAATATGGTTAGATTGGTATCCACATCAACATGCAAATCTTTAAAGACATGGCTATTAGTAGTGGTACTAATAAAATAAATTATATCTTTTGATAAAGGTTTTCTTTCCTCACGGGGAATCTTTAAAACATTATCAGAATATAAATCACAAAAAGCACTACCAATAAAACCAGTAGCACCATAGACAGATAGTTTATTCATGCTCATACTTATAACACTCTTTAAATGATTTACCTACTTGATCCTTAGCAGAAAGAATAGGATCACCTTCAAATGGCCATTCAATTAATAAATCTGGATCATTCCACATCAAAGTCTCTGCAGATTCTGGATGATAATAATCAGTGCATTTGTATTCAAACTCAGCATAATCACTTAAAGTATAAAATGCATGAGCAAATCCTATGGGAACCCACAACATTATATTATTCTGAGAGAGTTCAATACCAAATGATTGTCCAAAAGTAGAAGAACTTTTTCTAAGATCTACAATTACATCATAAACAGCTCCATGAGTACATCTAACCAATTTTCCTTGAGGTTTATCTGTTTGATAATGAAGACCTCTTAATACCCCTTTAGAAGACTTGGAATGATTATCTTGTACAAAATTATCAACTGCTCCAGTTACCTCCTTAAACTTATTAAGGTTAAATGATTCAAGAAAAAATCCTCTATCATCTTTATACTGAGGAGTAGTGATGACATAGGCATCTTTTAGATTGGTTTCAGTTGCTTTCATCGTCAAGATATTTCTTTAAAAGTTTAGGTGAATACTGTGCATTAGATTCTTCTATTTTTTCTTCCCTTTTAATTTTTTCAAGTTCATAAACTCTATTTCTAAGTTCAGTAGAAGAATATTGATGTCTTCTTAAATGAAAGAATAACTCAATTCCATTATCTATACAATATTGCTTACCAGTAAAATCTCTATCTTTATATTCCTCACTTAAAAATCTAATATGAAATGTCTGCGTCTTAGTTAAATTAAGAAGATCTAATTCTGTTTCATATACAAGTATTTCATCAATATATTTACAAGATTGTAATTGAACATACCTCTCATAAACACTTTGTGTTGGTTTATTTTTAACACCAGGACGATCTATAGTCGGATCTACTTGAAGTCCAACCTTTAGATAGTCACACAATTCCTTCTCCATCTTAAGCATGGTTACATGCCCTGCGTGAAATAAATCAAAGGAACTACACTGGAATCCTATTTTCATGTTACTGGTCATTTGTTCTTCCATAATCGTCATCAAATCTTTCAATATCATCCTCCTCAAGATAAGCACCACTCTGAACTTCTATAATCTTTAAAGGTATTTTACCAGGATTTGTTAATCTATGTTTAACACCTACAGGAATATATGTGCTCTGATTTTCAACTATCAAATGCTTTTTACCATCTATATGTACAAGAGCAGTTCCTTCAACAACAACCCAGTGTTCTGCACGATGTGTATGTCTTTGTAAAGATAAACTTGATCCTGCAGAAACTTCAATACATTTAACTTTATACCTAGATCCTTCAGTAATTACATCATACCATCCCCAAGGTCTTTCTTCTTTCATAATACCCTCACTGCCATGGTGGTCCTAAAGACCATAAAACTAAACTATATCTTGTACCTCTTGTTATAGGAGTAACTCTATGTGGAATAAAACTAGGAAATACAGTAAGAGATCCTTTAGATCTTATCTCATCACAAGTTTTAATTCTGTCTTTACCACTAACAGAACCAAAATCAAATTCCAAATTACCTCCTTCATATTCCTCACTATCCACAAGGTTAACAGTCATACTTATCTTTCTCACCGTTCCCATAGAAGTCGATACATTACCTGATTCATAATCATATAAGTAACCTCCAGTATATGTAGCATTAAAATCGGAGCCACCATCAACATGCCAACTATAAAACTGATCTATTCCATATTTGGTAAACTGTATTTTTTCACCACCAGTAATTTTCCAAAACCAACCAGATTTAGAATTAGCCTCCTTAACAGCAGGAATTATTAAATCATAAATTGATTTGTCTGTCAACCAAGCAATCTCACTATTTCTAACACCTTGTTTTTTATTAGTATATGCTTTAACTAATTTCTCCTCACCAATAGAAATTATCTCATCACATATATGTGATGAGATAAAGGAAGGAAAATGCACATAAGGAACTTTTATGAACATTTAAAATTGTTTAGGGTGAGTTACTACATCACCATGTATCTCACCGATGTCATCTATGTGAGCATGATCGATTTTTTCAATATGTAGATGCTCTAATGCATCAGCAATCCTTTCAAGTGAATTGGCAATACGAGTAAAGTCTTCACTCATGAGTAACTCCTTGCTTCATCTTTAATATAGCAAGGAACACCAGCAGGGTCAAGCCATTTGGTGTATTCAAAGTCTTCCATAGCATAAGTCAACTGCATACCATTATCGCATAGATACATATCCTTCCATCTAGGAGAATATTTCTCCATCTTTTGGATGCGGAAATCAGGTTTACCGTTTTCTAAAGTACCGTTCTCAACATAACGATAAGGGAATCTTTCAAGTAATATATTCATTATGCTACTCCTACTAAGTCTTCAGCAAGACATTCAATTATAGTTGCGTAATCAGCATCTGGGTCTTCTCCAGTAAGAACTACTTCGTTCTGATAATA
>Ga0163179_10000817_pt1 | contig 22213 bp, 22 predicted proteins | sample AtlANTMetagenome_FD_109643 | JGI IMG/M metagenome (GOLD analysis project Ga0163179, IMG submission 109643) | Marine eukaryotic phytoplankton communities from the Atlantic Ocean - Atlantic ANT 2 Metagenome | ecosystem: Environmental > Aquatic > Marine > Oceanic | place: North Atlantic Ocean...
AAATTCCTTGCCCACAAAAAAAATATTTAGAGCGATGCCAAATGTTGGCGCTAAAGATAATTTAGGAATTACAGCTATCTTTTCTGATACTGATAACACTGAGGTCCTCGAAATATTTAAATTCTTAGGTGAAGCATATGAAGTTGAAAATGAAGATCAAGTTGATCTACATACTGTTTTAATCGGTAGCGGTCCTGCATTTTTCTATGAGCTTTTAAGAGAGTTTGAAAAAAGAATGGATAGTCTTGTTCAAGATAAGGATAATAAAAGACTTATATCAATTGTTTTTATCTCAAGCTTAATTACTTCAATAAAGAATGGTGAAAGCCTAGATGATTTAATTGAAAGTGTCGCATCAAAAGGAGGTACGACAGAAGCTGGATTAAATTATCTCTATAAAGAAAAATTTAATGAAATTTTTTCGGGGGCAGTCGATGCAGGAGTTAAAAGAGCTAAAGAATTATCGATGGATTAGGTCAGATCTGTTTGGCCCATTTGAAATTAAAGTTACTTTTACCCCAACATAACCTTCAATATACTTAATAAACTCTTTAGTTTCTTCTGGCAAGCTATCGTAATCTTTACACTCATTTAATGAAGTATTCCACCCTTTAAGCGCCTCATAGACAGGATCAACTTTATGTAGAAGTCGTGATTTAAAAGAAGTATCTACTCCATCAGACTTGTAACCATGACAGACTTTTATAACTTCAAAACTATCTAAAACATCTAATTTAGTGATGCAAAGCTCAGTTAGATTATTTAGTTTGGCCGAATATTTTAAAGCCACTAAATCAAGCCAGCCACATCTTCTTGGTCTTCCTGTAGTTGCTCCAAATTCATTTCCTAGCTCTGCTAATTTTTCTCCATCTTTACAGAAAAGTTCAGTGGGAAATGGGCCTGAGCCGACTCTTGTTGTGTAAGCTTTTGTCACTCCCAAAACATCTGAATATATGCTTTTAGGGAAACCTGATCCTACACCAACTGATGTTGCCAATGTATTTGAAGAAGTGACATATGGGTAAGTTCCATAATCAACATCAAGTAAAGTTCCTTGAGCTCCTTCATAAAGAATATTGCCACTATTATCATAGATCTCTTCAAGCGAATCTGTGACATCGCCGAAGTATTTTGATGCTTTTTGATACGACTTTTTAAGATTATCTAAAACATCTTCATAAATGAAAGCATCAGATTTATGAATTTTTTCTATTTGAAAATTATAATAATCAACTAAATTTTTTAATTTCTCTTCTAATAGTTCACTATCTTCTAGATCAAATGCCTTGATGCTTCTTCTTGCAGTTTTATCTTCATAAGCAGGGCCAATGCCTCTTCTAGTTGTTCCTATTGCATTTTTTTTGTCCTCTCTTAACTGATCAATTTTTGCATGAATTGGTAAAAGTAAACTGCAATAACGACTAATTCGTAATTTTCCCTCTAATTTTATTCCTTTAGATTCTAATTGCTCTATTTCTTCTAGTAATGAATCTAGAGAAAGTATTACTCCCTGACCAATAAAACAAGAAACATGATCATAAAATACACCTGATGGAATTAAATGTAATACAAATTTTTCTTCTTCGTTATATATTGTGTGGCCTGCATTATGCCCTCCCTGAAAACGACATACAGCTTCAAATTTCTGTGAAAAGTAATCAACAATTTTGCCTTTACCTTCATCGCCCCATTGAGTACCTACAAGGATGAGGGACTTCTTCATTGATTAACGTTTTTCTGACTTATTAAGATACTTTAAGTAATCACTATCAGGATCAATTAATAAAATATCTCCCTCATCATTAAAAGAATTTCTTATTAATTTAAGACTTCTAGTAAAATCATAGAATTCAGAGTCTGCATCATATGCTTGTGCATATGTAGCTGCCGCTATTGCATCGCCCTCACCTCTAGTCTTTTCAGCTTCTTTTGTTGCATTAGCAAGAATAATGGTTCTTCGTTTATCTGCATCAGCTCTTATTCTTTCAGCTGTTTCTCTTCCTTCAGCCCTTAGCTCTTCTGCTATTCTATTTCTTTCTGTCTTCATTCTTTCAAAAACTGAGGCTCTGATTTCTCTTTCAAAATCTATTCTTTTGACTCTAAAGTCTATAATCTCTACGCCTAGTTCATTTGAATCTTCGCCAAGAGAATTTTTTAAAGCAAGCATAAGGCCGTCTCTATCCCCGGAAACAACTTCATTTAATGATCTTGTACCGAATTCATTTCTTAATTTATCTTTTACCCTTCTTTGTAAGGTATCTTCAGCAACACTATCTTGACCACCATTAGTTGAGGTGTAATAAGTTTCTGCATCAATTATTCTATATTTAACAAATGAATCAACGCTTAAAGGTTTAGCTTCGCTAGATAAAACTCTATCTGGAGGAGTATCAAGAGTTCTAATTCTTCCTTCAAATTTAATTACACTGTCCACAAATGGAACTTTAAAGTTTAGTCCTGGATCTAGAGTCCTTTCAAAGGCTCCTAGCTTTAAGAGAATTGCTTTCTCTGTATCTCTAACAACAACTACTGATTGAAAAATAATTGTAATTACTAAAAGTACAAGAATAGTAATAAAGCCATTTCTAGTCATCATCTTCCTCCCCTTTTTTCATTAATTGATCAAGTGGTAAATAAAGTAAGTTATTACCACCTTCTACATCGATCATCACTTTAGTGCTTGAAGATAAAACTTCTTCTACAGCATCTAAATATAATCTTTGTCTTGTTACTTCGGGTGCTTTCTGATACTCAACCAAAAGTGCTGAGAATCTATCTGCTTCACCTTCAGCAACAGCAATCACTTTCTGCTTGTAAGCTTCAGCATCTTCTATTTGTCTTTGAGCCTCACCTCTTGCTTGAGGCACTATTGAAAGTTCATATTTTTCAGCTTCATTTCTTAATCTCTCTTTATCTTCTCTGGCAGCAACAACATCTCTAAATGAGTCAATAACCTCTGTTGGAGGTTGTCTTTGTTCGATGTTAACCTGTTGAACTGATATTCCAGCATCATATATATCAAGATACTCTTCCAATCTTAATAGAATCCCTGAACTTATCGCTGCTGCGCCTGAAGTTAAAAGATCATCCATATTATTTTCTCCAATAACATGACGAAGAGCACTTTCAGTTGCCTGTCGTATAGTTATTTCCGGATCTTCAACATTAAGTGCATATTTTTTTAGATCACTTAAGGTATATTGAACATTAAGCTCAACATCTACGATATTTTCATCTCTTGTAAGCATATTTGTTGGTAGAACAAAGGTTATAATTTTTGATATATTTTCTGCAGAATAGATTTCTTCTATTACTGGGAAATGGAAAACTAAACCAGGACCTAATACTCTGTTGTACTTTCCAAGAGTCAGAACAACTAGTCTATCAGCCTCATTAACAATTCTTACACCCAAAAATACATAAAGAGTTAGCAATCCAATAATTAGATATGAAAAAAACTTGAAACCAAATTTAAAGTTTGATTTTTTATCGCCACCACCAGAAGTGAACATTTTTCTTAATTGCTTAATAGCATCATCTAGATCAGGAGGACCATTCTTTTTGCCCCATGGATCATTTTCGTTTGGATTCCAATTCATTTATCAAAGCTCCTTAGATAAGTGTTTATTGTATCAGAAAATATCTTTGAATCATTCATATCCTCTGTATTTACACAGTAATTTAGTTCAAATTTCTTCATCCAATTTAACTGTGTTTTGATTAATTGTTTTGTAGCATTAAAAGCATCACTAAATGCCTTATCTAGTGAAACAATACCATTTATATGTGGTAAAAATTGTTTGTAATTTATTGAATTCATACTTTGCAACTCAGAGGTTAATTTATATTCATTCTTTAAATTTTCAAGCTCATTTATGAAACCCTCATCCATCATCTTTAAAAGCCTTATATTTGCCAAATCTTCTAATCTATTTTTTTTATCAGATATTCCTAATAACAAGCATTTATTCTGATCAAAAAACATGTCTTTTGGGCCTGTTTTCAGTTGTGATAATTTCATGCCTGTTATTTTTATTATTTCTAAAGCTCTTTCAACTCTACGAACATTTTTTAAGTCTATTATCTGATGAGTTTCCGCATCTAAATCCTTTAATTCTTCTGCCATACCCTCTAAGCCTTTCGATTTATTGAGAGCGGCAATATCCTTGCGAACATCCAAATCACTTGGAAAATTATGAATACCTTCTAAAAGTGTCTTATGGAACAACATAGAGCCACCAACAAATAATGGCAATTTATTTTTTTCTCTAATTTTTTTGAGTGCTTTAGCTGTTTCTTCTAGAAATAGACCTAAATCAAAATCTTGTTCTGGTGTACGAATATCTATTAAATGATGAGGATATGCTTCTCTTATTTTTCTAGGTGGCTTAGAAGTGCCAATATCTAAACCTTTATAAACCATTGCGCTATCGACGCTTATTATTTCAACTGGAAATTCTTTTGATAATGAGAGAGATAATTTTGTTTTGCCACTTGCCGTTGGTCCAATTAGAAAAATTGCTGGAAAATTAAATTTATAATTCATCTAGAGCTTTTATCACAGAATCATATGAACCAGCAATTTGTTGCAAAGTTTCTTTTTGCTCATTAAGTTTTTTTATTCTGTAATGATCATCTTTATATTTTTCTAATAGCTGTGCAAGATCTTGTTCAGTCGTAAATGTTTCAAAAATATTTGTATCGCAAAGCTCTTTTTTAAGTTCCTTATAGTTGTCTAATTTTGATCCTGTTATTGAAGTAGTGTTTGCATATACTGGCTCCATAAAATTGTGTCCTTTATTAAAAATTATGCTCCCAGCCACAATAGCAAGATCAGCTATTGCATATAAATGAAATAAATCACCAACCTGATCAAATATCACTACATTAGGAATAGATCCAAACATCTTTTTAACACTCGCTATTCTTTCTGGGTGTCTTGGAGCAATGATTAGTGCAGAATTTGGCATTTGGTTCCAGGCATTTAAGACAAATTCTTCTTCTTGATCATGAGAACTGCCTAAAACAATTTTAAAGTTTGATGAACTGCCTAGACTCAAAGCAAATTTTGCTTTTTTATTTAAATCAACTTCATAATTTTCAGCATTAATTTTAATATTACCTAAAAGTCTTGTGTTTTTTGCACCAAAAAATTCTAATCTATCAATTGTATTTTGTGACTGAGCTAAAAATAAATCGATTCTTTTAATCATATTGTTAGCTATGCTTTTGAAGGATCTTAGCCGTGCGAAGCTTGTATCTGATATTGAAGTATTCAATGACATTATTTTTATATCTTTAGATGTGGAAGCTAATAAATTAGGCCAAAACTCACTTTCAAATAAGACTATCTTTTTAACTTTGTAGCTATCAATAATTTTCTTGTAAGCAAGTCCTAAATCATAAGGAAAGGTAATTGACTTTATAGCTATATCTCCAAAACTTTGTTCTATTTCTTTTCTTCCCGTATTCGTTGTGGTACTGACTAATACCTTATGGCCATTAGCTATTAATTTTTTTGCTAGTGGTGAAATTATCTTTATCTCTCCCAGACTTACTCCATGCAACCAAATTGTTGGCTCTTCAGATTTTGATAGGCAAAATCCTAGTTTCTGACAAATCGTTTTAAACTTATTTTTCTCGAGGAAAAATAAATCTCTAACAATAAGTAAAGGCAGCAATAAAAAGTAAATGAAGTTATATACAATATGCATTACATGAATAATATCATTCTTACATTGATAATCACTTTTACGAAGCTTATCAGCTTCCTGCCTAGGACACTATTCACAAAAAATTCTCTTATATGGAAAATATTAGGAAACTTAATGAAAAAAAGAAGAAGAATTGTTGAAGCCAACATTAATCATTGCTTTAAGAACCAAAGTAATGAATGGCGCAGTGATTTAATCAAAAAAATCTGGGAAGAAACTCATTTAGCTTTATATGAAAATAACTTTGCTTGGAATGCAAATGAAAGAATAGAAAAAGTTAATGTAAGCTTTCAGAATTCCGAAATTTTACAATCTGCGCAAGAAAATAAACAAGGTGTACTCCTACTATTTAGACATAATATTTTTCTTGAATTATCAGCTCGACTTATAAGTGAAAAATTTGAAATTTATGGCATGGAGCGTCCTAATAACAGTCCTTTAGTACAACAATTACAGCAAAGAGGAAGATTAAAGGGGATGAAGGGTTTAATACCTAATTCCAATGTAAAAGATTGTATCGAACTTCTTGAAAAAGGTAAGACTATTCTCTATGGTCCTGACCAAGACTATAGAAATAAAAGCTCAGTTGTATCTACATTCTTTAATCAAAAGTGTTTAACAACAACAGCTCCATTCAGAATAAAGCAGATAACAAATTGTAAATTAATTTATATAGATTCTGTGAGGCAAGGAAATAATTATAAATTTATACTTGAAGATGTGAGTCACTTTGCAGAAACAGGGCAAACTTTTGCTGATAAAATTAATAGAACTATAGAAAAAAGCATACTAGAAGCTCCAGAACAATATCTTTGGCATCATAGAAGATTTAAATCACAGAATCCTGAAATATATGATTGAAAACTTTAAAGAAATTAAAGGATTCTTAACGCACAAGGAAGGAGAAGCTCTTTATTTATGCTGTAAGCAGTACTGTGTAGAAGGTACTGCAGTTGAGATTGGATCATATTGCGGTAAATCTGCTTGTTATTTAGGTCAAGCATGCAAAGAAAATAATTCATATCTTTATTCAATAGATCATCATTCAGGATCAGAGGAACAACAGTTAGGTCAGGAGTATTTTGATGAGGATATTTATGATTATGAAAAGAAAAAAGTCGATACGCTTCCACTTTTTCTGCAGAATATTGCAGCTCATGATCTAAAAGAATCAATCAAACCGTTAGTAATGCATTCTGAAACAGCAGCTAAAATGCTAGAGGATGACATTAATATGGTCTTCATAGATGGTAGTCATACCTTTGAGTCAGCAAGAAAAGATTATGAATGCTGGAAAGATAAAATTAAGCATGGAGGTATTCTTGCCATTCATGATGTATATGATTCAGAGACAGAAGGTGGGCAAGCTCCAAAAGAAATCTACCTCAGATCATTAGAAGAAGGGTTTAGGCTCATTAAGAGAATTGATAGTTTAGTTATATTAGAAAGATCAAATTAATATTGCTTTTTCTTTCCCTGTAAGATCAAAAAGACAATCTGCTGCCATTATTACAGCAGCATTAGTCCAAGTTGAATTCTCATCTGGCCAAAATAAATCTAATTCATATTGATAGCCGGTAGGGAAAACACCATTTTTATTTTTTAATTTAACTATATCGTTAAATATTTGATGGGCTGCTTCTTTTTCTCCAGCTTTCAATAAAGCAATTACACATTCTGAAGATTCAGCAAGAGTTACCCATGGTTCTTCAATAACGCATTTGATCCCCAATCCTTCAATATAAAAATTTTGAAGCAAAGTTGTAATATCTTTTTGAACGCCATACCCACAAAGTAAAGGATAGTAAGAGTCCATAGAGAATCTTGATCTATCAATTCCATCTCTATTAAATTTTTTTGAAGCTAGCTTTTCTCGGCTTAAAAAATCCTCAGTATCGACAAAATTCTGTCCTACAATTTCAGAGATATATTTGTATGCTCTTCTTGAAAGCTCAATGGAGCATGAAGCTGTTATTAATGAATTATCAGCATAGCCTTCAGAATTTTTGGCCCAGTAAAAGTAGCCATTACTATCTTGAAATGATTTCATTCCATGATAAATTTTTCTTAGCTCTTTAATTTTTTTCTCTAAATATTCTTTTTTTCCATCTATTAAGTATCTTTGTAGTAAGGGTAGGAAAATATAGGCGGCATGATGTGGTTCCCAAAAAACTTTTGAAGGTTTGTTGAAATTGAATTCTGAATAAATAAGTCCTTCATCATTAATATTATTTAGGATCCAATCTATACCTTTATCAAAAACTGTCCATTCTTCAAAAATTGCAAGGGCAATTAAGCATTCGCAATGATCCCACGCATCACATTTACCTTTTTCGTCCCAGTAGATAGAGCCGTTAGAACTTTGGTTAGAAATTATCCAATCTTTTGCGCTCTCTAAATCTTTTTTATTCATTTTCTTAGATAAAAGCATTCAGATTTTCCAAAAAATGGATTTAATACCTTTTCCAGGGCAAGTGAAAATTTTGCCTGACCAAACATTTGTTTAACTAACAGATTATGAAACGACTGTAAAAATTGACTTTCTTCCATGTTATTCCTAGCCCTTAAAATCCAGTAGATTGAATGAAGTGCATGCTCTCTATGTTGTTTAAATAATTGCAAGTTTAATGCCTCAAATCTTTCTTTGAGAAAATTCTTCTTAAATATCCTTATATGGCCTCCAGGAGTTTGCATATATTTTTTAGAGTATTTCCAACAAAGACTTTCTGGAAAATAGGAAGGTACACTTACTAACATTACAGAACCAGGTTTTAAAATTCTATAACACTCTTCTAGTACCGCCTCAAAATTTGGGACATGTTCTAAAACTTCAGAACATATAACTAAATCTTGAGAATTATCAGATATCTCCATCTCTCTTATATCTCCCGTTATAAATCTATAAGTATTATTATTCTTACAAATACTATCGCTAAATTCTTCATTTAGTTTTGTGATTTCTGGGATAGACTGATCGATGCCTATAATTTCAGCATCTGTTAATTTGAAACCCAAAGATTTTAAGTGTCTACCATTGCCGCATCCGACATCAATTATTTTTTTTATTTTCTTAAGATTTAAAGAATTAAAGTTAAATGTTTCCACGAATTATACTTCTGTATACGGTTTCAAGCCTTTTAGCATACTCGTCCCAACCAAAAAAATCATCTCTTCTAATTTTGGCATTATCAATTAGTTTTTGTCTAAGGTCATTCTCATTAACAAGATCTCTTATCTTATCCGCAAGATCAGAAGGACTTGTTGCATCAAACATCAAACCAGCATTACCTGCTAATTCAGGCAATGAACCTTTATTAGATACAATGACTGGCAATCCAGTTGATATCATCTCAACAAGCGGAAAACCAAAACCTTCATATAAGGACCCTGAAATTCCAATATCTGAATTATTTAATGTTTTTACTAATTCTGATCTGGTAAGTTTGTTTTTAAAAACTATATTATTTCTCAGATCTAACTTTTTAATTAATTCTTCGTTCCCTTTTCTTAGGTCGCCAATAATTGTCAATTTAATATCGGGTATTTCGTTGCTAACTAAGGCTATTGCCTTAATGATGGTTTTAAGATTTTTCATTGGAACATCAGAACTAATTATCGTAACCAAATTAGCATTGAACCCTACTCTAGTGCTTAGTTTATGATCACTTAAATCTATACCATTCCAAATGACATTAATCTTTTCTTCTGGGCAATTAAAAAACTTCTTAATATCTGATTTAGAAGATTCTGATGGTGAAATTATTGATTTAATATTTTTTATATTATTTTTTTGAAAGCCAAGAAATGAATACCAGCGTCGTATAGCTAATCTCATAAAAAAATCTTTCTCCATCTCTAAGTCAATATCTCTATCTATATGTATTGGATGATGTAGTGTAGTAATAAGTCTTCTATTAATTATTTTAGGATAGTTGCTCAGTGATTGGTTATCATGAAATATATCAAAAGTATGCGCCTCTTCTGCAAATGTCTTATTTGCTGAAAGTCGTTCTCCAAAAAAAATAGGTTCAGTGAATGTTCCTGTGCATGTTTCAAAGAAATCAAGATAATCCATTCTGCTTTTACTAAGTTGACTAAAAATTTTTACTCTTTCTTTAAAAGTGAAAGTTTCGAAATATCCCGGTGTTTCTATTTCAATAAGTCTTATATTTTCAGGTACATTGGGTAAGGGATTACCTGAAAAAATTGTTATATCGTGATTACGATTGATTAAAGCTTCGCATAGATTTTTTAGATAAATACCTTGTCCGCCAGAAAATGGATCACTTCGATAGCTTAGAAAAGCAATTTTGAGTTTAGACATTAAACTCTAGACAACCAATGCTCGTATTCTTTTGCTTCTTCCCTTGCAGCTGCCAAGTATGTTTCTTGTATAACTTTTGTTATATCTCCGCGTTTACCTGGACCAATTACAACTTTATCAACTGATCTGACTGGGGTTATTTCAACTGCTGTGCCCGAAAAGAAAATTTCATCTGCAGTATATAGTTCATCTCTAGTAATCTGTCTTTCTACAACATGTATACCTTTATCTTTTGCTATCTGCATGACTGATCTTCTGGTTATGCCATTAAGACAACAAGTGAGTTCAGGTGTTAACAAGTTACCATCTTTAACAATAAATATATTTTGGCCGCTCCCCTCTGCGACAAAACCATTAGTATCTAATAGTATTGCTTCTTGGTAGCCATTAGTTTTAGCTTGATCATGTGCCATTACACCATTTACATAACCGCCTGAAATTTTTGATTTTGTCATTAAACTATTTGGAAATTGTCGTGTAAAAGAAGAGATCATTACATCTATGCCTTGCTCTATTGATTCAGCACCAAAGTAGGTTGGCCATTCCCAACATGAAATCATTAAATGAGACTTCATTCCCACAATATCAAGACCTAAACGTTCATCATTTAAATAAAGAAGAGGTCTAATATACGCATCTTTTAACTTTGATTTTGAAATTACACCTATCTGAGCTTCTATAACCTCATCTATGCTGTGATTGATTGGAACATTTATTATTTTTGCTGATTCAAAAAGCCGTTCAGTATGTTCTTTCAATCTAAATATATTTACATTCTCTTCATCAGAAGATCCATAGGATCTTACTCCTTCGAATGCACCCAAACCATAATGCAAGGTATGTGTCAGAGGACTTAAATAAGCATCCTCTTTGCTAATATATTTTCCGTTTAACCAATAAGTATTAGACATATGGAGTAGTATAATTTAATTGCTAATTTATTTGAAACAATGAATAAAAACATATTTCGTGCATATGACATTAGAGGTCATGCCAAAAAAGATCTTGATAGTACAACTATAGAAAAAATAGGTTATGTACTTGGACAGAGAGTCAAAGAAAATAACTTTGATTCAGTATACATAGGGCATGACAGTAGATTGTCCTGTGAAAGGATAAAAAATGATCTTATTAAAGGAATTAACGCTGCGGAAGTAAAAGTACTTAACTTAGGTCTAGTTCCTACTCCTATGGTCTACTATGCAACAAAAGTTGGTAGCACTTCTAACGGAATAATGATTACCGGTAGCCATAATCCAAAAGATGACAATGGTTTAAAGATGGTTATAAATGACAATCCCATTTCTGGAACTGAAATTAAAGAATCGGTCGAAAACTTAGGTACAGTACCTATAAATGGTTCGAAAATTATGGAAAACATAGATTTTGAAAAGAAATACATAGAAGAAGTTGTAAATAAAATAAAAATTAGTAAGAAATTGAAAGTTGTCTTAGATGGAGGAAATGGAGCAGCAGGAATTTTAGCAGATAAGATGTTTAATGCTCTTGGTCTTGAGGTAGTATCTATAAATAAAGAGCCTGATGGCAATTTTCCTAATCATCATCCAGACCCAAGCAAAGAAAGTAATCTTATAGAACTGAAAAATGAAATAAATTTATCAAATGCAGATATAGGTTTTGCATTTGATGGAGATGGCGATCGTATAGGTCTAATTACTAATGAGGGGCAATCAATAATTGCTGATCAAATAATTATGCTAATGGCCGAGTTCTATTTAGCTAAAAAAAAGGGTGCGGTTGTATTTGATGTAAAGTGCTCCAATCAATTATCTCTACTAATAGAAAAATTAGGAGGTGAGCCAGTAATGGAAAAGACTGGTCACTTCAACATTAAGAAAAGAATTAAACAAACGAATGCTGTTATGGGTGGTGAGATGTCAGGACACATATTTGTAAACCATGATTGGTATGGCTTTGATGATGCAATTTTCTCAGCAGTTATGCTGACTAAAATTATTTCTGACCTTGATACTAGCCTGTCTGAAAAGATGAACAAGATTCCTACAACATATTCAACACCTGAACTAAATCTTCATATTAAAGAAGAAGATAAATTTACTTTAATTGAAAAATTTAAATCTGAGATGGAATTTCCAAATGCAAATATCAATACAATTGATGGAATAAGAGTAAGTATTGGTGATTCATGGGCTTTAATGAGAGCATCAAATACTAGTCCAAAACTAGTTTTTCGATTTGAAGGCGATACAGAAGAAAACTTAAATCAAATAAGGGGCTTGTTTGAGAAAAATTTCATAAGGATATTTCCAGAAATTAAGCTCGATTATCATTAATCTAGTATTTCTTTTAAGTCTGATTTTCTATTATCAGAATTTAATTGAGTATTAATATTTTCTTCTAGAAAGTACTCAAAAATACTATTTTCAAAAGATTGCGATATTTTTCCTGATTCTCTATCTATTCTTATCGCAGCTATACCTTCAGGAATATCAACAGAATAATCTGATAACTTATTTTTAGAATAATTCATAAAATCAAGCCATATAGGTAAAGCATTGGTGCTTCCAAATTCATTGTCACCAAGAGATGTTCCGTCATCCTTGCCTACCCATGCTGAAGCAACAATATGTGATGCATAGCCCGAGAACCAGGTGCTAGTAGCATCATTTGTTGTTCCAGTCTTTCCACCCATATTACTAATAGGCATACTGAGGCCTCTTCTTTTTATATTTTGGATTAATGCTTCATTTAGAATATCAGAAACCATAAAGGCCACTCTGGAATCAATTGATAAATAAGATTTTTTTTCTCCAACTTTAATCATTGGAATATCGAGATAGTCTAACTGTTCTGAGCTCAGCCATGGAAAACTAAGATCATTGAAACTACTAAATTTTTTTGCATATTTCTTTTCTGGATCAAAAATTATATTTCCATCAATATCTTCAACTCTGTCGATATAATAAATTTTATTAGCTTGTCCTTGGTTTATAAACATCGAATAATTCTCAGCTGCTTTTAAGGGATTAATAGTTCCAGTTCCGAGGGCTATAGATAAGTCGTTAGTGAGCATTTGCTCATCAAAATTATATTTTTTAAAACAGTCCAAAATTTTTTCTAAGCCAAGTGATTGGACTATTTTAATTGAAACTATATTTAAGGATTGAATCAATGCTTCACGCAATCTTATTGGGCCTACAAATTCTCCTGAATTATTTCTTGGCCTCCATATTCCCTCTAATCTACTATCTTCAAAAATTATTGGTCCATCGATAAATATTGATGAAGGGTTTAATTTATTCTCAAAAGCACATCCATATATAAACGGCTTGATGCTAGATCCTGGTAATAGTTTAGAGTCTCCAGCTCTATCAAATTTTGATTTCTCAAAATCAAATCCGCCTACATAAGCTTTTAAGGCTCCATTTAATCCATCTATTGCTACAAATGCAGCTTCGGCTTCTGGAATCTGAGATACGTTGAGTATTTCATCTTTATTCTGAATATAAACCAGACTACCTATCTCTATAAAATCAGAAAATTTTTCAGGTCTTGTTGATCTGCTTCCATCTAGATTACTCTGCCTTGCCCAAGAATAGCGATCATATGACCAATCAATTTTATTAAGAGTTAATTTTGAATCTATGGTTTGTACTGAATTGTCATCGATACTTATTACTAAACTTGGAATTAACCCATCAGTTTCTATTTTTGCATCTAGCAGATTCTGCAGTTTATTTAAATTTTCTTCTTTTGCTTCTTCATAATCTATTCTTGCAGGTAACATGAATAAACCCTCTTCTTGGAAAATACTTCTTAATATTGAAAAATTAAAATCTTTATAAATTTCTTCATTTCTCCAGCCATATTTTTTATCGTAACTATATAAATTCTCTCTTAAGGATTTGACTGCATTATTCTGCATATCTGAGTCAAGAGTTGTGTATACGCTAATTCCGTCCTCATACGCTTTAGGACCAAATTTATTAATCATTTCTGCTCTAATTCGTTCAGCTATATATTCCGCTTCAATATTTATTTCAGGGCCAAAACTTTCGCCAGTTACAATTTTTTCTTTTGCTTTTTCATATTGATTTTCGTCAATAAAATCTCTTGAGAGCATTCTTCGTAATATTAAGTCACGTCTCGATTTTGATGCAGCTGGACTTCTAACTGGATTTACTCTGGAAGGTCTTTGTAAAATACCAGCTAATAAAGCTGATTCAGAGATAGTAGCTTCATTAAAGTCTTTACCAAAATAATATTGGTATGCTGCTGCAAAACCGTAATTACGGTTGCCTAAAAATGCCTTATTAAAATAAAGTTCAAATATTTGCTCCTTATCTAAATAATCTTCGAGTCTCCAAGCTAAAAATATCTCTTTAAGTTTTCTTTCATATGTCCTTTCAAAAGATAAAACATAGTTTCTAACCACTTGCATGGTTATGGTTCCGCCTCCCCCTAGAGATCTTCCCGATATCTCGCCGTAAAGAGCTCTAACCAAACTGGTTATTTCTACGCCCGAATGCTGAAAAAAATCACCATCTTCTGCAGCAATAATTGCATTTTTTAAATTATCTGGAATTTCTATAAATTTAACTATTTGTCTTTTTTCTGTCCCAAATAAACCTAATAACTCACCATCCGAAGCATATATTCTCATTGGGTTTGTTAATTTAATCTCTGTAATTGTTTCAATTTTTGGTAAATCTCTAGAAAAAATTAAATAAATTATTCCAATGAATAGAAACGCAAGCTGCAGCAAAAGTAAGAAAAATCTTAGAATAGTCATAGTTTATATATTATTATTCACTTTCAAATTTTTATGTACAAATGAATATTTTTTTAACAGGTATGATGGGTTCAGGAAAAACATCCGTTGGATACTCCTTATCAAAACACCTACATAATACATTTTATGATTTAGACAAAGAGATTGAAAAGAGGTTCAACCTATCTATTAAAGATATTTTCTCTGAATATGGCGAAGAATTATTTAGAAAAGAGGAAAATACTCTATTAAGAGAAGTTGATATATCCTCTAACATCATCATTTCTACTGGAGGAGGTATAGTTTTACTTGAAGAAAACCGCAAGATTCTTACAAATCACAAAACTTACTTTCTCGAAGGCAGTATAGAAGATATGTATGAAAGGGCCTTAAAAAGAAAAAATGATAGGCCTTTATTAAAACAGATGGATATTGAACAATTTAAAGACTTATATTCTCAAAGAAAAAAATTGTACCTAGAATGTGCAACTATGACCATTAATGTCGATAAAAAATCAATAGAAGATATAGCAACTGAAATAATAAACAATGAAAAAAATATTATTTGAAACAAACCAAGACGAAGTTCAGTTAATTTCTGTAAAGAATTTGAACGATCTTTTTGATTCGTTAGCAACGAATATTAAATGTTGTGTATTAGCTGACAGAAAAGTCTTAGATATGCATAGTTCTCTTCGTGAACAAATAAAAAATAAAAATTTTGAAATTTATGAGATTTCAAATCCTGAAGAGGAAAAGAGCATAGATTCATACACTAACATTATTGATTTCCTTGATTCTAAGTTATTTAAAAGAAGTGATTGCATTGTAGGTCTTGGAGGTGGAGCTGTAACAGATTTAGCTGGTTTTGTATCTTCAACTTATATGCGGGGTTTAAATTATGTTCAGATACCTACTTCTCTACTATCCCAAGTTGATGCTTCTATTGGGGGTAAGACTGCTATTAATTACGGGAAAATAAAGAACTTTATTGGTACATTCTATAACCCCTCTAAAATTATTATTTGTCCAGAATTTTTGAGCACATTAAATGAACAGGAGTTCCTCAATGGTTTTGCTGAAGTTATTAAGCATTCATTAATAACATCAGAAGACTCCGTTAATAAATTAATTAAAAGAGATAAAAAAATAAAGAATAGAGATTTAGAAACTCTTTTAGAGATAATAGAGGAATCTATTCAGACAAAAGTAAGCATAGTTACAGAAGACTTTACTGAGAAAGGTAAAAGAAAATTTTTGAATTTTGGTCATACTTTTGCTCATGCAATTGAATCTATTAACCTAAGCCGACCTATATTACATGGACATGCCGTGATCATCGGAATGATGATGGCATTGGATTATTCAAAGTATCTTGAATCAATTAGTATCGATGTTCATGGAAAGTCTATGAAATTGCTAGAAAGCTTTAACTTTGACTTTTCAAATATAAGGCTTAATGCAGATGAAATTTTTGAAGCGATGAAAAGTGATAAAAAGAATACAAATACAATCAATCTAGTTTTATTGAAAGATATTGGTTCGCCATATATTCTTGAAGAGGCTAATGAAAAAAGATTAGCTAAATTTATTAGAAACTTTATAGAAAATTTTGAACAATAATTACTACCTCAAGGCATTACATCAAAAAAATGAAGCATTAAATGTGCCAGTCTGGTTATTGCGCCAGGCAGGTAGATATTTACCAGAATATATGGAAATTAGATCAAAATTTCCTAATTTTTTTGAGATGATTAAGACTCCTAAAATTTGTAAAGAGCTCACTTTACAACCATTAAGAAGATTTCCATTAGATGCGGCTATAACATTTACTGATATTCTGACTATTCCTGAAGCAATGGGTGTGGATATTGAATTTATAAAAGGTCAGGGCCCAGTCTTTGCTGATTCTATTAATAACAACCCTAAACTTAGTTTAAATGAGTCTAATTACTTAGAAAAACTAGACTATGTTTTTGAAGCTACACAATTAATAAAAAATGAGGTTGATGTTCCTTTAATAGGATTCTCAGGTAGTCCTTGGACTTTATTTGTTTATCTTTTTTACGGTAGATCGCCAAGAGACTATGGAATTATAAAATCATACATAAGCAATGAACCAGAAAATACACATGCTATTTTGAGGGCTTTAACTAATGCAATTAAAGAATATATTTCTGCCCAGATTAAATCTGGTGCTGATTGTATCCAGATATTTGATTCATGGGGTGGAATCCTCAGTGATCAATACAATGAATTTTCACTGAATTACATAAATGAAATACGAGCTAGTCTAAATAAGGACATCCCAATGATTCTTTATGCCAAAGGCACTAGAGTTGATGGATTTTTATCAGATACTAAAATTGATTGCTTTAATTTAGACTGTGATGAAAATATTGATAACTACATTGACATGCCATTAACGATACAGGGAAATTTTGATCCAAAAGATTTTCATAAAGACAATATGGAGCTAGTAGATCTTGCTGATTCTATATTTGAAAAATACCATACAAAACAAAATTATGTATTTAATGTTGGTAGTGGAATTACGCCTGATATAGACCCTGATAAAGTGTCTTTATTTCTTGAAAGATTACGTCTTTTTAATTCTGAATAATCCTTCTTGTGTAACAGATGCGATTACTTCGCCATCCCTACTAAAAAAGGTTCCCCTTCCAAGACCTCTAGCATTTCCTGTATAAGGGCTATCTGTAGCATATAGTATCCAATCATTCCAGATAAAATCAGTCTTATGGAACCACATCGCATGATCCAAACTTGCCATCATTAAGTTTGGAGACATATAACTCATGCCATGAGGGTAAAGACATGGAGCCAATAAACCAGAATCTGAGATGTAAGCTAAAAATGCATATTGTTTTGATCTATCCTTAGGTATTTCACCATTTGGTTTAAGCCAAATATTTCTAATCGGAGGTAATTTTTTTGGCTTCATAATGTCATTCCATTCAACCCATTTAATTGAATATTCCCTTTTTGAAAGTAAAAATGGTCTAAGTTCTTCTGGTATTTCATCGATATTTTCTTCTCTGAGCTGAATCTCATCTTTTAATTCTTCAGGTGGAGGTACTTTGGGCATATCAATGCTATGAGATATACCTTCTTCATCCTTTTGAAAAGAAACACTCATCGTAAAAATGACTTCATTATTTTGTATTGCTTTGACGGTTCTTGTGGAAAAACTTCTACCATTTCTAACTGGATCGACGCTAAAAAGAACAGGTTGCTTCTTTATTCCTGGTCTCAAAAAGTAAGCATGCAACGAATGAAGGTGTTTATCTTCTTCAATAGTTGCATCAGCAGCAACATAGGCTTGAGCTATTACTTGACCTCCATAGATTCTTTGAATCCCAGCATTTTTTCCTTTGAATCTAAATAAATAAGTATCTAACTGTTCTAGAGTCAGCCTCTTCATTACATTTTCAAAAGAATTATCAGCTTTGATCATTGAGCTGAAAGACCTCCGTCTATCACAATCTCAGTTCCAGTAATCATTTTTGATTCATCTGAAGCTAAAAAAAGTATTGCATTAGCAATATCATCGACTTCAGCTAACTTTCTTACCGGTATTTGACGCTCTAATTTGGTTAACATGTCATTTGAAGTATCACTTAATAAAGCTTCAAGTATTTCTGTTCTTGCAAAAACGGGGTGCACGCTATTACACCTAACTAAGTTAGTGGTTCTAGCACAATGTAACGCTACAGACTTAGATAAGTGCCTTACTGCTGCTTTAGCGCTGTTATAAGCAGTGAAATTATGGCCAGCAACAATTCCTGAAATTGATGAGATATTAATTATTGATCCATTACCTGAATCTCTCATTAATGGCAAAGCATACTTGCAACCATAGAAAACCGAATCTAAATCTACTTTATGAACCATATCCCAAGCTTCATTAGTTGTTGATTCAACATCGCCCATGTAGCCAATGCCAGCATTATTTACAAGAATATGCAATTTGCTTTCTTTGTTTTTTATTTCATTAATTACTCTTTCCCAGTCATCTGTATTAGTTACATCCTGCTGCAGAAAATTTACATTAAAGTCTTTTGCAACTTTTTTCCCACCTTCAACATTAATGTCTGAAATATAGACCACTGCGCCTTCAGCTTTAAGCGTCTCAGCGGTTTTTTTACCGAATCCTGCCGCACCTCCAGTAATAAGGGCAACTTTTCCTTTTAATCGATTAGCCATAATTTTTAGAAATTGTTAAAATCCTAAGTCTAATTATAACTTCATGAAATCAAAAAAAGTTAATAATCAACCTCAAGAGATAACAGATTATCCTGAGATTGATCCAAAAGACCAAAATGCTATTGAATGCATTAATGAAATCTTTATGTCTCCTTTGACTGGAAGTTATAACTGGGACTACATAGTTGTAGAAGATAGAATCAAAAAACTTTATGAATTAGGTAAAGAATTAAATTGGAATGTTTCATCTGACCTAGATTGGTCGCAAGATTATCCAAAAGATAAATTGATGATAAATTATGATTTATTTCAGACTCCTGAAAGTGTTCTTAGAGGTTATGATGACTTGTCTGATGAGAAAAAGGTGGAAATGGACAGACATAGAGTTTCCTGGAATATTAGTCAGTTTCTTCATGGCGAACAAGGAGCATTATTAGTTGCATCGCAACTTGTCTCTTGTGCACCAACCTTCAATGCAAAGATGTATGCTGCTTCACAAACTTTTGATGAGGCTAGACACGTTGAAGGATTTAACAGGTATCTTAAAGAGAAAATTGGATTTCAATATCCTGCAACAAATGGACTTAAATCATTAATGGATAAGATACTTACAGATGAGAGATGGGATCTTAAATTTATTGGTATGCAAATAATTATTGAAGGATTGGCTCTTGCTGCTTTTAATAATATGAAATTTATATTGAATGATGGTTTGCTGAAACAGCTTCTGCATTATGTTATTAGAGATGAAGCTAGACATGTAACTTTTGGTGTTAATTATCTTGAAGATTATTTAAAAACATTATCGAAAAGTGAAATTGATGATAGGGCTGAATTTGCTTTTGAAGCCTGCGTGGTAATGAGAAATAGGCTCATCTCCGGGGATGTTATAGCAAGATTTCTTGATTACACACCAGAAGAAGCGCAAGCAGCTGCAGAAAATACAGAACAAGGACAAAACTTTAGAACTCTTTTATTTACCAAGATTATTCCAAACCTGAAAAGAATTGGTCTATTAAATGACAAGGTAATGCCTAAGTATGAAAAGCTGGGAGTATTGAGTTATGCAGAATTAGAAGACAATTTTGATATTGATTGGGCAGATATGTCAAAACCTTACGAAACTCAAGAAGAAATTGAAAGATTCATTAGCAACCCTCACCACTAATTATGATAAAAACTCAGCAGAATTCAGATAAGATCGCAATGACATTATCAGCAATATGTGTTGTGCATTGTTTTTTTGTTCCTTCTTTTCTTATTCTAGGTGCGGGTTATCTTTCACTTACAATAGATAATGAATTCGTACATAAAGCTATAGTTCTTTTAGCAATTCCAATTAGTCTTTTTGCTCTAAGTATTGGATACAAGAACCATAAAACTTCATCTTTTATACCGATGGCTATTTTTGGTTTAATTCTGCTTATTTTGGCTGTGGTTTTAGGTGAAAGCGTATTGGGAGAGACAGGTGAAAGAATATTGACCTTAGTTGGCTCAATATCTTTAGCTTATGCTCATTACAAAAATTATCAAACTTGCAAAGAATTAGATTGTTCATGTCACGATGACAGGAAAACCACTTAATCTAATACTTCCGTTTTTAAAACCGTTATTGCTTCAACTGGTACATCTTGATATGGACCCATAGAAGTTGTTTCAACATCAGCAATCTTATCAACCACTTCCATACCTTCGATTACCTGCCCAAATACTGCATAACCCCAACCTTCGTCTACCTGATTGGTTCTAAAGTTTAGAAAAGCATTGTCGGCATGATTAATAAAGAATTGAGATGAAGCTGAATGCGGGTCAGCTGTTCTAGCCATTGCTATTGTACCTCTATCATTCTTTAAACCATTGTTTGCTTCATTCTGTATAGGGTCTAACTTTTCATCTTTAGGTGTCATATCTGCAAGATGGCCTCCACCCTGAATCATGAATCCGGATATTACGCGATGAAAGACTGTTTCATTAAAAAAACCGCTTTCAACATAACTTAAAAAGTTTTCAGTTGTGATTGGAGCATTCTCTTTATCTAATTCGATAACAATTTCTCCATACGATGTCGTCATTTTAACTTTTGGCATAGCTTCTTCCTTATTTAATAAAAAATATACTCCCATTACTAACAAAAAACCTGCAAGTACGTAGACTAAATTTTTCATGCTCAATATTATACTTTCTAAACTTCAATAGTTCCTCTTAGATATAGAACTGCATGACCAGTTATTTCTACAGTATCCTCTTTAACTGAACAGTGTAGTGAGCCTTCTCTTTTTGAAAGTTGTCTAGCAGTTAAATCATTTTTACCAAGTATTGATGCCCAATAAGTAGCTAATAAAGCATGGGCTGAACCAGTAACTGGATCCTCATCTACACCAACATTCGGACCAAATACTCTTGAAACAAAATCAACCTCTTTTCCTTTTGCAGACACTATTAATCCACGTGAAGGCATCTTAGCTATCTTGTCTATATCAGGAATAAGATTTTTCACAGTATCTTCATCTTCAAGAATAGCTAAATAATCATCAATACCCTTATATGATTCTTTAACATCACAACCTAAAGCATCGACAAACATATCAAGATCTGATTCTCTTTCAGGTTGATCTTTAGGCAGAGACATAACAATTGCATCGTCTTTTCTTTTTGCAACTAATTGACCTCTATTGGAATTGAAGATGATTTCATTTGCTTCTTCATTTATAAAATTAAAATACACAAATGCTGAAGCTAAAGTAGCATGTCCACATAGGTCGACTTGTACTTCAGGACTATAGAACTTAATTTCATTACTTTTATTTGTGTCTACAAAAGCTGTTTCAGAAAGATTATTTTCAAATGCAATATTTTGCATAGTAGCAGCTGTTATCTCACCAGAATGAAAAACTACCCCGGCAGCATTGCCAGAAAAAACTTTCTTAGTAAAAGAGTCGACAAAATAAACTTCTAGATTCATATCTAATAAATGGTGGAGCTAAGGAGATTCGAACTCCTGACCCCCTGCGTGCAAAGCAGGTGCTCTCCCAGCTGAGCTATAGCCCCACAAGAAAACAAATGATAAATATGTATGATACAAATTACAACTACTTAAATAAAAAGTAGAGTGACATGGCTAAAAGAGATAATTGATATTAAACGTCTAATATGCCCTCTCCCTTAACACCAAAATGAAAACAAAAATTATAATGAGCA
>Ga0163179_10000819_pt1 | contig 22191 bp, 32 predicted proteins | sample AtlANTMetagenome_FD_109643 | JGI IMG/M metagenome (GOLD analysis project Ga0163179, IMG submission 109643) | Marine eukaryotic phytoplankton communities from the Atlantic Ocean - Atlantic ANT 2 Metagenome | ecosystem: Environmental > Aquatic > Marine > Oceanic | place: North Atlantic Ocean...
GCTCATTAATTCTTTTTTCTATGAGTTCTACAGCTTCCCGGATCTGGACTGCATATTGCTCATCCGAATCCATTGCCTGGTTAAAGAAGTTCAAGATCTCCTGGAAGGCGTCGATGACAGACCGAATAAAGGCTTTAGAAGCTTGTTCCGTAGCGACTACTTTTCCATCCAGTGTCCATGCTCCATTCTTAACAGCTAGACGCCCCTGGACAATCATCCGCAAGAACTCGTGGCCAAATTGTTGAGCTTCGACCTCTTGTTTGCTTTTGTTTTGTGCCTTGGCAATCTGAGCAATCTCTGATTCCGGAATCTTGTATGTGTTCTTTACTGACTGGCGAAGCGCCTTCGGCATATCGCCCCAGATTTTTTGAACGTTAATTTTTTTCTGTTTGTCCAGTTGCATCGCAACTAGATGAATTGCTTCCTCTAACCCGGCTTTTTCTGCCCAAGCTTCTGAATTTATGTCGGCATTACCAAGGTTGCGGAGCAGATCTTTGACGGAGAAATTGAGCTTTCCGTCCTGAGTGAACATTCCTCCTGAACCAAACGATTCAAGTGTCCAGCCAATGCCCTTAAATACGTTCCCCCACTTGGCAACTTGATCGGATACTGCACGAGCAGCCAAGGTGACTGCTGCTCTTTCCTCCGGATTTAGCTCTCTTCCCTGCTCCTTTGATACTTGATCGATAGCTTGATCGATAGCTTTCTTTTCCTGCTCAGAAACAGGCTGCGGCTTAGGTCCTTTAAATTCCTGTTTTGCCTGAGCTTCTGGGATCTCAACTGCTCCTTCCAGGTCAACCATCCCAAGGCCCATCCTGGCAACTTTACTTGCTGCCTCCTCTGCGTCTGCTGCCCTTACCTGGACTGGATCCTTACCTTGAACAGGAACCTCAAAAAGTCTTTCTTGTTCCTGGGCGGCTTCAGGTTTCCCCTGGGCTTCTAGGATGCGTCCTGCCAGGTCTATTGCGTCACCTTTAATGTTGAGCCCCATGTCCCTGGCCTGGCGTCTAAGCGAAGCAATGTCTTCTTTTGACTTTTCCTGGACCTCTGCGGCAGATGGTCCTACAGGAACCTCAGCCTGGGACGGTGGAACCTCAGCCTGGGACGGTGCTTCTGCCTGAGACGGTGGCATTTCTTCCGGAGTCGGTGTGGCCCCAGGTTCTCCCTGCTCTCCAGGTTCTCCCTGTTGACCGGCAGCAGCACGTTGATCCTTCTCGTTCTTTGGCAGTATCTTTGCTAACGATGGATGCCTAGCGGATAAGCTTCCCAGGATAGCATCTCCCAAGATGGGAACTCCATTAATAGCAGATGCCCAGGCATCCTGACCTTCTTCAACCCGACCTGACTCAATAACTCCATTTTTGTTTCTCTGGAGGTTTAAAAGCTTGAGATCTCCGTCACTAACGGAATCATAGTCGCCCACGGCAATCCTGGCAGCAGCCTTAGCCATCCGTTTGTCCAGGTCGATACTGGCCGGATCTGCTTCTTCTCCTGCTTCCCAGGCGTCAATTTCGGCATCTATAGCCGATACCTGCGCTTCTGGGGATAATGACGTAAAGCCATCTGGACCAGGCAAATCTTCAATGTTTTCGAGCGAAGATTTTCCATCACGAATAGATTGTCTCCATTGGGACCACCCTTCTTTTGCTCCTTGAACAAATGTCCTGGTGCCGGTCGTTCCTCCGGACAAGATGGCCCCCATTGTTCCAGCCTTCCAGGCTTCTGCAAATACTTCGGAGTAAGTCTTATCCGGGCTAAATGTGTTTGCCTCCAGGATTCCATTCAGTAATTGATCTGAAAACTCTTCTACGAATTCTTCCCCAATATTGACTCCCAGGTCAGCAGCCATTTTGACCAAGCCGGTATAAAACGCTTTGCTTTTGAAAGCTCCTTTCAGTCCTTTTTTAGAGAATTCACGAACTACCTGGCGCACAGGAGTCATACCGTTGCCGGTTCTGACCAGGAGTTGCTCTATACCTTTCGGGCCACCAAACACTTTGGCTGAAGCGCCCATGACGGAAGCTGTGATACCTCCAGAAGCCAGGGCAATCCACATTGCCTGTTTGTCTGCCCTCTCAATGGACTCGGCTTCGAGAGCTTCCAGGCGCTCAGGAGAGATTTCTTGAAACGGAATCCCTTCGGCGGCAAGAAGCTCATTGTAAATCTTGGTTTGAAATCCTTCCCTGGCGTCGAAATATGTAGGTGCAGCATTTTGAATACCGGCTGCTATCATTGATGTTCTATAGCCAATTTTACTTGCGGTAGCTGCTGTTTTTCCTAGCCAAAGAGCAGCCCTTCCCGCACCCAATCCTGGAATCATGGAAGGTATTAATGAATATCCACCTCCAAGAAGCTCGGATTTAGTAAATCCCATGAAGAATTCATCGGGATCGATGAAGCCTCCCATCTCACTGAGTGCTTCATTATTGGCCTTTAACTGAGCACCGGCATCTTTGAAAACAGGACGAGTTAAACTTCCTCCTCCTACAGTCCCAAGCCAGGCTAGGGCCTGGCCCATCGTGTTGGTAAATTTGTGCCATTCGAGATTATCCCAAAGGTTTTGATTTTCGTTGCGGAAGTGCCGCATGAACTGTCCCATTGTGGGCTGAAGGCCACCTTCATCCCTGGACTTAACCCAAAGACCGGTTTTAGGATCATAGGATTCCGGATGCTTCTTCTTAAAGTCGGCCAGGAACATCTCCCAGGACTTGCCCATTTTCTCAGCATACCTAGTCTTGCCGATGTTATCCCACATCGCTTGGCCCATTTGGGTTTGCATTTCCTGGGCGCTAATGAATGCAGCATCTTGCTGTGCGTTTGATCCACCGGCTTTGGCGATTATCTCTTTAATTTCGGCGTCTGACGCATAAGCATGTTTCGGAGCTATCGGAATCCGGCCATCAGACAATAATGCGCTATCAACATGACCATGCAGAACATGGAATGAATCCCCATAATCTTTCATCGATGCCAATGCCTGGTCATCGGTGAAGCCATTTTCGCGAAGTTTGCGTTTGATGACAAGTTGCTCACTGGCATCAAACCAATCCTTCTCATCGACACCACCGTACATCTCATCGATAAGGTCGTAAGCAGCAGCACGTCTTTCTTGCGCTTGTTCGAGTCCGCCTTGTAAGCCTTTAGTCGCATCCTGGCGAAGCTGTTCAATTTGGCCAAGCTCTTGTTTTTTTGCGATGTCCTGGGGCGTTGCTTCTGGTGTATCGGCCTTGGATACATCACCAGGCATGTCATTGAATGCCGCTTCCCTGGACGCTAAAGATGCTAAACTTTGTTTGAAAACAGAGATTGACTCACGAGTTAAGGGATTATCTAAATCCTGGAGCTTTGCATCCCGCTCCTTTACAGCTTTTTGGTAAGCAATCTTGTGCTCAACCCTCTGCCTGGAAGCTAATTCCTCCTGCTTCCTTTTGATCTCATCAGCACTAAGCTTGATTCGTTCCTGGCCGGAGTCATGCTTTGCTTGAAGATTTGCCGCTTTGCGGGTCATCTTCTCCTGGAGGTCTTCACTTTCCTCAGCAGACATGCCACCTTGGATGGCCTGTTTCCGTAACTCTTCTAGTTCGGCATACTCTTGCTCAATTTCCTGAGTCCACTGCTCCTGTTCTTTCTGAAAATTTTCAACCTGCGTCTTTAGTTCCCCCTGCTCCGTCTGGGGTTGAGACTTTTTTGCGCCAGGCTTCATGAATGAAGCGGCCCCTGCCCCTTCTAATTCGTAGAGCTCCCTCTCTAGTTCTTCACGTTCAGCCGCGATGTTTAGCTCTTCATCGATAGCCTTGAGATCTTCATTTGTTTCTTTAATCCAACCGGCATTGTCCTCATTATCTTCAGTAATAGCTAACTCCGACCGTTTTTTTCTTTGTTCCTCAAGAAGCTCCCTCTTCCTGGAAGGTGTAAGCTTTGCCGGTAAAGAAGGATCCTTTAATTCTCTTTCCAGTCGTTCTGTCTCTTTTTCATAAAGATATTTTGCTGAGGCGACTGCAATCCGACGATCGGAGCTAAACCTTCCCTGCTCAGGATCTATTTGCTCCCAATCCGAATGCTTGTTTTTCCTGTATATAAAACCATCCTGGCGAGTATCGTCGGGACCAATAGCAGCATCCTTGTCCAGGTCGGTGCGTTTGTAGCCACCGGTCTTGTCTTTATCCATCCGGAATGCTCTTCCGGTCTTTTCATCAAACTCGATATCTCCTTTTTGAGGTTCGTAAACGTATCCACCTTTCTTGTCTCTCTTGGCGATCGGTCTTCCCTCAAAATCCGTATCATACTCAATGCCTTTGCGTTCGAAGTTTTCCTTCTGCTCAAAGAATTCGCGCTCCTGCCCTTCTTTTCTTTGTTTTTCTAAAGCGGACGCAGCCTTGTCTCTTCGAATCCTGGATTCCCTGGCGATCGCTTCTTGCCGTCGATGTGTTTCTGCGTCTTGACGGTTTAAATGACCAATTAGGTTTTGGTTAATGTCCTGAAGCTGCCGGTGCTTAATCTTTCTGGGATCAAATATCCTGGCAGTTACCGGCTTAAATCCTGGCCTGTCTGTCGGCTCAAGCTTTTGTGACCTGGTGCTTTCTGCTACCTGGTCAGCAACTATGTCCTCTAGGCGCTGGTCTGGTGATCTCATCACCATCCCAGGGTCTATTGACGATGGATCTGGCGATTTCCTCACTATGCCAGGGTCTATTGACTCTGGGCGCTTAATAGGAGGCTCGTAATTGTCAGCAGGGTCAGTTGCTTCTTGTTTTTGATTGCGCTGGAGACCTGGAGCCCCAACGATTTCTTCACGAAAACCGTATTTGCCCATAACTTTTTATCCTAAGAGACCTGGCTTCTGCTTTTGCTTGTCTTGGTTGGCAATTTCCCACTGCTGCTGACGCTCAACAGGTGTGGTGGTTTTGCCTTCAAACTGCTCCATCCGCTCCTTTGAAAGAGAAGCCCTGGGAGCATCCGTTAACTTTGGTTCCGGAGTCCCGCTCACGGATCCCGTCCTGACTCCAAGGTCAAGATTCGCAAGTTCTCCGGTTCGACTTTCACGATCTAAAATATCTCCAGTCTCTTTAAGTAATCGGTCAGCGCCTTCGGCTTCTGACTTCATAAGCTCCTGGTTCTTTTTGGCGATCTGATCCCTCATTCCTCCGGTCGCAATGTCATCTCCTCGACCTAAAGCTTCGTATCGAGCTCTTTGATTAGCGCCAAACCCTCCAAACTCTTTTCGCATTTGCTGGTTAATTTCATCCTGGGTCATGCCTTTAAACCTTCCAGATGTGGCGACAAAACCAGACTTGCGATCGGATCCTGACTTTCTAAATCCCGCATCCGCTAATTGCTCAGATGCGTAAGCATGAAAGGCGTCGAACCTGCCAGGCTTTTGTATCCCTGGTCCTGGTTGCCCTGGTCCTTGATTGCCTGGTCCTGGTTGTCCTGGTCCTGGTTGTCCTGGTCGCAGGGATGAATCGGTTTGAGAAGGGTTTTGAGCTAAATCATAAGCTCCTAGCCCTGAAGTTTGATTTCCCACTCCAGGAACACTTGCTGCGGGTCCTGCTTGACCAGGGGATCCAGCTTGGCCAGTGTTTCCTGTTTGTCCTTCTGGACCGGTGGTTGGGGTTTTTGCAAAATTAAGCTTTCTCCCTGTGCTTAGTTTTGTTGCCCTGGGATCGTTGATGTCGGTGGTGATTCCTCTCATGGTGTTCCGATTTGTGTTATGTATCGAAATAAGTTACACTTTACCGAATTATTAGATATACTCAATAAATGGTTATCCCGATTGAAAAAATAGGCGAAGTCGTGGCGGAGACCTTTCGTCAGATAAAAACCGGTGTTTCGACGGTTAGAAACGAAGGAGTTGCCATTGTTGAGCTTCCCGATTCGAAATTTGGAGCAAACGGTGTCCAGTTTTCGATGACGGTTGTGGCCAAGGACGGCTTGAATGCAGTGAAGCGAAAGGCCACCCAAACACAAGATAGTTCAACGGTTACCGAACAGGTAGAGCAATCATATACTGCTGTTCGAACCGAAGAATCGACGAAGGTATCCGGTGCTGCAACAACGACTGAGAAAGGTTCACAAAACACTGCCCAGACGCAATCAAGCGCAGCCGGTGGATCGAATACTGTGACAACCACCTACGAATACGAGTAATGTCAGACAAAACCAGACAGGTATCAAAAACCTCCCAGGGAGAAACTAATTCCAGTAAGCAGCAAACTATTACTGAAAAAACCGGCTCTTCCACCAGGGAAGCTGTAACCGATACATCAAATAGCCGAGCAACAGATGATAACCCTGAGCGCCGATCAATAACCACGGTGAAGCCTGGAGGTTCATCATCGACAACTCAATCTGAGGATTATGCTTTCCAGATTCAGTTTATTGTCCCTGTTCGTGGTGGATTGGGAACTGATTAACGGCTGAATATCCAAGCAGTCAGGTCAGTATTCGCGCAAAGAATAGTTCTCAATCCGGTTGCCGATCTGCCTACCCAGGTCTCTTCTGAGGCCGGATCTTCAATGCTCATGTGAAAGGCCATGGCGTGACAGATCTCGTGCAGGATCGTGTCCTTACAGGCATCTGGAAGAAGATCTGAACGAACTGTTATCTTTTGAATAACGGTATCGCACCGGCCCAGTTCATCAGAGCTCATTTCTTCAACGGTAATCCGGTATTTGTGACCAAATACATCCACTTCCCGGCATGGTGGTAAATTACTCATCTTCTTTGAGAAAATAAACGAAGCTTCTTTGGAAATGTTCTTTGCTTTTTGTCGCTAATTCGCACTGGACTAGTTCTTCTAAACGTCTCCTGGCAGTGAAATAAGGAAGGTTTTTTAACTCTGCATACTGCTTGGCAGTGAGGGAACCTTTCGGCTGAGATGTGTCATATTTATTGTGCCAGGCTTTATCAAAAGCATCGGCCAAGGCAGATATGCCCTGAATGTTCACTTTATCTTGAGAGGATTTAGCCATTTTTTCGGATTTGATTTTGATTGAACTATCTTCCAGAGGATCCAGTCACCCGTTTTCGTCTCCAGAACACCATAATACCATCCACGTTCGTGGCTTAGGATTGCCGGTTGCCTGGCATTGTAGCTTCCTGGTTCACCGTTGCAGATTGTGGATCCACATCCGACCACATAAGCCTCAGCACCAGATATATTTGGTTCTTTCCAGTAACCGAATTGATGAATGTGACCGAATATGCAATTCCCAAACACTTGTGCTGCCTTGCGAACTGCCGTGGTCGCTCCCGCATGAAAGCCGTGAAGGATAAATTTTCCTGGGGCGATTTCTGCCGGGTTTTTTCGGATTGAGTATTCTGTTGTTTTCAGCCTTAGCTGTTTGCAGGTCTTCTTGATCTCCTTAATTATCTCGGCGGCATAATCAGCAACAATGCCATTTTTAGTGGCTGCGGTTACAAAGATCCTGTCATCATGATTTCCCCAGGTGAGGATGTCTCCCTTATTTTTGGCTCCATCCTGGCCAAAGTAATCGATAAGGAATTGAGTCCCTGTTTCCAGGTCCTCTTTTACCGATTCCCTTCTCTCGTCGGGGGTGCAACCGGCTCTTAAACAGGAAAAATCGTATGCATCACCAACGTGAAATCTCCGGTCTGGCTTGACCTCTTTACAGAATTTAAGAAGTGCCTTTTTCCATTCCGGACAAGTGTGAGATCCGTGATTGTCTCCGACCAGCACAAAACTTTGATAGCTCATCTTTCATTTCCCTTCCTGGTTTTGAGCGAAGCTTACTATTTTCTGATCGTAGATCCTGAGTTTTTCTGAGTGCTGCACTTGCCGATCGGCAATCTTGCTCACTCGAATATCGATCTCGGTTTGCTTTTCCTTGATCGCATTTACTCGCTCCTCAATAACAGCAGCCTTTTTGCCGTTATCGGCAACAAGCTCGTAAAGCCTGGGCGCTGCCGGGTCCTTGTTGCAGTTAACTGCCAGGTTCGCTCCCCTGGCCTCTTCTCCTGCCTTAGATGCCTCTGCCTTTGCTTTCCAGGAAAGCCAGGCTCCGAATCCGGCGATTAGTGCTACGATGGCTTCGGCTAGGGGCAAATCTTCCATGAGATCAGATAACTAATTCCAATCCCTGGTCTGTCCTTTGCTTTAGCTCCGCGAGGGTCCAGGGCGTTTTAAATTCAAAATGTGGAGGGTCGGGGAAACTCTTCCAGTGCAATCCGGCCAGGATATTCATCCCATCGGCTTCAGCTTCATTGGCAATTACCTTGTATATCCTGGTCGCCAAGTTGGTATTTTTTCCATCCAGGTATTCGCCTTCTGGAGTAAAAATTCCCAAATCAATAGCAAGTCCGTAGTTGTGCCGTGAAACCAGGGTATTAGTGACCTTTTTGCCAGGAGCAGTTCGTCCCTGGGCGTAAAGCTTGATTTGTTCTTCCTTTGATCGATGCCCGGAGATCACTTTGATCTCCATTCCAAACCTGGAGGCAACTTTCTTTGCCATGGCCACAAATGGTCGCATCTCTGCTTCAACCTTCGGCAGCAATGACTTTAAATGTTTTTCCGTTCTAGGATCAAAAACGAGCCTGGGTGGTCTTCGGCCAGGCTTAGACTTAAAGCGGCCAAATAACCGGCGCAGGAACTTCATAATCATTCTGATTCCTTGCGGAGCCCTTTAAACAGGCCAGACCATGAGAGACAAACACAAGCTTCTTCAGGCTCGATCTTTACTTTGATGGCTCCTCCCAGGGCGTTTTTTGCACCCTCGACTCCTGCATTAAATGAGCAGGATGACAAGGCTGCAACGGCTACTAACAATACGACGGTTTTCATAATTCTAATCCAGGGCGGAATCCACGGTTGATCGAGTGTCTGGACCTGGCCAGTAATCACGCTTGAGAGTTGGGAATTTTGTTTGGAGACCTCCAACCAGTTTGTCCGAAGCGGTTTTAACACCAAGCTCTAGCAGAACTGTTACCAGGCCGACGACTGCTGCGATTACCTGTTGAGTTGTATCCCCATTCTCGATACCGATTTTCCCCAGGACGGCTGCAACTGCCATTCCTGCTTTGTTGGCAACCCAACCAATTTTGCTATGGCTCCAGGTCTGGGCCAGTTCGATTATCTTTGTCATAACAAATTTTCGCAGTGGGAACTTATTGGAAGAGGTCCTGGTGACGCCAGGTCGGTGTCTCCAGAACCTCATTACTACGGAAATCTGTAACAAATTTAGTTACATTTCAAGTTTTGTTACTTCATGAGCGCAAAAACAATGAATAAAACAATATTAAAAAGCGGCCACACTGTGACCGCTAACAAAACATCAATGTAGTCTGGTATCATAATTTCTTTAATAATCTCCCCGCATCCTGGAGCTTCTTCCCGGCTTCCAGGATCCTGAGAAGCTCTCCAGGGGAATCATCATCCAGACCGGCTAGAAACAGCAATGCTGCCGGATATTTGACCATTTCTATCGCAGTGGGCTTGTCATAGAGATTATCCATGATGTCAGCTTTCTTAATCGCGATCGCATCCGGACCGGCATTCCTCACCCTGGTAAGGTATTCAACGTAACTCTCGGTTTTTTTGTTGTGAGTTAGAACTGTTACCAGGTTCATAGCGCGACGAAAATCATTCCTGCGCTCCTGCTGCAAGTCGGCATCGTGCAGGTCAACCACTAACTTTTCAAAGTCGTGCAGCAGGTGATCTGCCGTGTATTCGGTGTCTTCCAGGATGTCGTGTCCGTAACCGGCTGCTCTTCTGATTGGATTAGTTCCTGAAGGGTCTGCTGCATTACCTACTCTGTTTGGATGGGCGCTAAACGGTGTCCCATTCCGTCTTTTTTGCCTGGCATGTGCCTCGTGCATCTTGCCCAGGAAGAATTTATTTACTCTGGTCATTTCTTCTGTGTTCATTTCGTTGGTTTCCTTTCTGTTTTTATATGTCGTCATAATTCCGGCCATTCCAATCGTTGGGATCCGGAAATTCGTGGATTAGTTTTTCTTCTAAAAATGTTAGCTCTTTAGCCCTGGGACCTTTTGGCTTTTCGCTTCTCAAATTCTTCAGTTTGTATCTGAATAATTCTTCCTCGGCTGCTTCTTTGGTTGACCAAGCTCTCCGCCTGGAGCCGTTGCCAACCTTCCAAAACTCTCCACCCTCGCGAATAGAATAGGTCGTTCCAAACCTTCGTTTTAAAGGGTCGTATTCGAATTCCACTATCTCTATTTCTTTGGATCCCATCTTTAGTAAATGCTCATGTTCCAGGACTCACCTAGCTCGTGGTATGTCCCGTGATCGGCCAGGAACTTTCCAAACCGGTCGTAAAACTCCGACCAGGATTTGTGTTCCCAGAAGGAGTTCATTATGTAACTCAGGATGCTGCCCTCGAAGGAGATGAACCACCGGCCACCTGAATATCTGGAGTATTTCTTTCCGGCTTCTCCGCTCATTACAACGATTGCGCTATCGAAATCAGTGCCAACCGTGTCCTCCAGGTTATCCCGAAGGAATTTTATCAAGTTCGATTTGGTGAGAGTTTTGTTTGCTGTCATTTGCTTGGTTTCCTTTCTGGTTTGTTTGGTTCTTTTACCCAGAACGCAACCATCGTCCTGGGCGTGATCTTTTCGGTTGGGACTCCATCTTCCCAAACATTGGTGGTCCTGGAGTCGAACGTGTCGTGAACGACATGATCTTTAATCGCTATGACGTGCTTGGGAATTTCGACAATCACATTTCCCAAGGGGATCTCTTCCGGGACCATTTTTTTGCGGCTTGGGTCTCCGAACTTCACCAGGGTTTTTCTTACCCATCCCCTCTTCTCCAAGTATGGCCGGTAAACCTTGGCTTCGGTCCCATTCCTGACACTCGCACTCTTGGCCTTTTTAGCCGACCGGCTTCTGGACTTGGCCATCCAGGATCTTTTCTCGGCCATCAACTCCTCGCGAACTTCATTGTAATCACGGAACTCCGCGATGGCGATCGCCCTGGTCACGCAATCCCCTGCGCTCCCTTTGAACCCTGCTGCGCTTCTGCCTCCATCATCAAGCTTGAACCCCAGACCTTTTGACCTGGGGATAGCCCATGACTCAACTTCAGGGATCATTTCTTTGGCCTTGTTCATTTTGTTGTTCCGTTTCTTTTTTTGTTACTAGTAAGCATTAAAGAAGTAAGTCTTTCCTTCTGATTCAACCCTGTCGAAATCGAACCGGAGATTACCCTTCCAGGTGTGTTCCCAATCAACACTGATCCAGGTCGGCATGTCCTCCGGAATCGCTCCTATTTCCTCAGCGAACTCTTCAGCGAAATCCGCTCCGGTTTTGTGCTCATCGTAAACTCTCATGAGTTTCTCCCTGGCATTCTCGAAGTCATCCGGAACATCTCCCAGGACTCCATCAATGTAGGCTTCGACCACTTCCCGGTCATCTGGGTCCAGGTGAATGAACTCGAAGAGCTTGTCATGAACTCCGCTTTCCCAATAAAAGGCTTTCGGAAATCCTTCAAAGTCATTGAAGAGAAACTCCGGATCGGGATCGTCCTTGTGTCGCTTCCTGGCAGCTTCCAGGAACTCTTCCGCATCAGCGTAGTCCTCCAGGTCGAACCAGTCCCCGTCGAGGCTTCCGGCATTATACTTTCCCCAGGTGCTTACCCAGAGTCTTGGTTTGTTTTCCATTATCATGTTTGGTTTCCTTTCTTGTTTGGTTTAGTAATTCGCCAGGTGGATTCTGGCCATCTTCAATGCCTCCGCTTTGGCGTCTCTTCGTTTTTCAAGTCCTCGCGGATGGCCGGGAGGATATTTCACCGGAACCGGCTCACCCATCCAGACGATCTTGACTTCGCTGCTCAGGAGCAGCGGATCTTCTGAAGGAATCTCCTCCAGGATCATCGGAACGTATCCTTTGTTGGCATGGCCATCTGCTCGGCCCCTGCTGTATTTAACGTGTGGTCTCATGGCTTCCTTTCTTGTTTAGTTTAGTGAAATCTGAATTCTCCTGGAACAGCATCCTCATCGTAGAACCCGGCCAGTCCCGGATCCCCGTTGACCGATTTGTTAAAGTCGTCCATGGCCTTTTCTTCCGTGGTCTCCTCAACCCAGGCATTCCTGGCTGACTTCTTGGTGTAGGGTGGCCAGGGCTTCGGCCCGTAGGCATCCTCCCAGGCGGCTTTCTTTGTCGGACCTTCTCCGATGATTCTTGCCAGGAGACCGGCTCCGGTCGCTTTGATAACGTAGTGTTTTGTCATTTCTGATTTCCTTTCTGTTGCGCTCGTTGGCTTGTTCATTTCCTTGCTACGTCTCTTTTTAATATACATTTACAAATGGCGCAACTAAAAAGTGTATATTTTTTTGCTTTACTTATTTCATACGCCTAAAACCCTTATAAACACTTGGATCTTTAGGTTTAGGTAAATTATTTTCTCTTTTCTTTGTTTTTTGTGTTGCGCTTAATCAAAAAGCATGATCTAATGGTGGCGATGAGAGAAAACGTAACAGAAGAAAAAAAAGAACTGTTCGAGCTAGTGATTAGATCGATCAAAGAATACGGGGTCAAAAAAACCAGGGATGCCATTCACGGCTTCCACTTTGACCTGCCTGAGTTTGTGCGTGGCACTTACGTCTTCAATACCGAAAACTCCTGGATGCTCCGGAGATACCGGAACCATGTGAGCCCAGATCCGGCTCATTTAATTGATGCTGCCAAGGCAGAACTCGTCATCTAGAAAATCGAAACCACAAAAACATGACACCACTAAACACCGTTAGAAAGTTTTACAACAAAGCCAGGTCAGCAGACATCCATGAAGTTTTCAATCCAAAAGAGGGATGGAAAAAAATTGATGGCAATAATGAATTGAAAATATCCCGGCTCAGGGAACTGGCAGCAGAAGGAGTGACTGTAATCAATCTCAATGTTGAAGATCGCTGGGGTGGTTTGCGAAGACCGGACCTGAAGATAGATCTCTTCGACCTTAAAAAAACAACAAACAAGAAAGGAAAATAGAGATGACTATCGAAAACTTTGATCTTTACACATGGTTTGAGCGCGACAGGGCTCACGTTGAGTTACGCAACAAAGAAACCGATGAGACTCTGATCGAGTTCTGGGACAACGAAGTCGGTGAAATGGTCAAGGACGGGTTTCTTGATCCTGGTGACTGGAAAGAGTCACTTTGGGATTACGCCAAATATTTAGGGATTATCACTGAAACCAAAAACAAGAAAGGAAAATAGACATGCCAATGAAGAAAATCAGAAATACCGCAGACCTTTACTGGAAACATAAACCTCGCAATCTTAGCGGGGCCAAGCTCAATGCTGCCAATCTTATCGGGTCGTTCCTTAGAGATGCCGACCTTATTGGGGCCGACCTCGAAAGTGCTGACCTCAGTAAAGCCAACCTCCGCAATGCCACCCTCAGCGGTGCCAACCTCCGCGATGCCAACCTCAGCGATACCGACCTCCGCCATGCCAATCTCAGCAGGGCCGATCTTACCGGGGCATACCTTTGGTATGCCAACCTCCCTGGGGCCGACCTCTTTAATGCTGATTTCGGCAATGCCAACCTAACGTCCGCCAACTTTGAAGGAGCCAACCTCCGCAATGCCAACTTTACCGGAGCCATGCTGGAAGGAGCGATCTTCCCGGAAGGTTACGGAAAACTTCCAACTGAAACTGAAACCAACAAGAAAGGAAAATAGAGATGAATAAAAACCTAGCAGGATCAGACCTCCGCGATGCCAACCTCAGCGGTGCCGACCTCCGCAATGCCGATCTCCATCGTGCCTACCTCCACGATGCCAACCTCAGCGGTGTCAGGCTCTTTCGTGCCGACCTCAGCGGTGCCAACCTCAGCGATGCCGACCTCGAACGTGCCAACCTCAGCGGTGCCGACCTTCGCGGAGCCAACCTCGAAGGAGCGATCTTCCCAGAGGGCTACGGAAAACTTCCAACTGAAACCAAAAACAAGAAAGAAAAATAGACATGAGCACAAGAGCAAGAATAGCAATCGAAGACGAGGGAAAAATAATAGGATCCTACGTTCATTCTGATGGGTATCCTGGAGGACTAGGATACAACTTAATGAACAACTGGTTGGATCCCGACAAGGTAAAGGAAGCAATACTCTTAGGAGATGCGTCCTACTGGACTGATCGGCCTGGTGAGAACTTCTATTACGGAAGAGACAGAGGAGAAATCAACGTGGATTATAAAGTCTATATCCATGAGTTGGATTACCTCAGCAGGGGTGATAGTTCCGGAGAAGAATTTCTTTACTTGGCCAGGAAAAATAAAATCGGAGTCGAATGGTTCGTCGCTGATTGGGAAAATAAAAACCTGAGACCACTTGCCGAAGAAGCAATTAAGGAGCGGATCACTATTTTGAAACACGAACTAGCGGCAATCAAATCAAGAAAAGCAGCTTAACCAAAACCAACAAGAAAGGAAAATAGACATGAGCCATCCATACGAAATTGAGACCAGGGCCTTCCTGGTCCGGGCCACTAAAAGCGGATTCACTGCCGTTGAGGTAGATACAGATCCCTGGGCAATGCCAGGAGAATACGTCGAGCCGGTTAAGACCATTGACGAAGCCGTCGAACACATCCTGTCAGTCGATGAAGCAGATGTGCGCTTCGAACGAAACGGGAAGTATGCCATCACTGCCAGGTTCATCCTGGGAAATGACCATGGTGAACTGGTCGCTGACTTCTCCTGGAAGAATGGTGATGAGGAAAACTATGAAGCCTTTGAAAAGGTGAACACCGACCACTACCACAAAGTCGATTGGGCCGAATTTATTCCGGCCTAATTAAGAACAAAAAAGGATATGGGAAGAAGACCTAATAACGACCACCCGGTTGCTGCCGTTCGCAGTTACTTAAACCTTCGGCAAAAAGATTTTGCTGAGTTAATTAGCTGCTCGTCTGCAACTGTTCAGTCTATTGAACTTGGTCGGCTATCGCTGAGTTTAAAACTTGCTGCCAGGATCTCAGATCGAACAGGTGTATCAATGTCCTGGTTAATGTCTGGTGACGTATCAAAGCCTATTCCGGCAGCAGCATCTACCGAGTATCACTTTGTAGAATACACCAAGGAACATTTTGATCTTTGTCAGTCACGCAAAATGCAAAATGTAGATGAAAAGCAGATTGAGGTGATTCTAAAACTTTCAATGAATGACCTCAAGGCTTTGTGGCAATCTGCCACACAAAATGGGAGTGAAGCTTCCAGGATGTGCGCTTACCAAATTTCAAATACACTGATAGGGCTAAAAGATGATCTGCAAAAAAAGTTTGGAATGGCTTCTGATTAACAAATCGCGCCATTCAAAATAGTCAGCTATCCTAGCTGCCCTTTTTCTTTTTAGGTCACTTTCCCCGGTAAGCTCTGTCTACCAGGTCCCCTTTTTTCTTCTTCTTTTTCTTAGCTGCTTTGGAAGCAGCTATTCCCCTGGGAGTGTAAGGATAGGATTTTCCGTCTACTTTTGGCATTGTTTCTTTGGCCAGGCTTTTTGGCGCAGCCTCTCACGTTGTTCTTCAGTCGCCTGGGGCATCAAGTTGATGTCGTTCATACCGATGGCCGAGTATCGAATTTCTTGGCTTTCTTTTGCCGTTCGGCAATGGCCTTTTCTTGTTTGAATTCCTCCAGGGATTTTCTCTTTTTTGGTGGTCCCTTCTTGGCACCAATCAATGGAGTTGATCCATCGAAAGCAATCATCCGAGGCTTTTCTTGTGGACTTGGACGCTCCAGGATGTCCGTTTCTTGACCAGGACGAGCTTTGTCCTTTGCCTCTTTCTCTGCAAATTTCTCTGCTCCCTCCTTGATAAACTTTTTACCGGCTTCCTTTCCCGCTTCCGTAGCTGCTCTTCCGGCCACCATTCGGCCACCGACAAGACCGGCCACGGCTTTGCCTCCAAGGGCGGCTAGGTGAGGAATTCCTGCTGCCGAGGCAGCATCAAGACCGGCAAAAACCTCTTTGGTTTTCCTCTCATTGTAGCTCATCGGATCACGTCCGGCTTTTTCCCGGTATTGGCCCAGGGAGAGATCTTTATCTTTCTCCAGGGCTCCGAATGAATACTTCTTTTCGCGATTTCGTTTGCCCATAGCCGGTAACGGCTTTTTTGAGCCAGGACGAGTCATCACTTCAGTTTGAAGTGGCTGACTCATTTTTTTTGCCAAGCCTTTATCCATGTCGGCTTTCATCTTTTCAAACCGGGCTCGTTCTCTCCTGGTCGCCTTGTCTTCGTAGGGCTGCGGTGGATTCTTTATTGAGGTCTTTTGTGCCATTTTTACCATCCTCCTGGAGTATAAATTCCATTCACGGTTGCTGAAACGGGGATCAAATTTGAAACTCTGCGTTCTGCTCTTTTCCCGGCTGCTTCGACTGCTCCTGCATCACCGGTAAAAATTGGTGATGCCGTTAGTTCTCTTGCAGCCAAGGGAATGACCATAGCTTCGCAATAATCATCTGGGACCGGGATGTGTTCCGGATTTTGAAGAGATGTTGGCGAATACCTGGGCGCATTAATCTGAACGTCAAAACTTACCTGAGTATCGGTGCTAGGAAGTGGCCATACGCGCACCAGGAACCTCGGAGGAGCATTTGAAGCGGAATCCTCTGTCTCTACCCAATATCGCTTAGGCTCCCCTATCGTGGGATCTGTGACGCCCCAATACCGGCCCTGGTCAGTCCGTCTGTCACGATCAGAATCTTTCCACATGCGAAGGCGCTTCCCGCGAATGAGCGGATCCGTAATCACTTTGGCTGCTCGGCCTATGTCCACGACATCCTTCCAATACGTCAGGGTCAGAGATCCTGAACTTTCAGCTTCGTGTAAAAGCTTTCCATGCTCGACAATGCGATTGTAATTGCTCTCGCTACCAATCTTGCAGGTAGCGCCGATAAAATTGTTTAAATTGGCAGCAGGAGTGAATTCCCTGGAGCCTTCCTTGAAAACGCAACCGGCCAGGGTTGCACTCTTTTTCAGAGTTCCGGAAATGGTCCTCCTGGTGAAGTCTGTTGGCGACAACATGCACCAGTCGCGGATACCGGTGCTGATTGCCTCCAGGAGGTCAATGGCATCGTCAACCGGCACGTTTGCCAGGTCATTGTATTTTGTGTAGCGCAATAGGCGCTGCGCGACATCTGTAGTCGTCATGCTGAAACCTCCTCTGCTTCGCGAATTTGCGGATCCACCATTCCGAATTGGGCCAGGGCAAGTTGATAACCACCTTGGATAGATTGTGATGTGTCCTGGGAACCTACATAGTAATGGCTGACCATTGCCCGTTGCCGGACTACCGGCAAGAACAGGGATTCGACGTAGCGATGGGGCAATGGGATTGCTTTTCCTATGTTGGTGTCTGCCCAGGAGAACCTGGGAGGCTCCAAAGCGACATCGACAGAAAGGCTTCCTACTCCAACACCACTTCCCATGTCAGGATGCGGCCTTACCTCCAAAGCAATAGCTGTAGAGTCAGCCTTACCCGTTCTTGTCCTGGAGACGTAATAGTATTCCGGGCGACCGGTCTGGTAGGATCCAGTTGTTTGACGCCAGGATTCGAGTTGTCCCCTGGTCGCCACTGGCCTGAGTGGTGAATCTTCGCTTCTTAGCGTTGATGATGAAGTGTTGGTCACTGCTATCGTAGCAGCGTGACTCGTTGTGAGTTCCAGTTTATACCTGGGCCAGGAACCGGTTATCATCAGATCCCCGGCATTAATCTTGGCATTGGCTTCAAAGGACGAAAGCATGTCCGGTATATCCAGGGCTTGGTCCTGGCGACCGGTATTGTTTGTGTAATCGCCTGGAGTCTGATCGTCTGCTGCGTAATGCCTGGTGAACGGGTCGGTTCCGTCCACTTCCTTAATGTAGACATTGTAAGCGGTAGCCGTTCCATCAACGGTTAAAGTCAATGTAAAGTATCCCTGTTCCATTCTTCCCAGATCCAGAATCCAGGTATAAGGAGACGTATTTTTGAGGATCTCAATCGCTACTGCCGGTCGAGCCCACCGAACGGGACCCTCAATGTTCTGCACGTCAGATTCCAAGGAAACGGATGATTGTGCCTCGGTAAGCGCATATGTCCTGGTCGCCCGGCCCAGGTAATCAAGGCCCTTTGCCTGGGAAGCAATAAATTGCATCGAGGCATTGAGTTCGTTGATGGCCTGTTGCCGAAGAAAATCCTTAGCTAGACTGGCATCTTCAATTCCCCAAAGCCCCAGGATCTCATCAACGACCTCCTTGACGGATAAATAATCGTTATCACCCAGGCGACCATACGCACTTAGCCCTGACTTTGCTGCCAGGTAAGCAATAGCTTCAAATTGTCGATTTCCTTTAGCAGAAATCCCGGAAACAGTTTCCAGGAGAGCTCCCGCTTTGATATTCGGAGCAACTTGAGCAATGGCAGAAAGAGAACTGACCGCTTCAAGAAGGGCATTTCCCTTTACTGACCTATTTAGCCTCGGTTGTGCGGTTAATGCACAAGTCGAAACTAGGGAAGCTGCTCCGGAGATTGCTGGCATTACTTATGACAACGTGATCTGAAGATCGCCTATTCCGAAGCTGAATGTGTCTTCATCCGCTACTGTCTTGGGAGTGTTTAGTGCTCCATGGAAAAGAAGATTTCCTGCCGTAGCATGGTCCCACAACCCAACGTGCGTGACGGTTCCCCAATCTCCGGTAGCTTGAGCCCATTGAATAGCGGTTGAATTCTTCTTTAAGCCTCCGACCGCAGCAGCCCAATTTGTGTTACTATCATTAGTAACAGCTATTCTGGCGTAAGCATTTCCACTGAGTTCCGTTCCACCACCGGCATCACTAGGACCAGCAGTGTATAGTGCAACATGCACATTGTCTATATTTAGATCTCCCGTTCCAAGTGCAGCATTATTGCCCAGCAGCATGTTAAGAACCAGGTCTTCAAGGTGATCGCTCATTGCAGCCATAATTATTTATCCTCCTTTTTTTTAGCGGCCTTCTTTTTAGCGGCCTTTTTCTTTGCAGGTTCAGGTGCAACTTTGATCAGACGGACATGCGGTCTTAATTCCACCATGATGGCGTCATCAATCACCTTGTCCGAGATTTTGTTGAACTCTTCCATGGGAAAACTCTTTCCCCGGTAAATGTGCATGTTTGGATATTCTGTGGTCACCACGAACTCCCCAATCTTCGGCGTTGCGTAAATGCCTTGATCTGTCAGACAAATCACGGCTTGTATTTCATCGGCCATTTTAAACTCCTTTGTAAAATTTTAAGTTGGTGGCCTGGTCGCGGGAAAACTACTAAAACCGCGACCAGGCCAACCGTTATTGTGCCTGTTAAATAGTCGGCATGTTCAGACCGGCATACTTGATTGCGTGACGCAAACGGACAACACCAGGCTTACGACCTGCTGCATCCTCGCGAATTGCCTGGCCAAACACGGACCGGACAAAGATGTCCTGGACGAATCCGTCCTCGTGGGAAACAACACCACGCTTGTTGCGATGCTTACCGTATCCGCGAACTGCTGCTCCCTTTGCCAGGAACAGTGTATCTGCGAAAGGCACACCATCGTCGGTGCAAGGAAGGACAGTCGCCCCTACCTGGATCTGGTTAGTCATGTTTCCAGCCCAAGGTGCTGCGGTTGGATCAACGCCGTTGATTGCCGCTACACCCGTGTAAGTGGCAGCTTCAAGAGTAATCTTGTTGCCGTCATTACCGGCAGCATACCTGCCGACACACCACTTGTTGGCATCAGTGCCGGTAGGTGGGTTGATAATCAATACCCAGTGATCGGAATTCGTAGCCGTTCCTACGTCTCCTTCGGAGAACTTGTAGTCGTGACCTGGGAACCATTTGGTGTAAAGAGCCGCAGTGTTGGCTGCTCCTGCTGCCGATCCGCCGAATTTAAGAACTCCGCCGGAAGCTGTAAGAGTTACCTGCTCTCCAATGAGCGCCTTGGGCGCAAGTGGTGAGCCAATAGGTCCTCTGCCGTCATGGTCCAGGGTGGGAACTTCGCAGATGATATTTCCGCGAATGTCAGCCCATCCTCCACTAAAGAGGAGGTTGCCATTCCCACGAGATCCGCCTGTGCGAAGATTTGACGCATAGGTAATGTCTGTCTCCAGGGAGAAAAGCGAGTCCGTGGTTGCCGCGACGACATAGCCCTGGATCCTATTCTTGCCCTGAGTTTTGACCACGGCAGGTTCTCCTCCGAGAGTCTTAAGCCTAGTGGCTGCTGAGATGACCTCGTTGTAGGTCAATGTATCGGATGTGGAGAGAGTTGATGTTGCCGATGCGCCGACACTTACAACTTTACCGTTAGCGATGATCTGGTTCTCGCTGGAGGAACGCTCCCGGAGTTCCATCATCATACGCTCAGTTTTGATGCGTCCGAGCCACTGACCGGCTTCACGAGGAAGTCCAGCCTTGAGCTCACCACGAAGTCCCATGAACTCTTCGGAACGCTCCGTCATCCTGGTTGCCCAGCGGATGTAGTCCACGTCGAGTTGGTAATCGTTCATTACGAACTCTTCGAAATCTGCTGATGCTTCGAAGAGTGCATCGCCCTCTTTAGGCTCACCGTAGAAACCGGCGAGGGAGCGAATTGTTACGCGCTGACCTGCCCCTTTGGACACGTCCATGTTTGTGCGAATTAGTGCATCTCGGCCACCCTCGAACTGCTGAAACCAGTCCGAAGTTTGCTCGTAGACTTCCAAAGTCTTTTGGTAAAGCTTTGATGCACCGTCAGCGACTTGAGCGTCAAGGCCAGTCGTTGAAGCTGGATCATGAGATCCACCCAAGTTTGCACTTGGAGGTGATATTGTAAAAGACATGATTTAATATGTGTTGGTCCCGTTTAGACGGGACTTGAGTTATCGATTTTGACCGAATCGAAACTTTGAGAGCTAGAAAGTTCCGCCGATTTCCTTGTCGAGAAAGTTCTCCAGGTCATCGATGGAATTGATGGAAGCGATTGCCGCTTCACTTGCTCTCTGAGTCTCCGATGCAGTCGTTGTGTTAGTTCTCGCCGCACCTGACGCAGATGGTGGCGGAACCGGAGACTTCCTCGGAGGACTGACTTTTTTGGCTTTAGGCTTGGAGCCAGGACGAGCGGGAGGTATTCCCATCTCGTTAGCTGCCATCATCGCAATCTTGCTCACCTTGTCGGATGAGTAATAAAGATCATTGCCGGTCTCTTTCAAAGACTGGTCAATCTCTCTCATCCTGGCTGCAAACTTGGAATTTGCCTTTGCTGCGTCAGGATAAAGCCCTATTGCTTTCTCCTGGTCAGCATCAAACTGATTGTTGAATGCTTCTTCTGCTTGAGAAACGGCTTCAGCCTCCTGGTGCTGCAATTCGATCACCCGACGATCCATCTCGCGGATCTCCACGGCTAGGTCAGCCACCTTTTCGAAATCGAGATCCTTGAGAGCTACCCGATGAGCTTCGGCCAGTTCGTCTGCCTTGACCTGCGCTTCAGCACTGGTCAATGACTCCTGGGGCTCCTCCTGGGCTTCAGCTTCGGGCTGGGCGTCTTGAACTTCCTCCTGGGGATCAACAATGCCGAGATTATCCTTGGCCATTGCCAAAGCCATCTCAATGCTGATGTCTGGATTCCTCTGCTTTACGCTGACGAATTCGTTCTCCAGGTCGTTCTGAGCGGCGAACCTTCTTTTAACCGGCTTGTTTGTATCATCGTCCTCGGCTTTGTCGGCCAGGGGGATCTCTTCGGTTTCGGTTTCCGGTTCGGGTTCTTGTTCCTGCTCTTGCTCTTGCTCTTCGGGCTCAGGTTCCGCTACCGGATCCTTCCCCAAATGTTCATTGATCTCGTATTCTTCAAGCAAAGCATCCACTTCATCAGTGGTGCTTATATCGTCAATACTCTTGGAAGCGACCGGTTCCGACACCTCGTCAAGGATCGGCTCGGTTACTTCTTCTGTGTTCTCTGAATCGGAAGTTTCCGGTTCAGCTATCTGCGGATCCAGGGATTCGTTATCTTCAACAACGGCAGAATCCGGCTCATTTTCGGATGAGTCGTGCTGCAAGTCGTTTGAGATTTCCTCTGTGTCCATAAAATTTACGTCAACAAATTGTTTACGTTAGTGTATAATCCACCTCATGGGAGTATTCGGCAAATCATTTTTCTCATTTCCACCTTCAGATCCGGAAGAGCCCGGTTTCGCCCAGGATGGAAATCGTTCACTTAAAGAAGCTCATTCGACCGGGAAGGAAATAAGTGA
>Ga0163179_10000821_pt1 | contig 22183 bp, 27 predicted proteins | sample AtlANTMetagenome_FD_109643 | JGI IMG/M metagenome (GOLD analysis project Ga0163179, IMG submission 109643) | Marine eukaryotic phytoplankton communities from the Atlantic Ocean - Atlantic ANT 2 Metagenome | ecosystem: Environmental > Aquatic > Marine > Oceanic | place: North Atlantic Ocean...
CAGGGCGTCGAGGAGATCGGCGGCAAGCAGTTCGTGAACATCGGCAGCCTGACCCGTGGATCACTTTCACAGGACAACCTGGACCGGATCCCCTCTGCGGCGGTGCTCCGCTGCACCGAGCAGGGTGTTGAGATCGAGGTCAAACCACTCAACGTCCGCCCTGCCGAGGAGGTCTTCGACGTGGAAGGCCGCGCTCGCCAGGTCAAGCGGCAGGTGGAGATGGACTCGTTCGTCGAGGCCATCCGTGAAGCCCTCCAGCCAGCCGAAGGCGAGCAGACGCTGGCTGATGCGGTGTCAGGCATGGACAACGTGCCTCACGAGGTCCGTGAGCGAGCATTGGCGTATCTGGAACGGGGGTAGGGTGAATCATGGCGAAGGCGTTTCCACTACAGGCGTTGTTCCAGTCCATTCACCGAGCGGTGATGAAGGCCACTCGGGTGGCCCAGGCCGCCAGCCTCAACTCGTTGCAGAAGGACTACTTCGACGAGGTCAAGGATGCGGATGGGAACCCCACGGGAGAACTTGCCCCGAAGATCATGACGATGGTGCTCCCGCACCAGGAAGGGTCTGAGATCAAGCAGGCCACCTTCGACGTTCCCATGATGGCTCTGGTCAAGCACCAGGCGATGACCATCGACACGTTGGAGATGGAGTTTGAGGTCGAGTTGCACGGTCTGGAGGACCTGCCCACAGACCCCGAGGAGGGCGCTGTGTTGTCTGCCAGCACGTCAGGAGGCGCGTTTTCCAGTAGAAAGACTATCGCCAAAGTACACATGACGTTCCGTGGTGAGGATCCTCCCGAGGGTGTGATGCGGCTGAACGACAAAGTGCTCAAGACCTTCCCTCAATGATCCTCCAGGAGAGACAACATGGCAGACGGCCTCGTAAACATGAGTTCCCAGTTTTCTGGGCTTCCGATGAAAGACCTTATTGGAGGTCCACTACAGGCCGCCTGTGACGCGCAGACGCTGTTGGCTACGGCCTCGGCGAACTTCATCAAGGACATTGGACTCCAGGAGAAGGCAGACAAGTCCTTTGCTGCCCGCACCGTGGACTTCGGGTTCACCCGACCGAAGCAGATGCCTGATGGGTCGGTGACCCAGGAGCAGGTGGACCTCCAGGTTCCCCTCCTTGCCATCATCAACACGCCCAGCCTCTCCGTGAAGGAGGCCGAGGTCAACTTCACGATGTCGGTGTCTTCCAGCACCAGCAGCGAGAACTCAAGCGACTCCAGCGCGACTCTCGATGCGACGGCGAAGATGAACTACGGCATCTTCTCCATGAAGGTCCACGTTCACGGCTCCGTGAGCAGCCACAGCAGCAACACTCGCAAGAGCGACAACAGCGCGAAGTACGACGTTCGCGTCCTGGCTCGCGATGACGGTCCTCCCGAAGGTCTGATGAAGGTGTTGGACATGCTCAACGACGCCATCGCTCCACGCAGCGTGGACGACGGCAGCGCCGGTACTGCTGCCACCCCCGCAGCGGCACCAGCAGCACCAGCGGCACCAGGCACCCGGTAGGGTTCCTTCGGTTGAGGGAAAGACGGCCTGCTCCGGTATGGGGCAGGCCGCCTTTGCGTTTGGTGCGGTGGAGTGCCCCCTACCCAGAGGCCCTGGATGGGGGGCTTTGGTGTAGAGGGGGTGGGTAAAGTAAGGGAGTGTCACACGCTCACCTGAGGCCCGCATGAACCTGCAATCGACTCTCTACTGGTCCACCCTCAAGATGTTTGAGGAGTGCCCACAGAAGTTTGTCTGGTCGAAGGGTTGGGACCAGTACGACTGCGGGCACGGCCCCGGAAACCGCAAACCGAAGCCTGAGCAGCGGTCCCGACACCACGCTGTGTACGGCATCGCGATCCAGCAGGCCATCGAGGACATGTACAACCAGGAGTTGTACCGGGATCCGAAGACGATGGTCTCACGGATGCTGGAGAGCGGGAAGAAGGAGTTTGACCGCCAGATCGACAAGCCGAAGAACAACATCTCCTACTCGGAGGCCCGCATGACCCGAGCCGAGATGTGGGACATGTGCGCCGGTGGGATCACGGGCTTCGTCCAGACCATGAAGGCCCATCGGTTTCTCGGCACCTACGCCCGAGCGGAGGTGGACCTGGTGGGGTGGATCGACAAGAAGAACCCCATCGGAGGCCGGGCAGACACCATCATCAAGCGCACCGACACCGGCACCACGATCATCGACGGCAAGAACACGAAGTACAAGATGAAGTACACCGACCCGGATCAGTTGCGGTGGTACGCCTTGCTCTACAAGTTGCTCTACAGGGTCCTTCCCGACCGTCTGGCCTACGTCTGGTACAGGTTCCCCTACGACCAGGACGCAGGAGAGGAGGGCGTCGAGTGGGTCGAGTTTGACGAGGCAGACCTACAGGGTCTTGCCCAACGGGCGCTCGACGCGAAGGAGGCCATGCGTGCCGAGAACTTCGACCCCACCCCCTCCCCGAAGGTCTGCAACTTCTGTGACTTCGTGACCGTCTGCGATGCACGGCGGGAGCAGAAGGCCGCCAACTCTGCGAAGCGGAACAAGAAGTCCCGCATCAAGGAGATCACTGAATCGACGACCGGGTTCGTGGACCTGACCCTGTGAGTCCGTGTAGGGGGTGTGCGTGCCGACCCGGTTGGGTATGTCCCCCCATAGGGAGAATATGATGTCTGATCTGGACGAACGATTGAAGAAAGGTCTCGCCCTGCGAGACCGCCTGATCGCCGAATCTCAGCGGGTTCAAGGCCGCAAGGATGCAGCGGACAAGGCTCTGGCTGCCGTAGAGGACGAGATCCGCTCAAAGAACCTCAGCCCGGACACCCTGCAAGACACCCTCGACACCCTCGTGGTCGCCTACGAAAAGGAGGTGGCCTCCTTTGAGGCTGCCCTGGTGACCGCACAAACCGCCCTGTCCCCTTACCTGGAGAATGACGTATGAACATCGAAGTCGCAAAGTCGGACCTTGAGGTCGCCCTCAAGAACGCCTCCCTCACGGTCGGATCTGGATCCGACCTGTCCTCCCACTACCTGTTCCGCCACCACGAAGGTCAGATGGAGGTGCTGTCTTACGACATGCGCGTCTTCAGCCGTGCTCCGTTCACCGCCACCACCGAAGGTGAGGATGGGAGTGCTTTCACGGTCGAAGCCTGGCGGCTCGACAAGTGGATCGCCTCGGTGGGTGATGGCGTGCTCACGTTGACTTGTGACGACCAGGGGCAGGTCACCGCAAAGGGACCTCGCTCCAAGATCAAGTTGCGGAGCCTGGATGCCAGCCGCTTCCCCTACTGGGATGGCCTCATGGCGCAGGCCGAGGATGTGGGGGACGTTCCTCCTTCGACTCTCTACCGTGCCCTGAACCTGACCAAGCACTTCGTGTCCTCCGATGACACCAGCCGCCCTGAGATCTGTCAGGCGGAAGCCTCGGGAGGGGTCCTCAAGGCAACCAACCGTCGCGCTGTGTCGTGCGTGACGATGCGCGACCTGCCTGGCCTGGACCTACGGATTCCCGGCAAGGACCTCACGGTGGTCCTCAAGTTCCTCTCCGACAAGACCACCCAGGAGAATGACGTGGCCGTCAAGCAGGCCAGCCGCCCTGACGGATCGGGTGGAGGTGCTGCATCCATCTTCATGCGCCCTGACGGCTCCTACGTCGGGGTCAGCCGCCCCACGGTGGCGATGCCGAAACTCCCCGTGGAGGTCGAGGAGTCGGATGTCACCCTCTCCCTCTCCGTGGAGGAGTTCAACGGCGCGGTCGATGTGCTGTTGGCTTCGGCCCCGAAGAACCATGCTGCGGTTTCCTTTTCGGCGGGCGAGAAAGGCACCCTCTACCTGTCGATGCCTTCCGAGGCAGGGGGCATCGACGAGTACCCCCTGATCCAGTCCACGGCTACGGGGCTCAACGACACTTCCTTCAAGATGGACTACTCCTACGTCGGCCACATCGCGGACATGTTCGACCTCGATTCCATCACCTTCGGGGTGCATGAGCGGGGCCGTGGTGGGTATGTCTCCTTTGCCCACGAGGACGAGGGAGCCACTGAGGACTCGGGCAACCACTACTACACGGTGATCGTTTGGCACTCGTAGAGCAATACAACCAACTCACGCGGTCTCTGGCCCGAGTCGAGGCGTTGCGGGATGCGTCCCTCAAAGCCTTGTCCGAGTCACAGACCCAGGTGGCTGTACTGGAGGCTGAGGAGGAAACCCTCAGCCGCGTGGCCGATCTGTTCCGCGTCTTGATTGATCGTGAGGTCATGGACAACGCGAAGACGGTCGAGAGCCTCCTCACCGAGGGCTTGCAGGCCATCTTCGATGATCTCGACCTCTCCGTTCGCACGGAGATCGAGGTTCAACGGGGCAAGGTTGCGGTCGATCTGATCACCGTCCAGAAGCAGTCGGATGGGACCACCATCGAAGGCAGCACCACAGACGCTTGTGGAGGATCTGTCTCCACGGTTCAGTCAGTCTTGCTCCGCATCGTAGTCCTAAACCGGCGCGGCCTACGCCCGCTCCTGTTGTTGGATGAGTCCCTGGGCGCTGTTGCCGAGCACTACGTCCCCCGAGTCGGGCAGTTCCTTTCCGTCCTGGCTGACAGGATGGGGCTGGATGTGCTGGCTGTGAGTCACAACCCGGCACTGGTCGAGGCTGCCAACACCGCCTATCGCATTCAGAAGAAGGACGACAAGGCGACCTTCCGCAAGATCGGGAGGAAGTGACCATGAAGGACGCCAGCGAGATCCAGCAGAAACTCAAGCAGGCCAAGTACCGGCATGTGAAGCGGATCTTGCGTGGGCGGTTTCCTTCCGGCCAGGACTGGCCGAAGGATGAGGTTGAGGAGATCAAGGCCAAGTACCGGGCCTTCTTTCAGGAGGCCCCGCTCCACGAGATCGCCCGAGACTTCCCCGACGTTGCAGCCTTGATGTGGGTCCTGGAAGACCAGCCGGATCAAGCCCTGGCCGTCAACGGCACAATGGTTGGTGCGATGGGTGGGGTCATGCTGTGGGCTGACTCAGACGACGAAGCCGACGCGGCAAGGTCCATGATCGACAAGATCGTGGATGCTGCGGTTGTCTCCAACACCCCTGCACCTGTGAAGCAGTCGTGGTGGCAGAGGTTGTTTGGATGAACTCGCATCTGCTTGCCTCGATTGAACACCCGTTCCAGAAGCGCCCCTTGATGCTCGATGGGGTTCCTGTTCCTCCAGATGCAGGGCCGTTCCTGATCACCGCCTCCCGCAAGTTGATGTGGGTGGAACGAGCCTTCGGCACTGGGTTCCTACGCCTGGCTGTGCGGCAGCAGAAAACAGACGAGTTGTACCGCGACCTCGTCACCGAGATTGCCGAGGAGGGTGTCCGCCGAGAGTGGGGGAACGTCCAACCTCCGACTGCGGAGGGTGTCCTGGAAGGGATGAAACACCTCCACTACTACGACCTCCCCGACGCCACGCTGCTGTATGGCTCGGAGTTTGACATCGGCATCGCCCCCGACATGGCGCGTGCCCCCGCAGACTGGCTCCCCCCTTCGTGGGCGGTGCTTGTCCCTGACCGATCCTATGTGGGGACCGTCTACCTGTTTGGGGACGGCTACCTGGGTGCTGTCGTACACAACCCATCCCGAGGCGTTGTCGTACTGCGGGGGGTCTGATCCCTCCGTGAACGGGTAAGCCCCTCCATGCGAGAGTGGTTGACCAACGCCCTGCTGGACTCAGCCGAGTCTGTCCCCGAAGAAGCCGAAGGCCACGTCCTCGGACGGGGGTTGCCGTACCGGCTCATGGAGGAGATGCGTGTAGGCACCTGGCGATGGCCGGAAGCCCCGTGTCCAGACGACACCTTCGTCAAGCGCCATGGCGACAAGGGCTTCCAGGTGGGCGGCTGGCTCTCGATCCCCCTGTGGTCACCACGGGGTCGGATCGTCGGCGTCGAGTTCCGCCGCTGGGACGGCGAGAAGTCGGTGTCGAAGTACTTCCTCCCCGACACGTCCTGGTCCCCGGTGTTCGCGGGCATGACCCCATCGACGCTCAACCGCATCTGGAAGGGTGGCGACATCTGGCTCGTCGAGGGGGTCTTTGATCTCGCCTTGACTCATGCCGTCCCGGACAAGGACGTAGTGCTCTCGTGTGGGGGGGCCAAGATCACCCCCAACCAGTTGGCCTTCATCCGCCGGTTCCTTGATCCTCGTGCGATGGTCCATGTGGCCTTCGACATGGACGAGACAGGGCGCAAGATGGCTCTCGGCTACCAGCACCCGGACACAGGTCGTCGGGTCTGGGGTGTTGTAGAGCGTCTGGACCGGGTTGGGGTCCGTTGTCGGGATGTGCAGTACCGAGGCAAGGACCCTGGAGCCATCTGGGAAGCAGGAGGATCTCCGGGCCTGCGTCGTGCCTTCCGTCTTTAGGGGGGTCAGGACTGGCGGCTGACGGGTAAGGATGGGGGACTGAGAACACCTACACAGGAGGGCCACATGGCCGTAGACATCTGGAAAGCCAACGACGACGTTCACAACAAGATCAAGGAACTGATCGGTGAGAACCACCCTGACCTGGCCTTGATCTCCGACGAGATCGTCATCGTCTTCCGCGAGAAGGCAGGCAAGAGCGGAGGGCAGGTTGTCCTCGGCAACAGCAAGAAGGTCGCCGCCCTCGCCAACGCCATCGGCAACACGGACTTCAAGTTCGTCATCGAGATCGCCGCCGACCAGTGGGAGCACGAGTTGACCTCCCGCCAGCAGGAGGCCCTTCTGGATCACCTGCTCACCGCGTGCCGGTGCGACGAGGATCCCAAGTCCGGTGAGTTCAAGTGTACGGTCGCCAAGCCGGACATCATGGCCTTCCGCGAGAACGTGGAACGGTATGGCATGTGGTTCCCGGTCGAGGCGAAGGACGACGAAGGTCCGTCGCCTGTCGAGGAGATGTTCGGCGTAGATACTGAGTGATCAACACCGTCTGACGGTCTGGAGGGCGTGTGGCTCTTGATACGAAATACCGCCCCCGGACCTACGGGGATGTGCTCGGGCAGCAGGCCACGGTGTCTGTGCTCAAGCAGTTTGTGGTCGAGGGCCGGGGGTATCACCAGTCCTACGTCTTCTGTGGTCAGCACGGCTCAGGAAAGACCACGTTGGGGCGCATCCTTGCCCGTGCGTTGCTGTGCGAGGCTCCGGTTGAGGGGTCTCCCTGCGACGAGTGTTCGTCGTGCCGCACACTGCTGGATGGGGACACGCACGAGTGCTTTGTGGAACTCGACGCGGCGACGAAGTCGGGGAAGCCTGACCTCGCTCGTATCCTGGAGGACATGCAGTACTCCACAGTGAGCGGCAAACGCCGCATCTACCTGTTCGATGAATCCCACCGCCTGTCGAAGCAGGCTCTTGACGCGCTCCTCAAGCCTATGGAAGACAACTCGCCGGGGTCAGAGGACAAGCGGCTCGTCTGTATCTTCTGCACCACCGAGCCTGAAAAGATGGTGGGGACGATCTTTAGTCGATGTGCGCCAGCGTTCGTGATCCGCTCTGCCCCGCAGGGTGAGATTGTGGAGAGGCTGAACGAGATCTGTGGTCAGGAAGGCATCGAAGCCGAAGCCGAAGCCCTCGATCTCATTGTCGAGCAATCTGAATCCCACATCCGGGACGCCTTGAAGATGGTTGAGGGTGTGTCGATGCTGGGTGCGATCACCAGCAAGACCGTCGCCTCCTACCTCCACCTCGACGCCAATGATGGGGTGCTGGATCTCCTGGAAGCCCTCGGTAAGGACCTGGCTACAGCGGTTGCACGAGCGACAGATCTGTCGATGGCCCTCAGCCCGTCCGCCGCCTACGAGCGGATGGCGGAAGCGTCCATGCTTGCCTACAAGGTCCACCTCGGTGTGGTCAAACGCATCCCGGCGAAGTGGGACACGGAAAGGACTCAGGCTTTGTCTTCACAGGGTCCGGCGTGGTTGAATGTGGCGACTCGTTTCGCGGCTCCCCCTCACCGCCCTACGAGGCAAACCCTTGTGCTGGACGTAGCCTCCGCGCATCACTTGTTTGGAGACTTGAGTGCGGTTGTTCAAGGGCACCCGGTTGTGGTCACCTCCCCACCCCCCTCAGAAGGGGGCGGCAAAGCCAGGATCAGGGAATCTCCAGCAACGTCAACACCTTCACCTGCACCGGTGGGTAATGTCGGACATGCTTCCGACGATCCTTCAGCACATCTCACCACCACCAACGTCTGGGTTGACCCCAGGGCTGTCGGCGGTGGACCCACAGATCGCGCTGATCCCTCATCCAACCCCGCTGCCACAGAGTCGCACGTCCTCAATCCGAACGTCTTCCGTGAGTTGGTCCAGCATCATTTACGGGGGTTGAGGCGTGGACGAAAGGGATCAAGTCACATGGGTGGTACTGGAACTGAGCCACCACGGTGAACGCGCCGCTGAGGAGGGGATCCTCGCAGAAATCCTCCGTGATCACGCGGATCTGGATCATGATCACCCTGTCTTTGTTCCCTACCTCACCTACACCCACCAAGGAAAGACCACCCTTCTCTCAGTGATGGAGGGGTACGTCTTTCTCGCGTCGGGGTTCGACGACCAGAGTCGCGCCGACCTCTCACGCTCCCCCTACATCACAAAGATCCTGTGTCGCGGGAGCGATCCTCACGCCGCCTGCGAGACCGTATCCCAGGCGTCAGTGGACCAGTTGCGCCAGCGAATGCGTGAACTGGTCGCCGTCGAAATACAGGAGGGGATGGAGGTTCGTATCGTTGACGGGACCCTCAGTGGTATAAAGGGATCCGTTGTGGGTGTGTCCGGGGGACACGCGACCCTACTGGTCCAGATGCGCTCCATCCAGGCCATTCAATATCTTCCGTGCTTCCTATTACGCCCTGTGAGTGACGAAGATGAGTAACTATTGGTGCAGCCACATTGTCTTAGACCCCTCGGACATCGAGAGGATGTTTTCCAACGAGGATGGCCTGTCCTCGTTCCCCAGCACGACCGAAGAACTCTCCGACGAGAGCAAGGTCGAACTGGATCTGGTCAAGAGTGTGCTGGACCAGATCCCACCCCGTGAAGCCGACTTCGTGGAGTTGTACTTCTTCCAGCGGATTCGACAGACCACCATCGCCTCGCTGTTCAACATCAGCCAGCCGACCGTCTGCTACCGTCTACAACGGGCCGCGTCCCGAATCCGCTACCTCCTCGACATGCCTACCCACGATGCGTGGCTCATGGAACAGGACCTCCGAGGGGTGCTCACGGACCCGAAGGACATCCAGATCATGATGGGCATGGTCGCCACGACCTGCCAAAGCGAGGTCGCCAAAGAACTCGGGGTCACACAAGGCTTCGTGCGGCACAGGTACTTCCGCACCATCGAACGCCTCAAGAAGATGCGAGGGATGGAGCAGTACGTCCGGGTCTTTGAGCACGTCGCTGCGAACCTGAACATTCTCAAAGAGACCCACCGTTCAAAGTGGGCCGAGCCGGTGATCTACGTCGTCGCGGAGACCCCAGCCCAGGCGTGAGTCGGTAGTCGCTCTATTGGGGAGGACTGGTAGTCCTGGAGTGACCGGCATGAGAGATAAGACCCCATCAGTCCGTCGCGTTTTGATGGCGAAGCGCGTGGCTCGCAACTGGCTCCAGGATCACGCCGAGCCTGAGTACCGGTTGACTGTTTACCGGGGTGCTTCCAGGGAGTCGCGCAACCTGCCCGGCCTGCTCCGGTCCTTCCGGGACGGCAGGATCAAGTTTGGCAACACCGACCGTGTGCCTGACCTGGGCATCAAGGTGGCTTTCGACTCCATCACAGTCTGGTCGAAAGACAAGAGCCGACTGCAAGGTCTGGAGGCAGCCCTCCAGAAGATGGGCTGCGAGACCACGGGGGTTTTCTGATGACCGCCTCTCTCGCCCAGTCCGAGTTCGTCTACAGGTCGGGCACGAGTCCCGACATCTACACGTTCACCATCACTTCCGATTCCCAGGGGAACCTGTCGGTGCGGGACATCGAAGACCCCTATGGGTTCGTGATCTCGCCGTACACCCAGATCCCGCAGAGTGTGACTGCCGACATCTCCTCTGCCATGTCAGCCGTGGAGACTATTTTGGCACTCACATCAGCCGTCAACGGCACCCTGACCTTCACCGCTGAAACATCGAAGTCCGTGACCTTCTCCGAGGCGTTTGCCGATACCTCGTACCGGGTCCAGACAACCTCCGATGTCTTCGCCCCCTTCCGCATCACAAACAAAACCGTCCTGGGCTTCACCATCCAGGCGGGAGCCACCATTACCGGGAGCGTCGGGTACGACGTCTTCGTGTGATCCACGGTAGCGAGCCTATGCCCCCGTGGGGGTGACTGGAGATTTCAATGACCACACTCCCCATCGAACGATTCGCATCCGAGCGTGAGGCCGAGAAGTTTGAAGCCGAGGCCGAAGCCGCCAACGCACAGGCCGAGGCCGACCGCCAGAAGGCCGACGCCTCCCGCTTGAAGGAAGGAGCCGGTGGCCTCTACGGCTACACGAAGGGCACGCAGCGGGACGTGGAAGCGTCTGTCCGCAAGGCACAGCGCCGTGCGTCCTCCGTTGCGAAGGCTCTCTACGCGAAGGACGAGCGGAGCGTGGACTTCTTGAAGGCACACGCGAAGCGAGCCAACAGCAAGACCGCCCGCCTGATCCTGGCTGCCATGAAGAACCTCGGACCCCGCGTGGCGTCCGAGATGCTTCCCAGCGAGCGTCACGTCGCCCGAGTGGCCACCGAGGAGAAGGTCGCTGGTGGCCTCTACGGCTACCCCACGAAGACCGCCCGGCTTGCCCTGGTCGCTTGCTCCGATCTCCGTGCCTACGTCGGCGAGGTTGCCTACAACCTCCACAGCCGCCGCACCGCGAAGTACGGGAAGATGACCGGCTTCCTCAAGGAGCATGGCAAGACCGCCAAGTGCGCCTACTCCCGCATGATCCTGGACTGCTACCCCGACGCCCCGGTGTCGAAGGAAGCGAAGGAGAAGTACCCCTGGCCTGAGTGCATCAAGGACCAGGAGAAGGAGTACGGCAGCAAGGAGATCGCCGAGAAGGTCTGCGGCAAGATCAAGTCACAGTCCCAGGGCAAGAGCGCAGCCGCCAAGATCACCGACCGTGAGTACGACGCCCTTCGTCCCGGCAAGCGCATCTTCCTGGGTGTGTCTGGTGGGTTCATGCAGAGTGGCGAGAAGGAGTTTGAGGTCGGTCGTACCTCCTACTCCAAGAAGTACGACGTGTACTCCAAGACCCTCTACCCGGTGGACGAGGAAGGGAACGCCCTCAAGAAGGGCCGGGCGAAGTGGACACTGTTCAAGCGCCCTACGGGTGTGAGCCTCGGCCACGGAGGCATGGGCACCGTGATCAAGTCGTTCCGAACGGCGTCCCAGGGCAAGAGCGCAGCGGACAAGGACTGGCGGGATGTGAAGTTGCCCCGCAGCCGGAAGGACCTCTGGGGCTTCTACTACGGCCTCCACGAGTCACTGGAGAGAGGCAACCACGACTTCACCGAGCCTCTCTCGGATGTGTCGGACGCCGAACTGAAGAAGGCGGTCCAGCGCCTCGTTGAGCGCGTCGGGACGCACGACCAGTTTGGTGTCGAGTACGTCGAAAAGATGAAGAAGCAGGCCCCCAGGGCCTACAAGGAACTCGATGGGATCATGGGAGGCAAGTTGGCCTCCAGCGAGATGCTCAAGAAGGCGTTCGTCCCCGACTCGGTGGACGGCTGGCTGGAGTGGGAGGACGGCACTCGCACCGCTGCCACCCGACGCCGTGGTTGACAGGGTGACGAGGAGCGGTCGCTCCCTCACACCCATCCCCACCCCGAAGACATTGACGAGTGGAACCCCGTAATCAACCAGGACGAGACATGAGCCAGAACACCACAGACAAGCAGGCGTACCTGAACGCCACTCCCATGCAGAGGGAAGTGGTGCGTCGGCTGCTGTGCGATGTGCTGGGGTGTCTCCGAGCGCAGTATCTCTCGTACCAGACGAGCCATTGGCAGGTCGTTGGGCAGTCCTTCTACGGCAACCACCTCCTTTTCAACCGGCTCTACGAGTCAGTCATGCTCCAGACCGACTCCCTCGCCGAGAAGTTGGTGGGCTACCTCGGACGTGAGGTCGTTGATCTCAACCACCAGATGCGGCACATCACGGGCTACACGATGGCCTGGTCCCAGATCGACTGCCACCACAAGCGAGGCATCCGGTCAGAACAGGACCTCCAGGCTGCACTCCGGCGAGCCTATGACGGGATCAAACAGGCACAGGCCATGACCCTGGGCCTCGATGACTGGATCATGGCTACGGCCAACGCCCACGAGGAGAACGAGTACCTCCTCCAGCAGGCGCTGACCCCAGTGCCCGGACAGAAGCAGGCTGGAACCTACGACCGCTACCCCTCCATCCGCGTTCCACGGGGATGGCGTCCTTCCGCAGACCAGAGCGAGGGTTGCACCGAAGGGTACATGGACGAAGTCTCTAAGGACTTCACCAAAACCTCCGAGACCTTCATCAAGCGGGCGATTCTCCCAGCCCTCAAGAAGCGCGGCTGGGGCGCGGAGTCCCATGGGGTCACGGAACCTCTCTACTCGGAGGACGGGGCCGCTGTGGAGGTAGAAGTCTGGGGGAGAGCCGGACAGAAGATCGGTCTCGGAGGTCGGAAGTACATCGTCCTTGACCGGGATGTGTCCAGGGTCATTGAGATCATGATGATCCCGGAGTTGTCGGACGAGACCTTTGAAGGGTCCGAGCAGTTCGACGTAGACGAGTTCGCTGAATGGTCATGGGAGGCAGAGTGCCCCACGGACGAGATCAGCGCACTGGGGTACTCCGGTTCCGAGTTTGCTTCCACGCCCAAAGGGGTCGAGGAGTTGCTGGGAGCCTTTGATCGCGACTGGATTCGCTCCAGCCGGGTCCGTTCCAAGATCAAGAAGAAGTCATCCACTGACGAAGACTACTTCTACAAAGCCCCCGACCAGCGTGCCGTCCTGGAGTTTGCCCGGAGCAACGCCATCTCCAACGATGTGGCTGTCGCAGAAGACGCAGCCAAAGAGGACCACCTGGACATTCCCGAATCCCAGGCCATCGCTGAAGCCGAAGAAGCCCCGCCGCTCCCCACGGAGATCGCGAAGGAGCCCGGCGGTGCAGCGGTGTCCACACTGAACCAGTACGTCATAAAGTCAGAAGACCCCGTGGCTGAGGAGGCCGTTCCCATGAACGAGTCCCGCATGGCAGCCTGGCTCAAGGAGTTGACCTGATGCCTCCCCGTCCCTCCATGGCCACGATGGCCCTTTCTGACCGCGCCTTCACCCAGTACCTTCGGACGTTTGGGCGCAACCCAAAGATCGTGGACATGGTTCAGATCTACAAGGACCTCAAGGATGCCTTCGATGGGGTCACCGTCGAGGGAGAGGTTGAGACCGGCGACGAGGAGGACAACGTCGCACGCGACGACTGGTTCCGTCGTTTCCAACGCGCCCTGCTCCAGATGGAGATGGAGGTGGACGGCGAGCCTTCGGTCAATGCCATCGACGACAAAGGCAACGAGATCAAACCCCTCCTGCGCCGACTGGGCAGCCAAGGAAAACTCAGCGCGAACCTTTGGCGTCGGCTGATCCCGGCCTACTCGGACCTTCTGCGGACTCTGGTTGCGGACAAGGACCTCTACTGGGCACCCCGAGCCATTCCCGGACGGGACGGTGTGCGGTGGGTTCAGTTGCGGAACGCCAGCCCGAAGCAACGGGTCGTCGAGCAGGTTCGACGTGATGACCCCACGCTGTTTGAGCGCCTTCAGATGTCGAAGGACCAGCGCAGCAGCATGGATGACAAGATCAATAAGCGCATCGGGAACATGGGCCTGGAGACAGGTCGCCAGCGCATCCGTGGTCGTTTCATTCAGGTCGGAGTTGACCCTGCCTTGATCGACAACGAGGTCGTGGTCCGCGAGACCTACCGAGAGGCTGACCCGAACAACCCACGCAAGAAGATCCGCAAGTCCCGGACGTACACGATCTCCCGAGAGGAGGCCCTGGAGCGTCTGGATGATCCCAGTGTGGTCGCGTCCCTTCCGTCCGAGGCCGTCATGGTCTTCGACGATGACGGCTCCGTGGCCTCTCGTGAGGACTACACCACCAAGGTGGATGCGGTGAACGAAGCCCACAAGGGGCTGTCGAAGATCAACCAGTTGGTCCGCAAGAAGCGCGGTGGTGGCGGCTTCGCCTACATCGACCCGGAAGAACTCCGCAGCGTTGGCCGCGCTGAGTTTGATGAAGCCTTCGGACGCAACCCAACGCCCGACGAGTACGTCGCCTTGACCGACGATCCCTACAAGAGCACTGCGCTCACGAAGATCTACCCAGTCAAGGACTACCACGGGAAGCAGGTCGTCACCGCCGGACGGTTCAAGGGCTACTACGTTTCAGACCTGGTGAACCGAGCCGGACGGCTCATTGAAGGTTCCAGCACCTACTACAACCCCGCGACCGGCGAACTCGACCGCCGCGAAGTCGTCAACGACGACGGCTCCGTGAACGTCCGCAAGATCACCGAGCCTTACGTCACCGTGGATCAAGGCAAACTCCTCCTGACCCTGGAAGGTGGAACGGGCGCGAGCGCCTTGCTGCGCCAGTCAGTGCGGCAACTCACGAAGGTGGTGCCGAGCATCACCTACGACGAGGGGACGAAGAACCGGGTCTTCCGCTTTGACCCCAAGGACTTTGCTGCCATCCGAGAAGCCATTGGTGCCATGGCCCTGTCCAACACTGCGTCCCGGATGCTCCAGAAGTACTTCGACAAGTTGGCGAAGGCCGAGCGGGCTACTTCCAAGCAGAGCGTCAAGCGGTACAGCAAGGAGAAGTTGGGCCTGACCGTAAACCTTCGCGCCCAGCAGGCACAGGCTGTCGCGTGGCTGGACGCCAACGACAACACCGGCATCTGCGCCCTGGACACAGGCGTGGGCAAGACCGGAGTGGCTGTCGCCACCATGCAGAACCTCCGTCGCAAGCCCGACGTGATGAAGGAGGGCAACGGACGCTTCCTGTTCGTCTGCAAGCGTGCGCTGGCAGGGAACCTCCCCAAGGAGATCTTCAAGTTTGTCGAGGGCGCACAGGCCGACGAGTTGGTTGAGATGACCGACATCGTGACCTACTTCGCTTTCAGCAAGAACCGGGACAAGGACGCAACCTGGGGCGACGACTACGTTGCCATCTTCTTTGACGAGGCCCACGAGCGGCTGAAGAAGAAGGAGAGCGCCTTCTACAAGAAGATCAGCGCGTGCAAGGCGAAGCGCAAGATCCTTATGACCGCCTCCCCCATGGTGCGGTCCCCGAAGGAGGTCTTCACCCTCGCATCCGTCGCCAACGGCGTGGACCTCAACACGAAGGAGGGCCGTTCCGCCCTGCGGAAGTTCACCAACCGCTTCTCTGAGAGAGTCGGTGGTCGCGTGGTTGGGATCAAGCGAGTGGACGACAGCCTGTTCGCCTACAAGAACTACGTCAAGGCCGAAGAAGAAGCCGGGCGGGTCCCCCTCTCCCGAGAGGAATGGCCGGGCCAGGTTGACCCCATCGTGACGCGAGACTTCAACTCATGGGTCAAGTCCAACCTCTTCTACGCGGACAAGCGCGACGTGGCCGACGAGGAAGGCAAGAAGTTGGAGGAGTTGAACGTCCTCCCGCCTGAGGCCGTGTCGATGACCCCAGAGGTCGAGAAGATCTACCGCAAGACCATGAAAAGCGTGGTCAGGGCTCTCCGTGAGGTCACGCAGAAGAAGTACAAGGGCAACCGAGCCCTGGCAATCGAGGCCGCGAAGGTCAAGTTGCGGAAGGAACTGGCCCTCCTGACCCGGCTGAGTGACGTGCCGAACCTGGTCGTCCCTGGACAGCCGAACCCGAAGATTGACAGGGCTGCCGAGATCGTCGAGCAGGTGTCTGGCCGCACCATCCTGTTCACCGACTCACCAGACATGGCGAAGTCCACCTTCTCCGAGATGCAGAGCAAGTTCCCCGGCAAGGGCACCGCTATGGCGCTGTCCGATGGCATCTTCCTGTCCGCCAGCACGGGCGAGCAGGTCCGCTTCACCGCGAAGAAGTACCCTGACTTCGACAAGAAGGCGGGCAAGGGTCGCGGCTTCCTGCTCAAGTACGAGAACGGGATGGCGAAGGTCGTCCGCAACGAGAACCCCAGGGTCCGTGGATACCACCGAGCCAAGAAGGACGCCTGGAAGGTCATTGTCCTCCAGAAGATCATTCAGCGTGACCCCACCATCAACACCCTGACCCTGACCGGCACCTACGCCGTGGGCCAGAACCTCCAGAAGTTTACGACGGTCGTTCACCTTGATCGCGATGACTGGTCCAACGAGACCATGAAGCAGCGGTCTGCGCGTGCCTGGCGTGCGGGACAGAGTGAGATCGTCAACGAGTACACCATCGACACTGTGTACCAGGACGCCATCTCCAACGACGATGCCGACCAGACCCTGGACCAGATCCGCAAGATCATCCAGGGCATGGACGCCGATCTGTTCAACGAGGTCGTCCTGGATTCCCAGGTCGCACGACTGGGTGAGGAGTGGGCCGAGGTCAAGAAGCAGCGGTCCATGCTCCACAAGGTTGACCGCAAGATGATGGAACGCGCCCTCTCGCCCTACGCCAGCCAGATTGGCCGACAGGAGAAACCATGAACATCACCGATCCAGTCACCGTCGAGGAGTGGGGCCAGTACATCAGCAACCTGAGCGGCGCGAAGTTGTTTTCGCAGGCCATCGCGGCCAACACTCTCGACTTTGTTCGTATGCTCCAGGACGAAGGCTTCGCCAACGACGAGATCACCGACGTCCTTCTGATGTTCGCGCTCCAGTTTGGCAAGGTCGGCCTTGATCTCCCCAACGGTATCCCCGACGAGTACTTGTCCTACCCGGACCTCCTGGAGTCGGTAGCCAATCTATCTGCCGCCCAGGTTCAAGGAGACTCGCCATGAAGTCCTTGAGTGCCCGACTCCGTTCCATCCTCGCTTCCGAAGGGTTGCTTCCCTCGGATCGCGTTGCGGGCCGTCAGATGCCTCGGCTCGACTGGGTGATCCCAGTGGCAGAGAAGGGAGGGGCGCGTGAGGAGAAGATGTCTGACGGGAGGCTTCGCGTCTGGCGGTGGGAGACAGACCACGTCCACGAACGTACCGGCAACCCCTACACCCGCTACCACCTGCTGGTGGGGTCAGCCTCCAAGCGGGCGAAGAACGCCCTGGCCTGGGAGGCCCAGACCTCAGAGGCCAGGCGAGATCGGGCAATCGACTCCTGGGTCACCTACTACGACCGGAAGGCTCAAGAGAAGGCCGACCGGCAGGAGGCCGCCAAAAACTTCCAGCACGGCCTCCAGGTCGGAGACATCCTCTCCGCGTCCTGGGGCTACAACCAGACCAACGTGAACTTCTACGAGGTCACGCGGGTCGTCGGGAAGGCGACCGTGGAGATCCGAGAGGTCCAGTCGAAGACCGTCCGCGAGACCGGCCATGCCCTCTACGTCGTGCCTCGCAAAGGCAAGTGGACGGCTCGCAGCACCACCATGAAGAAGCGGGTCAGCCCCAGCGGGTCCGTCAAGATCAACAGTTCCATTTCCGCCTCCGAGTGGAGCGGCAAACCCATGTACGAAACGTCGCCCTACGCAGGCCATTAGGAGACTCGCCATGAAGTCCTTGACAGCATCCGACCGCAAGACCCTCATTCGCCTGGCCTCGTCCCTCCCCGTGGGTGACGAGACCCGCAAGGCCCTGATCAACGGCCTTTCCAATGTCCGTGAAGCGGGCCGTCAATGGTACGGCCCCAAACCGCAGCCCGCTGGTCCCGCCAAACCCAATGGCAACTGGACGACCAAGAACTTGGGGAAAAGGTGCTGGTCCTACTTGCCCGAGAGCGAACGGAAGGAATCAGACCGCTGCTACACCGGGGTCACCGAAGGTGCGCCCGGTAGTAATGCTGGGACCAACGGGTCAGAGGAACGTAAGAAGTACAACAAAGACTACATCAAGAGGCGGTGGAAGGACGAGAAGAAGAAGTAGCCTCCCACGGTATCTCGCCTATGGAGCCTCCCACGGTAGAGTGCATCTGCACCCTTCCACTGGGAGGCTTTCGCCTTGTTCGCTACCCTTACCGAAGCCCTCAAGCGGCGCATGATTGAGGAGATCCGATACTACTGGGGCCAAGACCCGCAGTACCGGGACTCGCTCGTGCCCAACATCCAGGGTCGGTTTTCTTTCCAGGAGCGACCACAGCAGGCCATCATCCTCAAAAGCCAGTCGGCCAGCCCCTACCAGATGGCGGCTGACCACTACCAGGGGGCCATTGTCTCCTACTGCTACCTCACGAAGGTGTACGGGCAGCGAGGCACCAGCATCGAGTGGGTGCGGGAGAACGCTGTCGCGATCCAGGCGAACAACGGAGCGTTCCCAACCCCCGCCGGGGTCTACTACATCGAGGTCCGCTCCGAAGTCATCGACGTTCGCGGTGTCCCGAAGGAAAAACTGGTCTTCTATGTGGACCCCCTCCTGGAGGTCATCGACCAGCGAGCCGCGATGCTTGATCCCAGGCTCTACGAAGTCGGCGCGGGGTCGTTCCACCCAGGATCCCTCCGGGTCTATGAGATGCCTGGCAGCGTCCCGTACTATGAGAACGTCAACTACACGGCTGACTCCACCACGGGCAGGATCACACTCGCCAACCCCCTCGCCCCCAACACCTACCTGTCGGTGGACTACCGCTACGCGGGCACCAGCAGCGGGCCGTTCCCAGTGCCCATGAACGGGGCCAACGTCGAAGCCATTCCAGGCGTCGTCCTGGCCTTCGGTCGTCGAGCCTACGATGGGGACATCATGGCAGTCGTGGTGGGCACGACTCGGGAGACAGTGGCGAAGGAGTTCGGCGGGCGGTGGGAGATGAACATCGACTTCGACATCATGGCGCGGGACGTCTACGCCCAGGGTGAGATCACCGACCGCACGTTGATGTACCTCTACACCGATGCGAGGGACCGGCTCTCTACGGAGGGCATTGAGATCACGATGGTCACCATGGGCGGCGAGGCTGAGGAGATCTACGACGATGTGGGCGATGACTACTTCTACACCGCCAACATCTCGATGACGATCATGACCGACTGGGCGATCCATGTGCCCATCGGACGCACGCTGATCCGAGCCGAGGCGAACACGGTGTCTGAGACTGAGATGGTCGCCGGGCTCACGGATGACCAGTTGATTGAGATGGGGTCACCGACTGGTCTGCACTACGCTGAGACCCTGAACCTCATTGAGATCCGTGATCCCTACTTCCGGGGACGCACGAAGACCTACGACCTGATTCGGTAGCGTGTCTATGGCCCGCTACCAGGCAAAGGAGTCCCCCATGGGCAAACTACGCACCATCCTCGCTGAAGAAGGTCTGCTTTCCGACAAGCAAGCCTCTCGCCCCCCTCTGGACAAGAAGCAGATCGCCGAGATCGAGCAGGACGGCTGGCCCGACATGATGTCGCAGGCTGAGGCGTCTGACTGGGCCGTGAACACGATCCGGCAGGCATGGCGGGAGCGAGGCATGGTCGGAAAGCCCGAACAGATGATGCGCGAGGAGTTCGACCGCATCCGTAAGGGGAACCTCGACTATCTCAAGTACCTCCGGGTGAGCCGTGCTGGGTCGAAGTTCCGTATCGACCGGGCGATGCGTCGTGCGATCTACATCCAGTACCTCGCCAAAAACAAGAAGGTGAAGTCCGAGTTGTGGCGGAGGCTCGCCGACAAGTCGAAGACCGCTGGAGACACAGGCTCTCCAATATCGAACAAGGACTGGGCTGTGGACGGAAAGCGGATCGAGAAGGTCTGCAAGGACTCAGGCAAGTTCAAGAAGGAGTTCCTGGACCAGATGGACTGGGGCAAGGTCATGTGGAAGAAGCCCAAGCCCAACCAAATGTTTAGTGGCGATGGGACGATGATGGAGTGGTACGTCTTCCCCAAGGGTGAGTTCAACGGGAAGGGTGACTCCATCCATGGCTACATCGTCACGGAATGGCACGTTGGACAGAACGCCGTGGAGATCCAAGGCAACGTGGTCGTCAAGCACTGATCTCCGGTAGCGTGCCTATGGGTAGGGTCTGGCGAGCCTTTAGCCGGAGAAACCCCTCATGCCATCAACCATCCGAAAGGGATCACGCGGAAGCGATGTGATCCTCTGCCAAGACAGCCTCACCAAGAAGGGCTACCCCTGCACCGCTGACGGTATCTTCGGGTCCGGCACCGAGTCGAAGGTCAAGCGGTTCCAGGCCGCCAGCGGCCTTGTGGCTGACGGCATCGTCGGCAACGGAACCTGGGGCAAGTTGCTCGCTGAGAACCCGGATGATGTGGGCATCGCTGCCCCCTCCCCTCTCCCTCCTGTGATCGCCCATGCTCAGAGCCTCGGCTACGAGACCTGGGGTGATCCCTGGCGTCTGTTCCTGTTTGGGGTCCGCTCCGCAGAGCGGAAGGCTGACGCCTTCGACGACATGCTGGGATGCGCCTACGTCAATGACGACGGCCTGTGGGAAGCCTTCTATTGGCCAGGAACCACGGACCCCGGTGCGTACTACCTGGAGCATCCGATGAACAGTGCGGGCTGCGCCATCCTCGTGAAGGGCCAGTACCTCGATACCTGGACCATCGACCTCCACGGCGGCAAGTACGAAGCCCTGTGTCAGAGAAATGGTGAGGTGTCTGTTTTTCGTGATGATTCGATGGACGACAAGTTGGACCTTGACCCCAGCACCATCGCTACCGGCTACTTTGGGATTAACCTCCATGCCGCCACGAGGACCGAGCACCAGACTTCTACGGTCGTCGGCAAGTGGTCCGCAGGCTGCCAGGTCCATGCCTCGGCAGACGGGTTCGCCAAGATGATGGAGTTGGCCCACGCCCAGCAGGACAAGACGGGCCGCAAGACCTTCTCGTACACCCTGATGGACAAGTGGTGGTGAGGTGAACCGTGCTGGATGCTTTCATCATCGAACGCATCCGTCGCAGGGAGAAGCGTGAGAAGAGGGAGCGAGAGCGCCCTCGTCTACGCATCCCCGCGCCAGAACCCCCTCGGCCTCCAATCCCGGAGGCTCAAGAGGACAAGGACTCAGGACGTGGGGTCACCATCATCGACTTTGGGCTCTGAACAGAGCCCCCGGCGGATCAGGTGCATCGCCTCCCGCCCGAACCAGCCCTGGAGGCTCCACGCCAACCCGGTGTCGATCAACTCCTGCCAGGCGGCATAGTACGCAGCCATCTGTTCCTCCGAGGTATCTCCAGGAGGGCGTTCCACCCCTTCGCAGATCAGGATGGTTCGGGGGGATGGCAACGGCTTGCTCATGGGGGGACCTTACCCGCTGGGTAAGGTGGGCGCACAGAGAGGTCACCAATGCCCATCTACGAGTTCACCTGTCAGTCCTGCGGCCTCCGTTTTGAGAGACTGTTCCGCCGCGTGTCTGATGAAGCGACCGCCCCCTGCCCCAACTGTGAAGGCACCGGGACGAAGCAGGTGTCTGCGGTCTCCTTCGCGTTCAAGCACCCGGCCAGCCAACGCAACGGACCTCTCCCGCCCAACACCGGAACGAGCGACGACTGGAACTTCGACAAGGCCATCGGCCATGACGCCGCCGAGAAGTGGGGCAAGATCCACGAGAACAACGCCCGCAAAGACAAGATGGTGGCCGAGGCGGCGAAGGAGGGCCGTGGGATCAGCCGTGACCACCTGGTCCGAAAGCGGGAGGGTGGCTACCGTGAGGTCACCGAGGGCGAGCGCAAGTACATCAACCAGAACCGCGAAGCCGCGCACGCTGTCTCTCAGGCAGCCACAAAGCAGGCGAAAGACAAGAAGTAGAGCGCCGTTCGATACCCCGTCTATATCCGGCAGCAGGTGTAACACTGACCTTCGTCGGTCGGGATCCCGCGCTTGCACCCTCTCAGCGCCGCTGAGTCAAGATCACGAGGTTCATCATGTCCTTTCCAGGCTCCATTTACGCCCCTCCGGGCGTCTACACCCAGACTCTCTTTGAAGACCCCCTTCAGAGCATCGCGGGCAGCGTCCGCATCCCCCTGCTCATGGGTACGGGGTCCGAGATCCTGACCCAGAGTGGCCTGGAGTTGGTGCGTGGTTCGTCCTCGTCGGTTGACCAGCGCGTCGTTCAGGAAG
>Ga0163179_10000822_pt1 | contig 22180 bp, 16 predicted proteins | sample AtlANTMetagenome_FD_109643 | JGI IMG/M metagenome (GOLD analysis project Ga0163179, IMG submission 109643) | Marine eukaryotic phytoplankton communities from the Atlantic Ocean - Atlantic ANT 2 Metagenome | ecosystem: Environmental > Aquatic > Marine > Oceanic | place: North Atlantic Ocean...
ACCATCACGTTCTGTGGCATGAGTCGCGCCATCGCCAACGCTTCTTTTACCTCATCGAGATTCTTCGCGGTGAAGATGCGATACATCTGATCGGGCAAGCCAACTTCGTCGGTGTAAGGCAGTGCCGCGGCGTATCCAAATCCATCCTTCTCAGCAATGACTGGGCCGTGGTGCGTGTAAAGGATGTCGCGGGTAAACTTTTGGATCGTGCCGTCTTCGTGCTTCACATCCACCTCGATCCGGCGGCGTTCTCCCGCGCGCCACTCTCCCTCGTAGAGATAGAGTTCATCGTTTTCGGGGTGCAGAGTTTCCTTGAAGATGTCAGAGGTATCGGGACCTCCGGTAGTCATAGAAATAGACACGTATGCGTTGTGTCCAAGAGCGAGTGAGATGAAAGGAAGTCCCGTCACCGTCACACCTGCGACGGCAATCTCTCCGCCATACATTCTCGCCTCATAGAATCGCATCATGCCATAGAAGTCGAGATGCGGATCAATCACTGCGATGGCAACTTCGTCTTTTGTCCTCGACGGCGCAAGTACCATCTGATTGGAGCCGCGGTATTCCAGTTTCGGTGGGTCGAGTCCACCAGCGACAAGATCCTGGCCTGCCTGCCCTAGGGGCCATCCCCAAATCACCGCACGTCCGAGAGCGACACACATCCAAGGTTCGATTTCGAGATGGCTTTCCGGCACCTTGTCAGGATGATCTTTAAAATAGCGACGCACGCCTTTTTGGAAAGCAGTCATGCAGGATCGCACTTTGGGCGAAACCTGATCCCAATTCGCCTTACATACTTCTTCAAATCGAAACACTTTGGCGTAGAAATCGAATTCCAACGCGCTGTCACCCTCGATTTCGGCAAGACGGCCGACGGCTCTGCGATAGTTATTGAAAATCTGTTCAGGCCGATCTTCAGCCTGAGCATATCCCAATGCGTAACAGACTGCTTCCTCTGAATCACCGTAAATATTGGGCACACCCCAAACGTCTCGGTAGATAGTCACCTCTTCGGCGGCTTGCGTCGTCGATGTGATGACCGTAACGATCGAGAAAAGTCCTGTAATCCAAGCCAAGAAAAGCATCCGCAACACGGCTGTATCCTCATTGAATGAATGACATATGAACAGCTTTGCAATCTAACAGACTTTTGACTGATTGCGAAATCTCAGACACCCAGAAGTCGACGGGTACAAATGATGGAATGCTCGTCGCCTTCCGGGTCATCGCTGGCTCCGCCTTCACGAACTACTTCAGGTGAGAGGTCGCAGAGTAGCAGCTCTAACTGAACTGCGCAGAAATCAGTGCGGATTACTTGTGGTGAAATAGCATCAAGTCCGCAGCCAAAGTCACCTTCGTTGTGTTGATCGAAGGAATCCGTTTTTGTTCGGACCATCGCCGCGCCCGATAGGTCATCGCAAATGCATCTTCGATCTCGTCGGCACCGATTTCAACTTGTGTTCGCCATTGCTTTTGCTCGGCACACACCAACCCGTTGGCGTCCATGTCTTGGATAATCGCGTCAACTCGGTTCCGATGCGTTCCTTCTTTCTGGACCGCTTCCCGAAGCTCGATCAAATCGTCTTCGGCGGGTACCGCGACGATACAACGCCCAGGTTCACTGAGAACACGTTTGATTTCAGCTACCGGTCTTCGACCAAATAAGGACACAACACAGTCCACACTGGAATCCATCACAGGCAAACCACGATCAGCATTTGCAAGAATCCAAGTGGCTTCAGGCCAGTTTCTCGCAGCGAGTTTCATGGCCGGTTTGGAAAGATCGATGCCGCAGTAACTGGTTGCATGACAAGGAAACATCCAGGGTCCGAAGGAACCATCCCCACAACCAAGATCCAGAATCCGCATTTGAGGAATCGATTCAGGAACCCATAACTTGAGCACCGTAACTAAACCGACAGCATGCCCGCGCCCAAGCCAGCGATGCCTGGCAAGCACAGCGTCTCGATTGTCACCCGGATTGGCCGACTTTTTGTCCTGCGGTTGAGTCAGATTCCAATAGCCTTCTTTCGCCGGATCAAAGTGATGACCTGCGTCACACGCAAGTCGACCTTCAGTATGAACGAGCGGATGGCTGCAGTTTCGAACCGTACAACAAAGTTGAAGCATCCCCGAATTGTAGGGACCCGCGGAAATATAAAAAGATGTCAGCCGCTCCCTGCGGAGCCGCACCGGGGAGGAGAGACTGCTGTTTTTTGCACTCGTTGACCGGCTTGCTGACAGGATAGATGACAAATTTTGAAAAGATGGGAGTTGCCATCAAATCAACAGACGCGGCCCATTGGGAAGATTTTCGCGTCATCATCAGCAGCAATGATGGACAATCCTACGAAGCACCTCTCGCCTCACTTGGCTTTCAACCTGACGGAGATTGGCACCGCTGCCATATCGATTTGAACGATGTAAAGAAGAGCGGTGTCGATTTGACGAAGATCAAAACACTTTTCGCCATTGGATGGGAAGCCGGGGTAATTAGCGGCCAATCTTACAAACTCGACGATCTTTATCTCGAGTGAGTAGCATCCGCACGATACATAATTTATTGACAGGCGATCTTTACCTAAAGGACACGAAGAATTCATCGTGTAAGATATGATCTCACACCCATTCCCCGGGAAAAACGGATCATGAAACTTACAGCACTCTTATTCTTCTTTCTGGCGACCGCCTGTTTTACTGGCGATGCCGGCCATCCTTCTTTGAATCTTGAGGACAGACGCAAAGAGATCGACCCTGATTCAGATACGAAGCTGGAAAAATATCACCGGCCTGGGTCCCAAGTTTTTCTGAACAGCAAGATTCCTGTCGATTGTTTCGACGCTGTGGAGTCGCCTTTAAAGGCTAAGCCTCCCAACATCGTCTTGATCATGGCCGACGATCTTGGCGTCGAAGGAATCGGTTGTTACGGCGGCACGAGCTACCGCACACCCGCAATTGATCGTCTAGCGAACCAGGGAGTCCGATTTAATCACGCTTACGCGCAACCGTTGTGCACCAACACGCGCGTCCAACTGATGACGGGCTTATACAACAACCGCAACTGGAGTTATTTCGGAATTCTCGATCCTCGTGCGAAAACCATCGGCCACTTCATGCAGGATGCCGGCTACAACAGCTGCATCGCCGGCAAATGGCAGCTGCAAAGTTACGACCCGCCAAGCTATCCGGGATCCCATTTACGTCGTGGCCAGGGGATGAAAGTCACGGACGCGGGCTTTGATGAATACAGTCTCTTCCACTCATGGCACACGGAAGACAAGGGATCACGATTCGCCGATCCCACTTTCTACGAAAACGGCAAGCTGATCCACGAGATCGCGGGCAAGTATGGCCCAGACCACTGGGTCGAGTTCATCAACGACTTCATCCAACGCAAGCAGGACGATGAAAAACCATTCTTTGTCTACTATGCGATGGCACTGCCACACCGACCGTTCGTACCCACGCCTGATAGTGCGGATTGGCAGAACCAGGCTGCGCATGCATCAGAGGACACTCGGCATTTTCCGGACATGGTCGAGTACATGGACAAGTGCGTTGGGCGTATCGTCAAACAGGTTGATGATTTAGGTCTGGCGGAAAATACTCTTGTCATCTTCTACAGCGATAACGGAACTCACCAAAAGATCACTTCGCAGACAATCAATGGCCCGGTCGTCGGTGGCAAGGGGCGCACGACAGATGCGGGAACGCATGTCCCCCTGATCGTCCGATGGACAGGTCAGATCCAGCCCGGTCTCAACGACAACCTGGTAGACTCCACCGATTTTCTACCAACCTTGATGGAAGCGGCGGGGCAATCGGCTTCCCACGAAGCAGAACTGGACGGTCTCAGCTTCTACGCTCAGTTGTTTGGCGAGTCGAGTCAAATTCGCCCGTGGACTTTTTGCCACTACGATCCGCGTCCGGGATGGGACAAAGACCAATTTCGCAAGATCCGCTTCGCTCGTGACAAGAGATACAAGCTTTACGGCGACGGTAAACTTTACGATGTACCGAACGACAAGCTGGAACAGCAACCCATCCTCGTCAGCGACGATACGGAGGCAAGTCGTAGCGCACGTGAACTTTTGGCTGCCGTGCTCAGAGAAATGCCTAATCCCGATCCGGCACCGCGAGACGGTGATCCGCGCGATTCGGAACAGCGATTGTATCTGGCCGCAGGCGATCATATCTCCGTGTTCGAGGTCGATCCAAACAAGGGTGAACTGTCTCTACTACAAAAGTTCCCGCTCGATGGCGCTGGTCCGTTTACCTTCGCTCCCAATCGAAAACTGATGTATGCCGTGGCGAATATTTCAGAAGCGAAAGAAACATCGCCAGCTATTGCGACGCTGGAAATCGAACAAGGTGGCAACCTAAAGCTCGTCAACAAAGCGAAGATTAATTTGCGGCCAGGATATCTGATGACCGACAACAACGGCGAGTTCCTTGTGGGCAACCACTACGGGCCGGGGAAAGCATCGATTTGGAAGATTGATCCGATTTACCGGGGCGTCACTCTCCAAGAGCTGCCACTTGAAAAGAACGCGCACAGTACGGTGTTTTCACCTGACAACCATTGGCTCCTGGTCCCTGCAACCGGCCCGAACAAGGTCTTCATCAACCGGTTCACGGCGCAGGTTGGGACTTTGGAACCGCATGATCCGCCATTCGCCAGCGGACCCTCAGCAGATGGCGATGCAAGACAACCACGGCACTTGATTTTTCATCCCAACCTATCGATTGCTTATACGAGCAATGAGCGTGAACAACCCGGCGTCGGTGTTTGGCGATGGGACACCGAAAAGGGCAAGCTCGAGAGCATTCAGAATATCGTAACCCAGCCCAACAACTTCGATGGCCGCATCACGACCGCCGATTTGCATTTGACTCCAGACGCTCGTTTTCTATTCGTGTCGAACCGCGACGTCAGCGCGCGTGGAACGGCAACGGGAGCCGACAGCATTGTCGGCTTTGCTGTCGATCCGCAAACGGGACAGTTGAAAATGCTGGGACATCAAGCATGTGAACGCATTCCGCGGTCATTTGCGATCGATAAACTCGGCAAGTTTTTATACGTGGCGGGGCAGGGTGATGCGAAACTCGGCGCCTATCGAATCGAAGAGTCTGGTGCTCTGACAAAGATCAAGCAGTACGAGGTGGGACAGGGCCCCATTTGGGTTGAAACGCTGTCGATTCTCGACTGAGCCACTCATGTTAGGTTTTTCAGCGAACACAAATTCGGGAAGATCCCAGTATTATCGATTGTGCGCTTAATCCGTCTTTTCGGATCCATTCGAGCAGCTCTGTTCATCGATACCTTTGGTGTATATTTTTTTGTCCGGACCTTCTGCTTCATTCCAATTCTGAGTTGCCTCTGTGCAAAATAGCGGATCAACCTCAGCGATTAAGTCACACAGAATCGCAAAAACCTTGCGACGACTGCTTACCTTAGTCTGTGTAGCTGTGATTGTGTTTTCGGTGTTGGCAAGTGCAATCGGCCTCGGCGGGGCTACGGGACTTGTCCGAACACAATTCATATTGGTGCTGACGTCGTCAATCCTTTTGGTCATCCTTGCCTTTGCCAAAAAGGGGATATTTATCTCAAAGATTGCTTTGGCCATTGCTGTATTACTGATTTGTTTCTTTGGTCTGGAAGGTGCGTATCGCATCGTATTGCTCTACCAACAACAGACCGCATCGTACTCGTATCGCATTAGCTCAGAGGTGTACACCGAATTCGACGAGAAACACGGCGAACGAATCAAGCCGAACATGACCTTTTGGAATAGCTATATCAAGGACGGAAACGTTGTTTTTGGAACGACGATTTCAAAGTCCAACGCTGATGGATTAGGTGGCAAAACGACGATTTCTGAATATGAGGAACGAGATTATAAGGTTCTAATTTTCGGAGACTCGTTTTCCCACTGGAACCAGATGGGAAGCAGTTGGCCAGATCTTCTCGAAGGCAAATTGAATCGCCGAGTTGACGGGTCCGTTGGAGTGCTCAATTATGCACGCGGGACTTACGGTGTCACTCAGATGCTCGCGCTCGCGGCTGAAAAGGTAGAACAACACAAGCCAGACCTGATCATCATTGCAGCAGTTGGCCGTGATTTCTCACGCGGCAGATGGTGGCGAAAGGACTTTCGATGGAATGGATACACTCGACACTTGATCTCCGACCGGCCTGACAAGTTTTTGGATTATCCCGGTGCCACGGATACGATCCTGGTGAATCCAGAAGCTAACAGATCCTGGTGTGAACGAATATTGGCGGGTGAAGCCACAGCATCCGATCACGGTGTGCTTGACGCAGTCAAACAACAACATGCGTTATTGAGGCAGGAGAACGAAAGAGTCATGGGATTAATCTTTCAACCATTTTCGCTCCGCAAATCGCATCTCCTTTCTCGACTCATCCATGGCAAGGTAAAGAGAACCGCAGCGGCGATGCCACGGGTTCCGTTTGAAGACTTCTCGGAAGACGACGAATTAGTCACCAACATCGAGTCACTCCAAAACAGCGGCTGCCCGATTATGTTGGTCTACCTTCCACAAAAACGTGAAATTGATCAGGCGAAAACGATCACGTGGGGACCGAATCGCAATCTCATGCAAAGTCTTGAACGGATAATGAATCAAGAATTCATTCTTTTGCACACAGAAGCTGAATTGGATGCTCCGAAGAAAATGGATTTAAGGCCTCATGACTGGCACCCAAACATCAACGGTCTCCAGTGGTACGCGCAGGCAGTCGCACCCTTCGCAGAAGCAGTCTTGAAAGATGGCTCGGCAAAAGAGTAAAAACCTTTTGTTAAATTACCTTTCGACGAATACGATTCCCATGGACTTGATGAGTTAAGCCGATGCCCGACAAGATTGGGAAAACGACACGCAAACACTCACATTCCACTCCTGGTCACGCAAAACGGCTTGTTAAACGGACAACGTTTGCTGCCGCTCGATACCTTGGTGTGAATTCGTGCGTACGGACGGCGTTGCGTCACAGACTGCTGGCTCTTTGTTACCACGGAGTGATTCCGGACAGCTCCCCGGCAGATTCATACCGGACACGTAATGCAACTCGGTTGAGTGATTTTGCAGGTCAGATGAAGATACTACGTCGTCTCTTCACACCGGTGTCGGCAACGGATGTCCTGCACCACATCGAAACGGGTGCGCCCCTGCCACCTTACCCCGCGATGGTCACTTTCGATGATGGACTACGTAACAACCTGACCTTTGCGGCGCCAGAATTAGAGCGATTTGAAATCCCCGCTCTGATCCTCGTCTCGTCAGACCACATCACGAAGGGACAACTGCTTTGGCCCCAAGAGCTCGATGAACGGATTGCCAATTGGAAACATGCGACTCTGCCAATGCCCCAAGCTCAAAAGGATACTGAACTCCCTGGTGACACAGAAGCACGTTGGCAAGTGGCAGATCGTGTTCGAGCAGCTTGCAAGCGACTTCCGCATGAAGAGCGAATGACCTACCTCGATCGTTTACGGCAAGAGCCATTATTAATGATGGAGGACTGGCAGCAGGACCTGTATTCGTTTCTTTCTTGGGAAGAGGTCCGACAACTTGACGGTCGAGGTTTCTCGATCGGTTCGCACACGGTAAGCCATCCCATACTCACGACCCTCACACCCTCTCGCCTCGCTTGCGAACTTGGTGACAGTAAAACTCATATTGAACGTGAACTGGGAAAACCCTGTCCATGGTTTGCTTATCCCAACGGCGGTAAAGACGATTTTTCTCCTGAAGTTGTCGAGGCAACCAGAACCGCGGGGTACAAAATGGCGTTCACCTTATTAGGCCAGAACAACTCGCGATCGTTGAATCCCCTGACAATCGATCGCGTTTGCATTACCGGCGACCTCACAGAAAATGAATTCGCTGCTCGCATGCACGGATTCTGGTCTCTCTTGTCCGAGTAGATGATTAGGAGGATCGAGGTAGGATTCAAATTGCCCGACAGGTTCGCGGCTAAACCCTCCATAACTCAAGATACACACCCCAACAGTCTCATGTGTCGGGTTAGCAAATGTTGAATCAAGCTTCTGCAGCTTTCCATTCGCTGGCTGTTGGCGCCAAAGTATAATCCTGGTAGCGTGCGCCTCCAGAACCAGGAAGCGGATACTCGTTCTAGCCATCAGACTAACATTCTCTATGTGCTCCATCCCCACAAAGAACGAGTTAATGCAGGCGATCGCAAAGGCGGAAGAAAAGCCGCTTGCTGCTTTGCGTGCAATCAACAACGGGTTCAACAACGAAACAATCGCCAACTCCTCTGAACGAATTGCGGCGGTTGTCAGCAAAGAGGGCGGAGCGAACGCGGTACGATCAATGGTCGCACTGCGGTCAGATTGGGAAAAAATTCTCGGTGACGACGGTGCCAATGCCATGGAGATGCTGGTCGTGTGTCATGCAATGACACGCAGCCTTAGCAACATTGACTCTCTGGTGCTGCCAGAACAGGTCAAGTCGCTCGTCTATCAGCAGTTCCAAGACAACGTAAATCGAATCCACGACGAGCAATGGGACGACCTTTACTCTTGCTTGGATCCAACCTTGCGGGTGATGCGTTGCTGTTGTTTACAGTGGATACCGGTTGGCATCTATTATTTCGCCTACTCCGGAATCCCGAGGCATAACCTGGTCGCATGTCCCTGGAAACACAAGGCGTCACTGATGCAATTTCTGGCAACCCGTATGAAGGGTTTTTCGCCAACGATTGAATTGCACTTACCGGCGCAGTTGCAGGGTCGTTTCTCAAAATCACAATCGGATGACTCCCACCGACTGGTCGCCGAGGTGCTTGCCATGCAACCTGCCATTAGAGGGATCTCGGGGAGTTCTTGGTATTGCGACCCTGCGGCATTACAGATTTCTCCACACTTGTCGTTTGTCCGTGAATTGTTTGAGCAAAATGGCGGATTCCTTCATCGGCTAGGCCCAACATCCGACGCTGCACGAAAGGCTCTGCTAAAAAGCACTTCTCGCCGACGTCTCTACGAAGAGGGCAAGTATCAGCCAACCGACTATGCTCGTTATTGGGCTCGGGCGGACATACTTCGATGGGCGGGCATCGAGGTAACGTAGAGTGATCTGCACTGGGTCTCCATCTTCAGACAACCAGCATCGGTAAACGCACTTAGCACTTTACCTAAGACAATTCTTGATCATGTTAGGCCAATCGTGCGTTCGAGTTTTGTACCGTATTGGTCGAATTCTTCGACAAGAACTTATCCTGCGTACGATGCCGGTGTAGCGATCATTACGGCAAAAGACTGAGGCCATGAGCTTGGCTGACGGCGATTCTCCCACGCAATCCGGTCATTCGAGAACTCTCGTCGAAGTTGCCGTCGCATTAATTTGATGCAGGCTTAACGGATCAGCCGTTGAGTTCCGACATCGCATCTTCTGTTTCACCGAATCTTTCGATCTTGGGATCCACCATTCGGAGCAGTGACAGATGCAATTTCGACATACTCGTATCACGACGGAAACGGATTTCACGACCCGACTGAATCGAACCACCTCCGCGGCCGGCAACAAGAACCGGGAGGTTCCTTGCTGAGTGCTCATGCCCATCGGCAAGACTGGATCCATAGACAACGACAGAATTATCCAATAGCGAACTGCCGTCTGCTTCCTTGATCTTCTTCAGGCGTCCCAGGAAATGGGCGATCTGGCGGTGGTGCCACTCCGTGACCAGGTTGTACTGATCGCGTTTCACTTCAGGCGAACTCCACGAAGTGATACCGTCATCGTCTTCCGTATCGCCGGACGCGTCTTTCCAATGGGATAACGCGTGCCACGTACCCTGAACTCCATCAACAAAATTGAAGTAGCGGTTACTTTGCCCATGATCAAGCATAAATGTGGAAACTCGTGTCGCATCGGCCCAATAGGCAAGAGTGATCATATCGAGCATCAAACGCATGTATTCTTCATAGTCTTTCGGGATACCAGCATTGGGTCGAATCAAACTCTTGGTGAGTTCTGGATTATCTGCCGCGCGTCGAGCTTGGCGATCCGCAAATTGAATTCTGCGTTCAACGGCACGCACAGATTCGAGGTATTCGTCGAGCTTGCGATGGTCATCTGTGCTGATCCGATGTCGCAAACTGCGAGCGTCTTCCAGGATTGCGTCCAACACGGATCGATCGGACAAGCCACCGTTGCCGACACGAAACATCCGATCAAAAATCACTCGAGGCTCTGTTTCTCGAGGAACCGGTGTCGATTCGTTCGACCAGGAGATCGTATTACGGACCAAACTGTTGGAAAAGAATCCTTCACCACGAGTGGATAGTTCGAGCGAGGGAAGCAAAGTCTTATCACCGACAGCTCGTGCGGCAATCTGATCCGCTGACGCTCCACCGGCGTTGATTTCTTCGCCATCGTAACCGTGGCCCGTGAGCCAAGTGGCCGTTCCCGCTCCATGACCGTTTCCACGGGGCGTCCAAATCTTCCGTGGAATCACGATGTCGGATTTGAATGACTCCAACGGTTTCATCCATCGATTCAAGCTCGACAGCGTACCATCTGATTCAACCTTTTCGGGCTTCCAAGCACCTTCCGCAACACCGTTGGGAAAATAGAGGTAGCACAACCTGACCGGCTTTTCCGCTTTCACCGCACCGATCGCTGATTGCGATCCCATGACATCAAGCAACGGCAAGCAAACCGCAGCGCCAGCACCGCGAAGCATCGTACGCCGGGAAATCGGTCTGTGAAAACTCATGGTTTCTCCGTTGTGGCCACCTGACTTGGCCGATTCATCTTGTATTGAAATGGGAAACTGAGAACAACCTCCTGCAGAAGCGTTTGCATTTGGTCGTTTTCAGCCATCACCTTGGAGACAATCTGTCGAATCGCAGGTTCATCGTAGTATTCTAGTTGTCTACCGAGAGCATAGGACAACATTTTTTGCGACATCTGACGCACGAGGTCGTCCCGTCTTTGGTCCACAATCACCTGCTTCAATCCAGCCAAGCCGGTGAATTCCGTGCCATTTGGAAGCTGCCCCTTCGGATTAATGCGTTGTCGTCCGCGTCGTGTCCGATATCGGCCGAACCAATCGTACTGCTCCAAACTAAATCCGAGCGGATCCATTTGGCTGTGGCAAGCGTAACAGTTTGGCTTACTGCGATGTAGCTCAAGTTTTTCCCGGAATGAAAGGCGTCGGTTTTCTTCGATTTCCTCAGGGAGTTCACTCACATTCGGGGGTGGTGGAGGCGGAGGTGTACCAAGCACATTGTCTAAAATCCAATGCCCACGACTTACTGGACTCGTACGATAGGGTGCTGACGTTACAGCCAGCAAGCTTCCTTGACCGAAGATGCCGCCTCGACGTTTCGTATCTTCGAGCTTTACCAATCTCATTTTGACGCCTTGAACGCCCTGAATGTTGTAAAGCTTTGCGAGTTCCTGATTGAGAAAGGTATAGTCAGCGTTAATCAGCTCAGTGATCGGTCGATTTTGACGCACAAGGTAATTGAAGAACATCGACGTTTCATCGCGCATCGCTGTCATAAGCGACTCCGTACACCACGGATTGTCGATCGGATCCAATCTCATGCGAACGCCCAAGTGTTGCGATCCGAGCCATTGTGAGGCGAAGACCGTGCCCATCGTATCGGCCTTGGGATCGTTAATCATGCGATCGACCTGCTGCTTCAACACGTTGTTATCACGAAGTCGTCCCGCCGCTGCCAGTTCGAACAATTCATGATCGGGCATCGAGGCCCATAAAAAGTACGAAAGGCGACTTGCGAGTTCCCAATCGCCTGCGCGGTAAGGCCCAGATTCAGTCCCACGTATCGATTCTGTAAGCAACAAAAAACTCGGCGATATCAAAATCGTTTGCAACGACGATCGGATAGCCGATTCATAGTCGGTTCCGCTTTGCACGGCGGAAACGACCGAACGAACGAAGCGTTGCACTTCGGCCGGCTTGGGTGGACGCCGAAAAGCACGCAAGAGAAAGTCCTCAAGCAGTCTGGTTGCGGCTTGCTTGACTTCTGCGGGCGAGCTTGGGCGATCATTGAAGAAGCGTTTGCGAGCCGCCTTTTCCGCAGCACTCTGGGGTTGCAACGGTAAAGCCGACATCACAACGTATTCCGCAATGCCAATATACCGCTCCATAAGCAACGGTTGTATGAACAGCGAGTTTGCACTGTTGTCAAAGCCACTGGTCGCTGTCAGGTCGTCAGGAAAACGGTCAACCACATCGATTTCAATTCCGAAAAGATCGCGAACCGTATTACTGTACTCTCGGTGCGTCAATCTTCGTGTTGCTTCAAATCCCGGGTCGCGAATATCGCTGTAATCGAAATTGTGAATGGCATGATGAAGTGCCAACACGATCGTCTTGCGATCTTCACGATCAGGTTGTAGGCCATCTTCCGTTGGCATCACGTGATTCTTCGTCTGTTCGATCACGTTGATCCATTGTTTTCGGCTCTTGACGATTGGCGATTCGATGAGCAATTCTTCCAGATTCAATTCGCCTGAAGATGAATCGTTCCCGTGACAATCAACGCAATACTTACGGAGCAGTGGAGCCACATCGCGCTGGATATCCATGTTGGCATAAGCCGCCAGCGCTTGCTCATTGACCACAATGGGCTGAGGTATTTCGACGGATGCGTTGTCTTCGTCATCGTCTTTTTGAGCTGAATCGTCGTTTCGCTCGTCGATCCCGCGTCGCAATTCCCGCAGCATCTCTTCGAGTTCCTGAATCCGCTCCTCATCGTCTTCCTCTTCAGCCTCGCGTAATTCTTCCAAAACACGAAGTGAACGAAAAATCTTTTCCAACTTGGTGGTAATCTTGGCGCGTTCTTGTTCCAAACGCGCCTCAGCCGAATCGGGGCCATTCAAATAGACGGGGATTAGTTTTTTGGTAATCTCCTGAACTTCACGCAAGCCTTCGATCAATCGTTCATGCAGTTCAATGCGTTCTTCATCGTCTTCTTCGCGTGCTTCCCGCAGCCCATCTTCGACTTCGAAAAGCTCGTACTCGATTTCCAAAATACGCTCGCGAGTTTCAATTTCGACATCCAACCGTTCTACTTCGCGCACAAGTTTTTCCGCACGCGCATCGTCGCCGTCTTCTTCCGCTTGCTCAACTTGTTCTTCAAGTGCAAACCGTCTTTTGACCTTCCCAATGAACTCATCAATCATCGCGATGCGTTCCTTCAATCTTGCCGCCGATGATTCAACTTCCTCGAGTTCGTGCTCAAGTTCCTCTCGGATTTCGAAAAGTTCACCGAGATGTTCGCCTTCTTCCTCGTCGAACTCCTCTTCTTCCTCGAACTCCTCTTCTTCTTCCTCGAACTCTTCGCGATCCCGATCGTCATCCTCTTCTTGAACGGCGGCTCGGACGGACGTCGAACAATCAAGCGTGATGCCAACAACCCAAAACGGGATCAAGAACGAAATCAGCAGTGCTTTGACGAGTTTGAGATAAGTGGTTGTCATTGATCGTGGTATTCCATCGTCCCGACGGGAGTGTATTTACGGGTTGATCACAGCGTCGGAGTGCAATCGCATATTCATGCGGCGAGGAAAATCTAATGCAGATAATTCGGGGTACGCGGCTGCACTCGATTCGTTCAGCTGCCTGTCATCGTCGCCCGTTTCATATTAGCAAAAAACAGTCGATTCGTCCGCTGAAGCTTCGAAGGCGTATCGCTTGGTCCCGAACAAACAAGACATCAAATCTTCATTCAAATGATGTGTCTTAATCGGCCAAAGTCTTTCGAAAAACTTTCTCTGGAAACCGTTTTCTTCAAACGATTGGATCTATTCCAGATTTCGCTGAATTCATCAAATTCAAATATCTCATGATTCGGCGGGGAAAATAAGGTTTCGATCGCGGTTTCCGAATCGTTCGACGGATGCTGGCCAGCCTTGAGCAGGTCGATCTTTTCGTTTTCGACCAACTCATCAGCTTGCCAATGACGCATCAAACTGGCTGCGATCGCCGTTTCTGAAGCCTTGGACGCTGTGGTGTAGGATCCTGATTAAAATGCAAAAACAAGATCGCGTGACGTGAAATCGCCATCGCAATTCCAGTCACCTTCCGACCAGTTCGCATTATCGTCAACGGTATCTTCATATTTCCCTGCGCGGAAAACATAGACGAAGTCCGATGAGTTAAACGCGCCATTCAGATCAGCATCAGCGATCTTTGATTGCAAACAATCTTCGACGAGAATCTTGAGATCGTCGAGGTCGACGACACGAGCAAAGAAGAATCCCTCATGTGAACCGCCTTTAATCTCGTTTGTAATACTAGAATCCGCCAATAACAGTTCGCCTCAGTCTCGTCCCCCTTAGACTGCAATCAGTCTTGACGTGACAACCTGTTACGAATCGATTCCGCCAAAGCTCCTCAAGAGATATGGCATACCTTCTAATTTCGTTCCATGACTCTATGCAAACCCTCCTGGCATCACAAACAAAATCCAAACGACAGAAAAAGGAATTCGAAATCTGGATTGATCCGCTGATAAATCGCCGTACGATATTCAACAACCCCAGGGCCCAGTCGTTCAGAGATATGCTGTTCATGCGTGAAATATTTCTTGAAGCTGTATGCGTTCAAAATTAGCAATGCCAATTAAACGATTATCAGGTCTTTAGTTTCCAGCTTTTTCCATAACCAAATCGTTTGAAATACAAGTTGCTGCGACACGCAGCAAATCTCAACGAGAGAGGATTTCAACATGCGACTCGGATTGGCCATATCTTTCGTTCTGCAATGTGCCATGGGTAACTTGTTGCTGGGGGAAACGAATGCCAGCGCGCAGGAAACCGCATCCTCCAAAGAGTTGAAAATTCGTGACACAGAAGTATCCGTAATTCTGCAGAGACTCGGCGCGAAAATGGAAACGGGTCTCACTCTGAAACAGCAACTGAATTACACGAAAGTGTTTCGACGATTCGACCGTGACGGCGACTTACGACACTCCAAGGAAGAGTACATCAAGAACGGTCGTTACCTGACACCACAATCGCGTCGCGGAATCTTTAATGCCTCGGACGCGGACAAAGATGGCTTTGTCACTCAGGCCGAATATATTCTGAATCGAATCATTACCGATGAAGCGAAGTCCATCATTCAAGAAATGGATGACGACAATGATGGAAACATCCAGGTTGGTGAGTTTATCGAGCATGCGAATCCGAAGCTGAATAGCGAAACGCTTGCGAGGGACGTCTTCGCTGCGCTTGATACAAATCGCGACGGAAAAATCATTATTCCGGAATACCTTCGTGTCTGGGGACGCTGGGCTCGTGCCGGGAAAATGTCGGCTCAGGAACGCATTGAGAAAGTGACGCGGTCGACCGACAAAAAACCGCGGACACACGACGACGAAAGTGATAAGAGTCGGCCTCGATCCTGATCGGCCCGTCGTGCATTCCAGAATAAAGCGCGCACATTTTCGTTATGTGATCGAAGGTCTCATTCTAGAGCTCAGTCTCCCCACACTTCTGGCAGAATCTCGACGTCACAAGGAGCTCCTCGATGATGTCCTTTTGGTCCGACGGATGTTGATGGCTGATCTCCTTGGTATTCAGCATTTGCCTCAACGCGTTCACAATCGTGAACCAACAGGCTGCAGTCCGATGGTAACGATTCTTTCGTATTTTCTTATTGAAAAATCGATGTCTTGAACACATGATCGGATCTGTCTTGGTTGAGTCTTACCCACAAGGCAATTTGCCATCTCCCTCGCGCCTCAATTCTTGCCTTGGCTTATTGAGCGAGGTACTCTCACAGAATCACACAAGTTACTCTGGAACCGAGTCCATCCTTTCGGCAAGAACGACAAACCGAGAATATTCATAACCTCGTACGTTCCGTCGAGTGGTGCGACACAATCGTGCCTGCTTGCCATTTGGTTCGATCGTCCAGAATTTCAAACCTTGTAAAACCAAGAATGTAGACCAAAACTCAGTTCTAATGATCTGGACTAGGCACTAGAGATCGAGACCGCATTCGCGTGTTTCCGAACAGGTTGCTGATAATGAATCGGATTCAGAAATTCGCTGTTTTTTATTTAGCAGCTCTCTTGTTTCTGGGCTGGGGTATTGCCATCGGCAAATACAATGTCTTCCCCTATTCGATTCTGGCGGGAATCAAGAACTTTGTCGTAGGCGACCCAGCTGAGATAAATGTCTCCTTCGTCGACAGGTTGATGAACGACTTTGCTGGCAAGCCGACACGAAACCTCAAAAGGTGGAAACCTCGTGACGGTCGCGAATATCAGCAGGTTGCCATTCCGGGTGCCAGCTCGTCGAGAGGTCCGGCCCGCATCTATCAGAACGATCGGTCAATGCCAGGTCATCGTCTGGTCGTGGGCATTTTCGACTTCGATGAGGGGCTTCACGGCGCGATTCTTCTGGACGAACATGGCAACGTTGTCCACAAGTGGGTCCTGCATGAACTAGGGCTTGATTGGGAAGTTTCTCACCCAGAAACGAATAAGATTCTACTTGGCGTCCACCCGCTGTCTGATGGGTCGCTGATCTTTACTTTCATCAATGGAGCCTCCATTCAGCGATTTGATTCATCAGGGAATCGGGTATGGGCGACGGAAGGTTATTTCAATCATTCGGTCGTATCAGACGGTTTAGGAAACGTTTGGTCCGTCGGCCCAGGAAATTTCACCGGATTTTCCAAAATCGATATCGAAACGGGTGACGTCGAACAAGAGGTCACGTTTGAGTCGATCATGAAATCTAACCCGGAACTCGACATCCTGGGGATCCGGCAAGACGATAGTAACCGCGAATGGATCGACCAAGGTGGTGGGCGTTGGCACCCGAACGATGCGGATCCATTACTCCCTGAGTTGGCAGAACACTTTCCCCAGTTTTCAGTTGGCGACTTACTCATCAGCCTCCGATCACTAAATCTAGTCTTTGTAGTCGATCCAAATAGTCATGAGATTAAATGGTGGCGAGTGGGTTTGGTAAGGCGACAACACGATCCAGACTGGCAGCCCGACGGCAGCATTACGATCTTTGATAACAACATGCACCGGGAACCATCACGGATCGTCAAGGTCGACCCAAAAGACTTGGCACACAAAGTCATCTTTGATGGAACCGACGAGAATCTATACACTCGAAATTCTGGCAATCACCAAATGCTTCCAAATGGCAATATCCTGATGACGGTGTCTCAACAAGGGCGAGTCGTCGAGGTGACACCTGACGGGGAGGTAGCATTCGAGTTCCTCAACACTTATGACGCTGACGAAGACACGGCGCTCCCGGTCATGGAGTGCATTTACTTGCCCGAAGGCTTCTTCGACTTCAAGGAGTTTTAGCAATGACCATATCCTCAAATATGAGAGCTATCGAGATGTTGCTTGAAAACGTCGTTTCGGTGATGGCATACATCGGCCCAGGGCTTGGGCTCGGCGCAATCGCTGTTGTGCTGGCTGTCCTACTTTCCATTCTGCTGGCGGTATTTGCGCTTGTGTGGTATCCGCTTAAAAGTCTGTTCCGTAAGAAAAGCAACTCGGAAGCCGACGAGAGCGGAAACGACTCGGAAGCCAATCAGGCGGAGACCGAGAATTGACCTACCTGCTGACAGCGTTGGTCGTATTGTTTGCCGTTGAAGCCGCGATACGGCTACCGCTCTTCTCACAGGTTCAAATCATCACGCAAATCCCGCTGAGAGTCATCGAGACGATCGCCTCAACGACTCTCTCAGACAATCAAAAGCAGCGGGAAATCCTGAAGAGTTCCGGCGCTATCTTTGTCGCCGCTTTCAAGCTCGTAGCTCTGATCGCCATCATTGTTGCGATCGGTCTGCTACCAGCTTTTGCCTTAGCCTGGGCGATTCCAACAGAGCGTCCGGTGTTGGAGATGCTGTCCACCTGGGAAGCGCTGTTCGCCTCGATTGTGATTGCGATGGCCTATGTCGCAATTCGAAAGCGACTGATCAAGTCTAACGGCGAAACACCCTCGCAGGATGAATCAGAGTACGGTCCAACCGCCCGCATGTTGCACAGCGTCGCTCTGGGTTTTCCTCCGATCACGGAGGCTTCATTCGATATCAATCGAATGATCTACAAGAGAGATGCGTCCACGCAAGGTCCGCCCGTCTTCATCGCTGGCCTGGCAAGAGCAGGAACGACCATCTTGATGCGTTCCATTTATAGCACTGGCGTGTATCGTTCATTGACCTACCGGGACATGCCCTTCGTCTTGATGCCGAATATCTGGTCGAAATTCTCATCCTACTTTCGCACGCATCGAGACGCGGAAGAACGAGCCCATGGAGATCGCATCAAGGTCAATTACGACAGTCCCGAAGCTTTTGAAGAAGTATTCTGGCGAACCTTCTGCCAACGCGAGTACATCAAGAAAGACTCTCTGCGGCCTCACGAGGCGAATCAGGAGGTCATCGAGAAGTTCAGGAAATATGTCTCGAACGTTGTGGCGAGCGCAGAAGATAAACAGCAACTTCGCTACCTCTCAAAGAACAACAACAATCTGCTGCGTTTGGGCACGATTCGAAAGGCTTTTCCCGACGCGGTGATCCTGATCCCCTATCGCGACCCCATCCAACACGCATTATCACTTCAGACACAGCACGAACGATTTACCAAACAGCATGACTCGGATCCATTTTCTCTGAATTACATGAACTGGCTTGGCCATCACGAGTTTGGACAGAACCATAAGCCTTTTATCTTTCCGAACGACAAGGCCAACGGTGAGCGATACTCGCCTGAACAGACGGAGTATTGGCTGGATATCTGGGCGCGAACCTACAGACATGCCCTGCAAAACGTTCCTCAAAACTCTTTCTTTATCGGTTATGAACGCTTATGCAATGAGCCGGGCGATGTGATGAATCTCTTGTTTGAAAGACTGGGGAGCGAGCCTCCGGCTGAGATCCATCAAACACTGCAGCAGGCTCCAACGCGGGATGTTGCGGATTTAGATCAGAATCTCGTTTCTGAAGTGCATGAGGTCTACCAAACCCTCGAGCGTAATAGCCTCGGCTATGCTTCGTGCTCTGAGTCGGATCGCTGATCGGCAAAAAGCCGATCGCCTGGAAACAATCTCTCTGCAAATCTAGATTGCAGAACACCCGTCGATCGATCCATGCGATAGATCTGAAAATGCTGGAACAGACAGGTGATGCCAGATTTTAGCCGCGACACCTACGTGCCACAGGCATTCGCGCTGGCCACCGCCAGTCGCAATCGTCAAACAGAGAAGAACGACCGGAATCTCATGCTCGTGTAGCCAACCATGCCTAACACCAACCAGACCAGAATTGCAGAAGGCTCTGGGACGGCGTTGAGTGTATTCGCACTCGTGCCAGTAATCGTAGCCGTTACCGATCCAGTGTTGTTCTTGAATTGTTGACTGTCATGATGCCCGAGAAAAAGTCGCGTCGCATTCTCTGGGACAATGATGTTAGACAGGTCGGCCCCAATCGCAAATGTTTGATTGAGCAAAGGAGTTGTCATGTCGTCTCCGTCATTAACGCTCAGCATCTCCGGCAAGCCATTAGGGTCCGGTATGTCATCGGAAAGGAAGACACCGAGCAACGTATTGAGTTGAGCTGACATGCCACTGATGCCAAATATACGATAGCCCGACTTCGTCGTTTTATTAGCGCCGGAATTGCCGGAAGGACCCATTCCGTTAGACGACAGGTCCGCTGTATTGGACCAAGTTCCCGTGGCTGTGATCGATAGAGTATCAAAACCAGTGATCGAAATCGCATCCGGCGACGTGTTGCCAAAATTAGCGATGTCTTGTATTGCCTTATGAATCCCGTCAGGATCGGATCCGGCAAGTGCAAGATCGGCAAGTGAATCGAGTTGAGATTCGGTGCGACCGGCAAAAGCCACCGTTTGTTTGCCAGAGACTTCAAAGTCACCAATAACAATCGACGCATCTGTGAAATCAGCTGCAACCAACGTGATGACAACGAAAACACTTAAGCCAACAAATCTCATTGCCCAAGCCGCCCTTCTCAATAAGATACCGGAAATTGAGTGTAGAACTCAGCCCGCACAGTTTATCAATTTTGGCCATAACTACCCATCCCCTGCATTCTGAAGACATTCAACAAGCGAGGGTTCTCTCCGCGAAAGGAGAAAACCCGGCTTAATCGATGCGGGACGGGTTAAACAGCGTTTCAATGACGAGCGTCAAGGGCAGCGAAGTCTGGCGTACGGATCAACCTGACGCTTAAGTCGATGCCATGAAGACCTGATACCGTTGTGACGTGACGACTGCCGTCATCTCCTGACGGTATCATTCCTCGGAGGCCGTCCCGGCAAGGATGTAAGCCAGTAGATCCAGGATTTCGTCACGCTGAAGATGATCGATCGTCCCCTCTGGCATCATCGACAGTCGTGAGAGTGTTCGCTCTTCAATTTCGGCTTTGAGAACCCGCTGCGGTTTTGCAAAGGACTCCCGACCCAGCAAAACAATGTCTTCATTCGTTTCAGATTGAATGCGTCCTTGCAAAACTTCACCGTCGGCAGTCTCCAAAATTGTCGAAGCATACTCTGGCTCGATCTTTGCCGACGGCGTGATCACGGACTCCAAAATCTCGATCGGTTTACGACGTTTCGTGATATCGCTCAGATTGGGTCCAATACCAGCAAGCTCTTCTTCAATCCGATGACACTGTCCACAACCCGATGATCGAAACAGTGATTTCCCACGGGTCAACGACCGACCTTGTTGAAGAGTCGACAAATCGTCGGTCAATTCCTCGACTGACCAATCGCGGACAAATTCGCGTTGGGGAGCCTCAAGGGACGCAATCCAATCACGAAGCAACTGGACTGCCGAATCGTCAACTTGGTTCGAGACCAACGGCGGCATCTGGCCGCGTCCCCGACGGGACACACGGGCCAACAAAACCGACTGACTCGGATCACCTGGGGCAACAATGCGCGGTTGTGCGAACCCAAACGTTGCGTGCTGTGGGTACTCGTCAAGGATCCGTGCCGATTCAGTCTCCGTCGTAAACTCCAACTCCATGCGGGCGTTTCCACCGCCAGCAGCAACATGACAACATGCGCAGTTTGTATGGAGATACGATCGGGCTCGATCCGTCAAAGAAGCTGAAGTGTCCTGAGGGCTCACCAATTTGAAGCGTTCGTCCTCCGGCTTCGGATCGTAGTCGGCAAGCAGGCCAATATGGTTCAAGGTTCGCAGTTGATTGTCGACCGTGCCCGAATAATCGAAGTCACGATTCATCTGCAGGTCAGTGAGCCCCAACACATAATTCACGGCTCGAGCGTGACATGACATACACTCAGCCCTGGACGGTACCCGCCAGTTTTGACCATTGGCCAGCGAAATGTCTCTCCCTTCACTCGCAACGAGTTCTGCATCGGTTTGATCTTCATTCCACCAATAGGAATAACCCTGCCACTCCTTTTGCAACTTAAGAAGGACTCGCGTTTCCAAACGGCGTTGCTGAACTTCACCGTCACGTGTCTCATCAATCGTGAGCGTTTGAACCAGGACAGATCGATCTGGGAAATTCCAGCCGCGATCGCGCGTGTAAGCGATCTGCAGATCGTCGGGCACCGCGATGAATCGATCCGCCTGAGCACCATCTGCCCAGCCGGGCGAAACAACATCATACGGAATGACACCACCCGCGACTCTGTGATCGACCGTCGAATCGAACAGTCCGGTCTCAGACAATTTTGCGGGAAACGATGGAAGCTCATCGAGACGATCAAGATCTGGGTTGCGTTCCAGTCGATGCAACCCCTGAACCGAATCGACAACGATCAGGTCACCACGATGAGAATTTGAGAAGCCAACAATACTTAGCGACGTGTCGGCAACCTCCTGATGGTAGGTCACCTGTTGACCGTCATGTCGACCCGCCCAAATCTTTCCGGTGGAATAGTCGCCATAGAGATAAGCTCCGACCAGATCCTTCAACCGGTCGCCGTCGTAGGTGACGCCACCGGTAAGGGAACGAGCTTCCGTATGATGGTGTTCGAATGTGGGAGCGACCAAAGTGCCCGGTCCGAGTTCTCGATTCGCATAAAACGGGTGACTGCCTTCATAAACGCTCCAACCATAGTTTTCACCTTTGCGAAGCAAATGAGCCGTTTCCCAAAGATCCTGTCCGTTG
>Ga0163179_10000823_pt1 | contig 22171 bp, 12 predicted proteins | sample AtlANTMetagenome_FD_109643 | JGI IMG/M metagenome (GOLD analysis project Ga0163179, IMG submission 109643) | Marine eukaryotic phytoplankton communities from the Atlantic Ocean - Atlantic ANT 2 Metagenome | ecosystem: Environmental > Aquatic > Marine > Oceanic | place: North Atlantic Ocean...
CAGCTCTGGGGCATCAACGGCTTTCAGCTGACACAGGTCCCTGAGCCCTCCAGCAGCTTTCTCGCCCTGCTCGGCGGTCTCTTCCTTCTGCGCCGTCGTCGCTAGGGGAAGTAAGCTCATCATTGTAAGGGCCGGCTCCGCGCCGGCCTTTTTCGTGCCCGCGTGCTGCGGATCACACAGGCGTCCCACACACATGGTTGCGCATTCATAGCCCAGACACTATCTTGATCATCTCCCCCAGAATGACCCTCACTAGAAATCTCCTCGCCACTATTGTCCTTACCGCCCCGTCTCCACTCTCCGCTCAACTCTTCGTGGACTTCAACTCCACTAATCAGGATGGAGGGCCCCACCCAATGCCCGGTTACAGCTCCTATGATGCTGGCCACGAGAACTCCAACGACTTCCTGACCGGCCGGGACTACTCGGCATTCGGAACAACTGTCTCCCTGATCATCGACTACCCCGACACCAGCGACAATCGCGTCAAGCAGATGATCGATCGTGGGGGTGGTAATGATGCCAACTGGACCGGCAGCAAGCTAGACCTTGTCACCGACTGGATCGGTGTGGACACACGCACGGGGAACGGTGGCAATGGAAACTATGACGGGCAGAATGGAACGCCCACCCGCATCACCCTCAGCCTCGAAAACCTCCCCGCGGCCGGTTACCGCTGGAGATCCTACCACCACGACACCGAGCACATGAATGGGCTCTTTCTGGTGGAATTCTCAACCGATGGTGGAGGCACCTACAATCAGGTCAACGGTCCACTCGCAGGTGGCGCCTTCCGCCAGACCGACAGCACTCCCGGAGGAAGTCCTGACAGCGCACGCACCTACGGTGGACCCACTCCCGAAAGCCTGCCTTCCACTGTTTCATTCGATTTCACCGCGGAACGGGAGCAGGATGTCGTGGTTCGCTTCACTCCCCTTTCCGCCGCCTCGGTACACACTCAGTTCGCCGTCATCAATGGATTCGAGCTGACCGGGACCTCTCTTCCCGACTCGCCCAGTGATATCACCCTCTCCCGCAGCACAGTCTCTCGCAGCGCTTCCGTGGGTACGGTTATCGGCCGTTTCTCGTCCATCGACATCACACCAGGTGACACACACAGCTATAGCCTTGTGCCGGGAACAGGTGACGTGAACAATGGAGATTTTGAAGTCCTCGGAGACCAGCTCCGAACGGACCGCGACCTCTCGGTCCACTCCGCCGGCACGACCCTGTCTGTCCGGGTCCGCAGCACCGACTTGGATGGCGACAGCTTCGAAAAGGTCTTTCCCATTGGGGTCGTCAATGATGATGACGGAGACGGACTCGACGATGACTGGGAGGTCACCTGGTTCGGCAACACGTCCACCGCAACCGGCGATGGCAATAACGACGGGGATCTCCTCACCAATCTCCAGGAGCAGGTAATCGGAACAAACCCCACCTTGCGGGATTCCGATGGCGATGGACTCGCTGACGACCAGGAAAACGGAAGCGGCATCTTCATCGATGCATCCAATCCGGGGTCGAGCCCTCTCCTGGCCGATACCGATGGCGACGGTCTGGATGATGGCTCTGAAATTTCTCCCGACAATGGATACATCACTGATCCAAATCTCGAGGATAGCGATGCTGACGGATTCAGCGACCCCGTTGAGATCGCGGAGGCCACGAATCCCAACAATCCCGAGGACTTCCCAGACATTCTCCTTCCTCTCATCCTGAACGAGATTCTGGCCCGCAACCTCACCGGCCTGCGGGACGGCTTCGGCACGCGCGAGGACTGGATCGAAATCTACAACCCCAACCCCGGGCCGGTGAACCTTGACGGTTATTATCTCACAGACAATCCAGCCCGACCCACGAAGTGGAATTTTCCTGACGTAACCATTGCAGGTAATGACTACCTCCTCGTCTTTGCCTCCGGAATAAGCCGGCTGGACCCCTCCGGAAATCCTCATACGAACTTCAGCCTTGAATTCGCGGGTGAATATCTCGCCATCGTGCGACCGGACGGAACGACTGTCGACGACTCGTTCAATCCCGTTTTCCCCGAACAGTTCACTGATATCTCCTACGGGCCACAGACCACCGATCAGGAACTACGCTTCTTCAGCACACCGACTCCGGGATCCGCGAACGGAACAGGATTTCCAGGCGTAGTGAGGGATACCAACTTCGATTTCGACAGAGGGTTCTACAACGCTCCCATCGCGGTCACCATCACGAGCAGGACTCCGGATGCCAGCATCCGCTATACGACTGATGGCTCACTGCCTTCGCCCACTACAGGCACGCTGTACAGCGGGCCTGTCACCATTGACAACACCGCTACCCTCCGGGCGGTTGCCTTCAAGCCTGGCTGGCTACCCACCAATGTGGATACTCAGACCTATATCTTCGTCGACAAGGTCGCCCGACAACCTTCCAACCCACCCGGCTGGCCCCGGGACTGGTCCAACTCCGGCGACCCGAATGCGGTCCACCCCGCCGATTACGAAATGGACCCCCGGGTGGTCGACAATACCCTGCCCGGCTACAGTGTCCCCGAGGCTCTCCTCGACATCCCAAGTGTCTCCATCGCCATGGAACCCGGCGATTTTCTCAACTCGGAGGCGGACCGTCGGGCTGGAAACGCGACCGGAATGTACTCCAACCCCCGAAGCCGCTTCGAACGGCCCTGTTCCATCGAATACATTCGTCCGGACGGCGAACCGGGCTTCCAGCTCGACGCCAAGATCGAGGTCCATGGCAACGCCAGCCGCCGGCCGGCGCGCATGCACAAGCACTCCCTCAGGGTCACTTTTACGACCGAATTCGGAGGTCCCGGACGCCTCGAATACCCGCTCTTTCCCGAATCTCCTGTTGACCGCTTCAACAAACTCGTGCTGCGCGCCTGCTTTACCGACTCCTGGGGTCTGGTTTCCTGGAGCAGCAGCCGCTACCGCCCGAACGATTCCCAGTACTTCCGGGATGTCTGGATGAAAGACAGTTTGCGCGACATGGGACAGCCTTCCAGTTATGGCAACTTCGTTCACCTTTATGTCAATGGGCTCTACTTCGGCCTGCACAATCTCACCGAGCGCCTCGAGGACGACTTCTGGGCTGAGCACCTCGGTGGCGAGAAGGATGACTGGGAGGTCTACAAGGACCTCAGTGGAGGAAGTTCCCGCTGGACCCAGATGATGTCCATTCTCAACGGAGGGATCGAGAGCAGGAGCACCTACGCCCGTGCACAGAACTACATCGATGTCGTCAACTTTGCCGACTACATGCTCCTTCATTTCTACGCCGATTCGGAAGACTGGCCCCACCACAATGGTTATGCCGCGGCAAACCCGGTGAGCGGTGACGGCAAATTTCGATTCTGGTGCTGGGACCAGGAGATCGCCCTGGATAAGTTTTCCTGGAACCGCTACTCCGACGCGAGGGGAGCCGGAGCGCCATTCCAGCGGTTGCGTAGAAACGAGGAATTCCGCATGCTCTTTGCCGACCGTGCGCAGAAGCACCTCTTCAATGGTGGCGCCCTGAGCGAACAGGCTTCCATTGACCGCTATCTCGGGCTCGCCGGGATGATCGACAAGGCGATCGTTGCTGAATCGGCCCGTTGGGGGGATACGCAGGCCACCACGCCCTACGGAAACACCCCGGGCTCCTCCACCAATATCGACTCCGACAATCACCCTCCCACGGTCAACAACCCGGTCTACTTCACCCGCGAACAACACTGGATCGTGGAGCGGGACAATATCGTCAACAACTACATCCCGACCCTGCACGACCCTGGTGACAGCCGCTCCTTCATCCGCGAACTGCGCACAAACAATCTTTTCCCATCGGTCGATGCTCCCGTCCTCAGCCGCTTCGGGGGCACTGTCCCAACGGAATTCCAGCTACAGCTTACTGGCACGGAGGGCACGATCCACTATACTCTGGATGGCTCCGATCCACGTCTGGCAGGCGGAGGGCTCAACCCGTCTGCCCAGCCCCTCTCCACCGGTCTTGCCAACGAGACTCTCCTTGGCTTCGAGTCCCCCGACTGGCGCTACCTCGGCGGAGGAATAAGCCAGAGCACCAGTGACGTGGTCGCGGGGCACCCCTCCTACGGCGTCGCGGACTGGAAACATCCAGACTTCAATGACACCGCATGGGGACTCGGACCTGCATTGCTGGGCGGAGACAGCGCCAATGACATCTCAGGGGAATCAATCGCCACCATTGTCGATATCGGCCCTTCAGGAAGCCGTTTCCCAACGGTCTACTTCCGAAAAAGCTTCGAGGTCTCCGATGCCGGCAGCTACACGGCCCTGACAGCGGGCGTGAAGCGTGACGATGGCGCCATTCTCTACCTCAACGGCCACGAAATCGGACGAACCAACATGCCCGGGGGAGCGGTCACCTACGGGACCTTCGCCTCTGACGGACAGGGAAGCAGCGAGGAAAGTGCCATCAATAACATCTCCTACAATCTCCAGGCCGGCGTTCTCCTTGAAGGAACGAACGTCCTTGCGGTGGAAGTCCACCAGTCAAGCTTCGGAAGTGGCGACCTCGGCCTCGACGTTCGCCTCACGGCCTCAAAACCTGCAGGGCCTCCAAACCCCGTTCTACTCACGCAAACTGCGAACCTCAAGGCCCGCATCCTGAGTGGAGGAGAGTGGTCTGCGCTTACCGAGGCCGCCTTCATCGTCGGCACGACCGCCTCAGCGGGCAACCTTGCCGTCACCGAAATCATGTACAATCCCGCCGGAGCTGAGGAAGACTCCGAATACCTCGAACTCATGAACATCAGCCCGACCGAGGACATCGATCTCACCAACGTGCAATTCTCCTCCGGGATTACCTACCGATTCCCCGCCGGGTTCATTCTCGCACCGCATCAGCGTGTCACGATCGTAAAGAATCAGGCTGCCTTCGCGGAAGCCTATCCTGCGATCGGCATTCTCATTGCGCCGGGGACCTACACCGGGAGCCTTTCAAACAGCGGAGAAGAAATCGCGCTCCAGGATGCGGAGAATAACGATATCCGTCGCTTTGCCTACGACGACGACCTTCCCTGGCCCCCCAGCCCGGACGGCTTGGGATTCTCGCTGGTTCTTGCTGCGCCCCGCACGGACCCAGATCACTCCCTGCCCGCGAACTGGCGCGCCAGCGCGACTCCGGGAGGTTCGCCCGGCTCCGATGACACCATTCCCTTCCCCGGTGATCCAAACGCAGACGAGGATCAGGATGGGCGCTCCGCATTCTTCGAATACGCGGTGGGGGGAAGCGACGCGGATCCCGCCGATTCCGGCGGCGTGGCTGTTGGCCTGACCAGGCTCGCCGGTAATGACAATGGTGAAGTGCTCGAATATCTCGAGATCAGCTTTTCACGCAATCTTGCGGCGGACGGTGCGGAATTCGAGGCCGAGCTCTCCACCGACCTTCAGAGCTGGAACACCCTTGAGGTGGAAATCGTGGCCATTGAGAATCACGGGGACGGGACGGCAACCTACACCTACCGCTCTACCAGGCCCTTTGGAGCTCGCAGCCGGGAATTCCTTCGTCTCAAGGTAAGCAGCCAGGAGAAGAGATGACCGCAGCCCCCGGGGCAGCATTCACATCCAGAACACTTGCTGACGCATCCCAGCCACTGTTGCTCATCAAGAGCGCCCATTTATCCTTGAATCGCCCCGGGAGCGACCCCCCTCCCTGAAATACACTCGACGACTTATTCCCATGGAGTATTCTCGCGAAGCGTTCACCTTAACCGCTTCCCAGCTTAGTTTACCCGATGGCCGAAAAACGCGGAACACCAAGGGCAGAAGATCCACTCGAGACCGATCGCTTCGCCAAGTTGGCGGAAGAGGACCAGCCGGGCTTCATCCGCGAATTCTGGGACTTTTTAAGACAGAACAAGAAGTGGTGGCTGACTCCCATCATGATCGTGCTCTTCCTCCTCATCTTTCTCGTCATCATCAGCCAGACGCCCCTCGCCCCGTTTCTCTACCCGTTCTTCTAACGCTTCCGGATCCTGCCAACGATCGCAGTCCGTTCCGCTCGGAACCCTCTCGAACCCATGAACGAAAACCATGCGCAGGGGGCACACGGCCAAGAGCAATGAAAACCCTCCCAGCCAGAGTGACGCAAACGGGAGCTCCCAGACATCCCGGCGTGCCGGAATTCAGCGAAGAAGGAGAACCGGCGGACCTGTCCAACACCGTCCCCGGGCTGACATCTCTACGCGGGGTTCTGCAGCCATGGACGAGAATTGCTGAAACCCGGGATCGCTGGTTGCCGTCAGCCGACATGTGACATGGCAGCGATACTCGGAATCTCTGCCTTCTACCACGATTCAGCGGCTGTCCTGCTCGTCGACGGCCGGATCGTGGCCGCAGCTCAGGAAGAACGCTTCACCCGGGTCAAGCACGATGCTGGATTTCCCCGACGGGCGGTCGCGTATTGCCTCGAGGAAGCCGGGCTCTCCGCCTCCGACCTCGATCACGTCGGCTTCTACGACAAGCCGTTTCTCAAGTTCGAGCGGCTCCTGGAGACCTATGTGATGACCGCTCCATTCGGCATCCGTTCCTTCTTCAAGTCGATCCCGGTGTGGTTGCAGCAGAAGCTGCACCTTCCCCGCGAAATGCGGAGCGCACTGGGTGGAGATTTCGGGCGGCGTTTCGTCTTCACGGAGCACCACGAATCGCATGCCGCTAGCGCCTTCTTTCCTTCTCCCTTCGAGGAGGCTGCTATCCTGACCCTGGATGGCGTGGGAGAATGGGCAACCGCCAGCTTCGGAATCGGGAGCGACAACAGGATCGAACTCTCCCACGAACTCCACTTCCCCCACTCACTTGGGCTGCTCTACTCGGCCTTCACCTACTATTGCGGATTTCGGGTTAACTCCGGGGAATACAAGCTGATGGGCCTGGCTCCTTACGGGGAGCCCCGTTTTCGCGACCTGATCCTTGAGAAGCTTCTCGACCTGAAGGAAGACGGATCGTTCCGCATGGACATGTCCTACTTCAATTACCTCGCAGGACTCACGATGACCTCCCGAAGGTTCGAAGCGCTCTTCGGAAAACCCCGGCGTGAACCGGAATCGGACATCGACGAATTCTACATGGATGTTGCGGCCTCGATCCAGAGTGTTACCGAGGAGATCATGCTGCGTTGCGCACGCCACGTGCGTAAGTTGACAGGCCAGAGGAACCTTTGCCTTGCGGGTGGAGTCGCCCTCAATTGCGTTGGTAATGGCAAAATCCTCGAGGAAGGCATCTTCGACGACATCTGGATTCAACCAGCATCCAACGATGCAGGTGGGGCCCTCGGCGTAGCACAGTTCATCTGGCATCAACTTCTCGATAATCCCCGATGCATACAAAAGCCTGATGGCCAGAGCGGCTCCTTGCTGGGTCCACAGTTCGACCACGAGGCCTGTGAAAAGGCCGTGAAGCACTCCGGAGGACGGAGTCGGTGCATCCAATCCCAAGAGGAGCGCTGTCGCTGGATTGCCAACCAGATTGCAGACGGGAAAGTTGTCGGGCTTTTGCAGGGCCGAATGGAATTTGGTCCAAGGGCGCTTGGCTGCCGAAGCATTCTGGGCGATCCCCGCAGCGAGAAGATGCAGCGCCTGATTAACCTGAAAATCAAGTACCGCGAGTCGTTCCGGCCGTTCGCGCCCTCCGTCCTGCATGAGAAGGCGCACGAGTGGTTCACCTTTGAAGAGGGACAGGATAGCCCATACATGCTTCTTGTGACCCAGCTTCAACCCGGCAAGCTCAGGCGCAGCAATAACGGAGAGCAGCCCCGGGGCCTCGATCGCCTTCACATTCCGCGCTCGGAAGTCCCCGCCATCACCCACGTCGATGATTCCGCCCGCGTGCAGACGATCGATCCGAAACGCCACCCCTTCTACCATGCACTCGTTACCGAATTCGGAGCTCTAACCGGCTGCCCTCTGGTGGTGAACACCAGCTTCAACGTTCGTGGGGAGCCCATCGTGTGCACCCCGGAGGATGCCTACCGCTGCTTCATGTCCACTGAAATGGATGTTCTCGTTCTGGAAGACCTCGTTCTTCTCAAGGAGGAGCAACCCACCACAACCCTTCATCCATGATCTCACTCAAGCACACCTTCTCCCGCCGCGAGCTCCTCTGGTTCGGTCCGTTGTTCGCCGCCTTCGCTGGATTGATCGCAGTCTTGGCGTGGTGGAAATTCGAGGCTCCCCAGGTCGCCAAATGGAGCGGAATCTTCGCTACCTCCACAATTGTCGTTTATTATCTGGCCCCTCCACTCCGCCGTCCAATTTACATCGCTTGGCTTGGCGCGGTCTTTCCTGTCGGCTGGATTATATCCCACATCCTTCTGGGCATCGTTTTCTATCTGGTGGTCTTCCCTATCGGAATGTTGCTGCGATTGTTTCGCTATGACGCTCTGCAGCGCAGGTTCAGCCCCGCCTCGAGGAGCTACTGGATCGAGCGAGACCCTCAAAAAGACCCGGCAACTTACTTCCGCCAGCACTGAAGACTGGAGGACCGAATTCAGTCAGGGGCGCATAGTCGGTCCACAACCAACCTCACGGCCAAAATCCATCGACCTGCTTCAGGACCAATGGGCTCGAAATCTAATCCGACAACCGTCCTAGCGGCGTCGACGCAGGAACAGACCCATCCCGGCCAGCCCGAACAGAACGGAGACACTCGGCTCAGGGACAATTGATCCTGCAAGGCGAACCTCAGCAACGGTGAAGAATCCATTGTTGCCGGTAATACGAACAGTATCAAAGGACTGCCCGGGCGAGAGGCCCGCCCCCAGGTCAGTACGAAGGTAATTGGCCGGACTTCCTGCATCAGGAGCGTTGTTTCCCAACACCTCTGATATCACCGTTCCTGCAGCGCCACCTGAAAGCAGGGCGATGTCGTAGTTGTTGTCCCTATCGGGGCAGCAATTAGTGCGCCCATAGAAGTCAAACTGGAGGTCGGAACCCGCCCCCCAGGTAACGAGGTCCAAGCTCCAGTAGAGGGTGGGGTTTTCTCCGTTCCCATGGAAGTGAGTCGCGGGATTCCAGTCTGTGCCAGGCAGACTAGCGGTAGGATTATCCGGGTCGTATGCAAAGGGGTCGCTGGTGGTGTTAGCGATGTTGCCTCCGAATCCGCTCCCAGAGGAATTTGCCACATCCGCAGTCAGAGAAATGTTGGTCAGCGCAGCGTGGCCGACCGCCGTAGACACCAGCAGTGCGGCAAAAATCGTAAGTCGTCTCATATCCGTCCAGAACTATGGGTTTGTAACTCCAATGACAGGTAAATCTCCACCCTTACGCCCCCGTTTGGAAGGACTATTTTACTTTTTTGCAATCTTACTTACCCATCGCTTTCCGCTCTCCCTCCCTGCCGGAGAAAATTGTCGGCCCGAGCACCTGCTGTGCGGTTCGTCCTGGATTTGTGCCGCGTTGAAGGGAAGGCGTCGGATTGCCATCGTTTTAAGTCTTGCCCCCAGCCATCCAAAAACCTCTCTTTCTTCGGAAATTGTTCCGAGCTTAGCACTGAAAATCATGATGCGTTTACCAAACCCCATGCCACGCATGAATCTCCTCCCCTTCATGATGCTTTCCTGTCTGCTGCTGGTGACCGTCGCCCCGGACTCCAACGCGCAACTCGTTAACATCCCCCTGACCCCCGACCTGGCAAATTCCTCTGCGAGCGGATTCGGAGGCAACATGGCTAACACCACCAGCGATCCCTTTCCCTACAATCCTGATGCCCCCACCGCTAGTCTGCCTGGCACCGACTGGAATCCCGCGACTCACTTCCATGGGAACGGAGGAAACCCCATCCTCTACTGGAGCTTGGATGAAATCCTCTGGACCGACGGGGCCGATCTGCAATTCGACTTCTATGGACGCACTAATTGCTGCCCCGATAGGGACAACAACTACGACATCGCCCTGCTGACGGGTGGCCCGACTGGAACGGTCGTTCACCAGATAATCGGCAACAACGCGCCCGACGCTGGGAACCCAGCCAACTACCTGCGCACCAATCTGGGCGCGGGCCTCTCGCCCGGGCAGTCCTTCGATACGGTTCGCATTACCGGCAACAATGGATTCTTCACCGTCGCCGAGATTCGAATGGCAGCAAACTTAACTCCCACTTCCATCGCAAGTTTCTCCGCCACCCCTGCTACCGTTCCATCGAACGCACCAGTCATCTTCACTTGGGAGTTCAACGCAGCGGCAACTGCCGCCACCATCGTCCCAAGCTCGGGCGATCTCGCATCCTTGATCGGAAACGTCCTGCCACAAACAAATGCCGGCGCCGGATCGACCGTCCTCGATCCCGGCCCCGTTGAGACCACTACCTACCAGCTCACCGTCACAGTGGACGGGGAGGATTCAACTGCCCTTCTCACCATCTCCGTCGACAACAATCCCATAATCAGCTCCTTTGAAGCCGACCAGACCACGATCACCGCGGGCACGGATATCACTCTCACCTGGGACGTGACCAACTCCGACGACCTGAAACTCAACGGTTCTCCACTCGACCCCGCCGTCAACTCAGTGGTTCTCTCACCCCTTGTTCCAACAATTTACACGCTGGAAGCCACGAATGCCAACGGAATGGCCAGCTCCTCGATCTCCATCAGTGTCCAGGATATCCCGGACCCGAACGCACAGCTCGAGACGATCCCGCTGACACCCGACCTCGTGGCATCCTCACCAAGTGGCTTTGGAGGCAACCTGGCCAATACGACCAGCGATCTCTTCGCTTACGATCCAAATAACCCCTTCGGAACGCTGCCAACCACGGACTGGAATCCCGCAACCCACTACCACGGACCCGGAAGCAACCCGACACTCTACTGGAGCTTCGAGGAAGTGACCTGGGGATCAGGCTCTGACCTGCGGTTTGATTTCTATGGACGGACTGGTTGCTGCCCCGATAGGGACAACAATTTCGACATCGCCCTACTGGCAGGTGGCCCCAACGGCACGGTAGTCGCCGAGGTTTTGGGCAACAACGCGCCTGACAATGACAGCAATCGCCTGCGCATCAACCTGGGGGCCGTGCTCGCTCCGGGCGACAGGTTCGATACCTTGCGTATTACCGGTAACGATGGGAACTTCACGATAGCCGAGGTGCGACTGGCAGGACTCCTCCGCAGCGAAAGCCTCGTCAAGATCACCGATGTCCGTTTCAATGGCAGCACTAGCGAACTCGCCATCAGCTGGGAGAGCGATCCGGGCTACCTTTACAATATCCGGGGAGCTTCAGAGCCTGCTGATGCCGGAGAGCCTGCAACCTGGGATTTAATCCTCGAAAACATTGAGGCCACCCCCCCTGAAAACACCTCGGCGATACCGATTGATCCAGGAGCTGACCCCTTTTCCCTCTTTGTCGTGGAGCGATTTCCAAAGCCTCCCGTCACCGTTCTGGAGGAGAATTTCGACGCCGGTGACCCGGGCTGGACCGCCGGGTTCGCTGCTGCCGACCTGTCGAAAAACACCGTCTGGGAAATGGGCGATCCCGCGCTGGGCGGAGCCCCCTTGACAGGTCCACCCACCGCCTTCAGCGGAGCCAATTGCTATGGGACCAACCTCACAGCCAACTACGGAATCGAATCCGAGATCTGGCTGCGTTCCACCCCGTTCTTCCTTCCCTCCGCACCCTATGCCGACCTCACCTTCAGACAGTGGGTCGACATCGACCCCTTTGAAACCGGCTCGCCGCTGGACCATGGGCAGGTGCGGGTGCTCGCCGCCGCCGATCTTTCCGAAATCGGAGCGATCGACATGAACATCTCGGGACTCGACCCAGTCGAGTGGACTGAATTCTCAGGAGAGTTCCCCGACTCTGCTCTCGGGCAGGAAGTTATTCTCGAATTCCGATTCCTCAGCGATAACGACGGCATTTTCGACCAGTCCGGCTGGTATATCGACAATGTTGCGGTTTCCGCCCCGACGCCCTAGTCCTGCTCTCATTTCCCGGGCTATCCAACCGAGATGGCAGCGCTTTCATCTGTCCCGATTCTTTTCCCATCCATCGGGGTCATCTGGTCAGGCGACGCCCACCATTTCTTTTTTACATTGAGAGCCCCCTTCGCCGCGTAGGATGGTGAGGATCATGCGCCTGTCCCGCCATTTTACCTTCCTCGCTTCTGTCCACCTTCTTACGTTCGGGACACAGGCCCCGGCCGCACCCCCGCTCGATGAGGTCATGGGGCTCGAGGCCAGTAACGCCATCAGTTTCAACCCCCTCGATGCAAACCACGGCTCAGTGGCTCGCATCGAACACCTCGGCACAACCATGGCTGCCGATGGAGACTACCAGTACTGGTATGACCTGGTCAGCGGCAACAAGGCCTGGACTCGCGATGTGTCCTTCTGGGTGAGTAACGCCGACAGCATTACGAACCTGGCCGAGGGCAATTACACCGAGAACGGAGCAAGCCATGTCCTCGAACACTGGTGGGGAAGCCCGATGGCACACAAGGGACTCGATGGCTGGGGAGGCCACCGCGACCAGCAAAACAGCCCGTCACACGGGGTGGGTGGCACGTGGGTTCTCACCAGTGGACACCCTGACCCCATCCTCAACCAGTTTCACAGCTCCAGCGATTACAACGTTCCCGGTCACTGGAGCTTCCAACCCACCGTCTTCTTCTGGGGACCGCCCTCCCGTACGGATGATTCCCTCGTCCTCTCCGACGGCACACCGGTATGGAGGTTCGAAAAGAATCACAACGCCCAGCTTCTCAATGCGGGAATGAACCCCTACGCATACTCCGGCCTCTGCGGTACGTTCATCATCGAAAGCCCGAACCCACCAGCTGAGAATTCCTTTGGCTGGTCGACCTATCACAATAGCACGGTCGATGGATCACAAAGTGAGGTCGCCGCTTTCGGTTACCTCCCCGGACCGGGCAGCGGAACGCCTTCCTCCGTCCTCACCCTCACGGTGGCCCAAACCGGCGGCCTGCTCGAATTCGTATGGAACAGTCAGTCCCGCATGCAGTATGACCTCGTTACCAGCACCAGCCTGTCCACCCCTCCCTCCACCTGGCCTCCCTACGATGACGGGAACACCGTCCACCAGAACATTCCAGCTTCCGGCACGGGCACGAATTCACTGGGGGGGGTGTTAATAGACGAGCAAAGACGCTTCTTCGCTATCGTCGAGAAGGAGCGCGGCCCTTTGTTCCGTGAGGATTTTGATGCCAGCAAGGCTCTGCCCCCCGGCTGGACAACCAAGGGGAACGGCACAACAGCGTGGGAAGTGGGCGTGCCCACAGGAACTCAATTCGGCCCTGAGGCCGCCAGCAGCCTTCCGCACTGTGCCGGGACCAACATCACCGGAGATTACACCTCCTCCCAGGACATCTCACTCCTCTCCCCGGTGATCCAAATCCCGGTCACCGGCGCCTCCCTCAGCTTTCAACAGTGGCGGGATACCGAGGGAGATGGTGACGCTGCCTCCATCCGTATCGTCGATGCCGATAACAATGATGCCCTGATCGCCGAGCTGCTCAACAACATAGCATGGAACGACGTGACCTGGAATGCGTCTGACCCGCTGGCCTTGCCCGAGACCGCGAATGGAAAAAATATCAGGGTCGAATTTCGCTTCGTCAGTGATAAGTCGAATCCCGAGACCTACGCAGGATTCTACATCGATGATATCGTGGTGGAGGCTGAATAGCCCCCCTCTCCCCTTTCCGGCAGGCTCATCCTCAAGGAAGACCCCCGCCGACTATTTTCTGGAAGACCTCCATTCAATCACTTTCTTCTCAGAATACGTGAAACGGAACCCCGTCCTGCTCTGCCTAGAGACAGTCCTCCTCCTTGGACTTGCGAACGTCGTCCCGGCTTTCGCTGCGGCTCGGCCCGGAGAGTCCTTTCGAGCTGGTGCCGCCGTGGTCAACATCTCTCCCCCCGCTTACCCAGTCCGGGTGAATGGAATGTTCACCGAGCGCTCGGCGAACAGCATTCTCGATCCCCTCTTTGCCCGCAGCGTCGCCCTCGATGACGGCGAGACACAGATCATCTTCTGCGTGGTCGATACCTGCATGGTGCCTCGCGAGCTCATTGACAGGGCGAAGGAAGAGACTCTCCGGAAGACCGGGCTATCCACGGCAAGGATGATGGTCTCCGCCACCCACACCCACAGCGCCCCTGCTGCCATGGGTTGTCTGGGCACACGCATGGACCCGCACTACGCGGAATGGCTCCCCGGAAAAATAGCGGAGTGCATGATCAAGGCCCTCGATGGACTCCAGCCCGCCCGGATCGGGTGGGCCTCCATCGACGACTGGGAGCACACCTACAACCGGCGATGGATATCCCGGCTGGATCGCACAGGCACCGATCCCTTCGGACTACGGAATATCCACGCCAACATGCATCCGGGTCACCTCAGCCAAAACGTGATCGGGCCCTCAGGCCCGGTGGACCCTGAACTGAGCCTCTTCGCTGTGCAAACGCCAGGAGGCAGGCCGCTCGCGCTCTTTGCCAACTACTCACAACACTATTACGGATCCGGACTGCTCTCTGCGGACTACTTCGGGGCCTTCTGCCGACACATGGCGAACAACCTCGGCCAACCTTCCAGCGAGGGCCCTTTCGTGGCCATGATTTCGCAGGGCACCAGCGGAGATCTGATGTGGATGGACTATGGTTCGGCGCGGGGAAGTCAGACCATGGAACAGTATTCGGCCGAGGTCGCTCAATACGCCATGCGCGCCTATGGGGCGATCCAATGGCATGACCATCTGAAACTGGGAATGGTTGAGCAGAAACTCGTTCTCGACTGGCGGCGTCCAGGGGAACAGCGCCTGGCGTGGGCCCGGGATCGCATGACCCGCTTGCAGGGCGCCCTGCCCCGTACCCGGCAGGATATCTACGCGATGGAAGCTTCCATCCTGCACGAATGCCCCAAGGCTGAACTGAAGCTTCAGTCGATCCGCATTGGCGGCCTTGGCATTGCCACCCTTCCCAATGAAGTATACGCGCTCACCGGCCTGAAGCTGAAGGCGCTCTCTCCATTCGACAGTCAGCTCAACATCGAGCTCGCCAATGGTGCGGAAGGCTACATTCCGCCTCGGGAGCAGTTCAGACTGGGCGGCTATACGACCTGGCCCGCACGGACCGCCGGACTCGAAATCAGCTCCGAATCCCAAATCGTGACCAGCCTCCTTGCCGGCCTCGAACAGGTGGCAGGGAGGGAGAGAAAGACTGAAGTTCTCTCCAGCAGGGCCTACCGGGGCACGGGCGTGCAAGCCCACTGGCCTCTCGACGATCTTGGGGGAGATACCGCCAAGGCCAACGGCGGGCACAACCACCCCGCTCTTCGCATCGGTGGGAAGGTAGCCCGCTACCTACCTGGAGTTGGCAGTGGATCGGGTTGCGGAAACGAGCGGGTCCTGACTCCGTCTCCTCTCGCTGCAAGTGGCAAAATCAATCGTGCCATGCACCTCGTAGACGGACATCTCGAATCCGAGATGCCACTCCCACGAGACTTTACGGTGGCACTCTGGTACTGGCTGGGCGAACGTAGCGGCGCATCCGCACGCGAGGGCACGCTGCTCCGGCTGCCCTCCGGTCAGGTCGTGACCGTGAAGCAGGACGCATTCCACCGGTGCAGGATCACGCTCGACGGAATGATGAGTGAGGAGACCCAGCGTGCAGATGAATGGAACTTCGCCGTACTGACCTGTTCGGCGGGACTGCTTCAACTTCATATCAATGGCACCGGAGCAGGCGGCCTGCGCGCGACGCTCCGGGATTCAAAACACCTTGCCCTGCGTTTCGGAGAAGGTCTCGAGGGAAAGCTGGATGAGATTGCGATCTGGAACCGCGCCCTGTCCGAGGTTGAGCAGAACGCGCTGTGGGAGCGGTCCGGACTCGCCGACCAACGGACCCGCGACGGACTGGACGCGGTGCGGCGCGCCCGCCTGCCTGTCTGGCCGGCCCGTTACCGGAAGTTCATAAGCCAAAAGACCCACCTCTTCCATGCTCCATTCGACACCGCTCCCCGGGAGACGATCATCGAACAGGCCGTCCGGTTCTCTGACAGGGAGCGGGCTCGCTTCAAGTCCGGCCGCATCAGCGGGCAGGCGGAGTCGCTCGCTTCGGACTACTCGGTCTCCTTCTGGTTCCGCAACGATCTTCCGAACCAGAGTCGGCCGGTAACGGCCTATCTTTTCTCCCGTGGACCGAAGGACCACAAACTGGCTCCGGGAGATCACCTCGGCATTGGCGGCAACTATCGCAGCACCTACCCTGGCAGACTTCTCCTTTTTAACGGCAACGAAGCCGATGACGTCCTGATCGGAAAAACCGTCATTCCCCCGGGGTCCTGGAATCATGCTGTCCTGGCGCGGTCCGGCACCCGGGCCCGGGCCTGGCTCAATGGGGCCCTTGAGATTGATGGGATCCTCAAGCCCACCGCACCGGACTCACCTGATTTTCACATCGGAGCCCGCAACGACTTCTTTGCCCCTCTGGAGGGATATCTCGCAGAATTCCTGCTCCTCGAAGGAGCCCTCAGTGAGGCCGGGGTGAAAGAGCTTCATGCTGCTGCGAGGCCCGATAATCCTGAGCATGCAGAATAGGGCCTCCCCCTTCCCTGTCTCCCGGCGCTGGTGGCTTCTTTCCTATTTCTTCTTCCCGAGGTGCTCTCCGAGAACCATGCCCAACTCCTCGGCCCGCCCGGAGGGCAACTCCATGATACTGACCCTCCGGAAGTGAATCTCGGCACCCTCCGCTTCCAGGCAGAGGAAACCCTTCCGCCCGTCGGCCTCGCGAATTCCATTCACGAATTTTCCGTTGATCGCCAGCTTCACCGTTCCATCAACGGCCACCACGACGTAGCGGTTCCATTCTCCCTTGCCCCTGCAGCGCATTTCATAGGACATGCTCCGGCTTCCCCGCGGATTTTCAGGAATGGCCTTCATTCCGCCGGCCCCGAAAAGTTCTCCACTCACGTAGCCGAGGTGGCGGGGTTTTCCATTCGCGTGCGCATGGATGTAGGGCCATTGCAGCTCAAGCATCTGGACTTCCATGCCCCGGGGAAGACGGTTGCCTTCCGGCTTGGCATCGCTCCAGAGGAAGACTCCCGAGTTCCCCCCCGCCTCCATGTGCCGCCATTCAATCACAAGGATGAAATTCTCATACATCCTCGTCGAGCGCATTACCCCGATAGGTCTGCCGGTGCAGACCAGCAACCCGTCCTTCACCGACCAGGTCCCGGGTGAGGTGTTCACATCCACCCAGTTGGTCAGGTCCTTCCCGTTGAACAGCTCAACGAAGCCCAACCCCGCCGGCGGCTCGGAAAGAGGGCTTTTTTCCTGGGCCCCCAGTAATCCGGGAACCAAGGCCACTACCAGTAGGATAAGTTGCTGCTTAAGGAACTGCATTCCCGAGGGTAACGGCCCCCTGCATCGAGGCAATTCCCCAGTGGAGCGCACTTTTCCTTTCCGCAAGGCTGCCCCCGCCCCATCCTGGGAATCGTGAAATTCCCCTTCGCCGTCCTGCTCATTCCCCTCGTCACCGGGCTCCAGGCCAAGACCGTCGATATCGGCTCCCAGCGGGAGCTGTTTGTCGATGACTACCTGATCGCCCGCATGAGTGGTGACGTGCAGCAGAAGCTCCATCGCCCTGCCGCCCGGGAGGTTGTTCTCACCACCAACGCTCCTTGGGAGGGCAACACCAGCGCCTACTACACCGTGTTCCGCGATGGGGCGCTTTTCCGGATGTATTACCGCGGCTCGCACTGGGATACGAAGACGAGGAAAGCCACCCATCGCGAGGTCACCTGCTACGCCGAGAGCAAGGACGGCATCCACTGGACCAAGCCTGAACTCGGTCAGTTCGAGTTTGCCGGCTCGCGGGCAAACAATATCGTGCTCGACGGGATCGGGACTCATTGCTTCGCCGCCTTCCGGGACGACAACCCGGACTGCCCGCCCGAAGCCCGCTACAAGGGGATCTCCCGCGGGCGGCCTGCGGGGAAGAAAGGCCTCTTTCTATTCCACTCTCCTGACGGTCTCCGCTGGTCCCTTACCAGAAAGGAACCCGTCATCACGGAAGGAGCCTTCGACTCGCAGAACCTCGCCTTCTGGGACGCCCACCGCGGAAATTACCGGGAATACCACCGCACCTTCGTCAACGGAATCCGCGCGATCATGACGGCAACCTCGAACGACTATGTGAACTGGACGAAACCGACCCTGCTGACCTATCAGAAGGACCTCTCACCCCAGCACCTCTATACCAACGCGGTGCAGACCTATCCCCGCGCTCCCCATCTCCTGTTAGGCTTTCCGACCCGCTACCTTCCCGACCAGGGCCAACGGGTGGAGCCCACTCTCATGGTGAGCCGCGACGGCAGACGTTTTCACCGTTGGCTCGAACCGGTCATTCCCGAAAACGCTCCCCGGGACCGAACCGGAAACCGAAGCAATTACATGGCGTGGGGCCTGGTCGAACTACCCGGGCGTCCCCGGCACCTCTCAGTCTACGCCAGCGAAGCCTACTACACAGGCCCAGACAGCCGCCTGCGGCGCTTCGAGTATCGCAAGGATGGCTTTGTCTCGGTGCACTCTTCCCGGGAAGGGGGAACACTCCTCACCAAGGCGTTCCGCTTCAGCGGGTCCCGCCTGTATCTCAATTACCGCTCGGCCGGGGACGGCCACCTGCGGGCGGAACTTCAGACACCGGGGGGCCAGACCATCCCCGGGTTTTCCCTTTCCGACTGCTCCCTCCCACCCGGCGATGAAATCGACAAGGCCGTCACGTGGAAAAAAGGTCCCGACCTTGCAAAACTCCAAGGCACTCCTGTCCGGCTCCTCGTCGAATTGCGCAAGGCCGACCTCTTCGCATTACGCTTCGCTCCCTGAAGCGGGGGCACCAGCTGGGCATGCGGCCCTCGGATGCCCTCCGGGCCCGGGCATTACACCGGATACTGACGGCTGACACTTGTCTCAATCCGCGCCGGCAGAAGTTCTGGCAGACAACCCGGAGGAAGATGCCGACGTCGTTCTGGAGAGCTCCTTGCCTCATGCAAGCATCTCCTTCTCGAGATATTCCGCTACCCGGTCGAAGGGGTCAAAACCCATGGCCAGTCCCACCGACCGCCGCAGGTTGGAGTTTGCGTTGATATCATAGAACACCCTCCTTCCATCACTCGTAATGAGATACTCGAGGGCACCTATGTTGAAACCGGTGGCAGCAAAGAGTCTCCGCCCCTCCTCAACCACCTCACCTGGAATGTCAGGATAGGGAAGAAACCCTGGTTTTCCTGGAGAATCTTCAACACGAATCGAACAGGTCCCCGCTTCCTCTCCTTCCGGATTGCAGTCGACAGAGGGGCAGAGATTGAAGCCCGATACTCCTACCACCCGCATGGCATAGAGAAGCTCTCCATCAAGAAACTCCATGCGGACGATTCCTTCTCCATTCGGATCGTGATCGAGCTTTTCCTGAAGAAGCAAAACCGGGTCAGGATCCCAGTAGGAAGGGTCTGCCTCGAGAAGGCTGATCGCTTCTTCCAGGCTCCCAACCTCTGCCATCCTGGCACCACTACCTCCCTGATTGGGCTTCAGGATCGCAGGGAACCTGAGCTTCACACTTGGATCCCTCAGGGCTTCCGCGCGATTGAACGCGAAGGTCCTCGGGTAATCCATGCCGAGGCGGCGTATGAGTCGAACCTGGGCAATCTTACTAAGCTCCAGTCGGAAGGCGGAAGATCCATTGAGCACTTTTGCCCCGGCTGCCTCCAGATGCTCGAGGAGAGCAAGGGCGAATGACACCGCATGCCCATTGCCCCGCAGTGAGGCACTGGGACTGGCCTGGTTAAAAACAACCGGGGTGTGAACCTCCCCGTCGAGGTCGAAGGCGGCCGACTTGAGGTCGTAGGTATGAAAGTGAACCCCACGGTCCGCGAGTGCCTTGAAGAGTGGCTCCTGCCAGGTGGGGTGTTCATGAACAATGGCAAGGCGTGGTGCAGACATGGTTTTGCAGTATCACGTTCCTAACAGCGGTAAAGACCCATGTGACAGACCCGCTTCCGTAACGCGGACTCACCACCCAATCAGAAGGAGCATGACCATTCAGTCTACTCACCGACCAGCCTCGACGACCCTCTTGGCAGGATGAGTGCTATTCACGGAACTCTCATTATTATTTTGCGGGGGTCCTTTTCCCACAATATGGATTCCCCCGAGACTCAGTCATGACGCGTTTCCTATCCTTCATTCCCTTCCTCCTTTCATGCCTTCACATGGGAGCTGCCGAGCCCTTTCACATCTATTCCCCGAGCTCCAAGGAAAAGACGCTCTGGATCGTGCGGGCAACACCCCGCGGAGAAAGCCTCACCCTCAAGGTTTCGCGGAAGGTGGATCTCGACTTTCCGGGCCGTGTCATCACCGCTCACCCGGGAAAACCACTACTCTACATCACCGCGACGGACGGGGAATCCGGCAAGGTGCCGGGGGCGGTGGTACACCTCAATAAGGATGGTTCCTACCAGAAACACCAGAACCTCAACTTCAACGACGGGGCCTGCTATCTATCCCTCGACAAGGAAAACAGGCACCTGCTCGGAGTCAGCTACGGGAACGGCCGACTCAATGTCTACCCGCTTGACGACAAGGGAATACCCGGGAAGGCCATCACCACGGTGGACGAGGGCAAACGGGAAGCCCACTGCGTCCTCCTGCCCCCGGACGGCAAGAACATCTACATACCCTACGTAAAGGGAAACCTCGCCCTCCTGCAGTATGCCTACGACGGCAAGACCGGAAAGGTATCCCCCCTCGAACCCAAGGATGCCAAGCCTCCCCTCGGTTCAGGCCCCCGCCACATGGCCTACCACCCCACCCTTCCCATGGTCTATTTCAGCAACGAGCAGGGTATCGGCCTGTCCTCCTACCGACGGGAAAGCAACGGGCAACTCAAGGTGGAACAGGACATCAGCATCCTACCACCCGGCATGTCCAAGATAGGCCTCAGCGCATCCGACCTTCTGATCACCCCGGACGGGAAATTTCTCTTTGCCGGCCTGCGCGGACACCGCCAGGACTTCGACCGCATCTCCCGCTACCGTGTGCTTGAGGGCGGCAAGGCCGAGTTCCTCGGCCTGACCGAGGCTGACAAGATCCCCTGGGGACTGACCCTCTCCCCTGACGGAAAATTTCTCCTCGTCTCCGCCACCGGCGGGGCAAGCCTCACCGCCTACCGAATCTCTCCGGACGGCAACCTGAAGAAAGTAGCGTCGCTGGCCTGGGACCCGCGGATGTCCGACTTGATCGCCCGATAAACCGGGCTTCGCCCTCTCTTCCTCAAACAAAGCTATTGGGATCCTCCCGGGAAGAGCCCTTGATTCGATCAAACAACCCACAGGGGTGGACCCGGTCGCGTAGTATATTTCCTCGGTCCACCCTGCCGTCTTCCAGACGCTCAAGGGTCTTGCCTGCAACGAAACTGCCTGGAGAGGACAATCTGTTCGATAAACGTGTTCGTCCTGTAGTCGTCCTGCTTCGCACGGCTTACAACCTCCTCCAACGCCACCCGGTCATAGGGTTCCAGCTTTCGACCCAGGGCATAGGTGAACAATTTTTTCGCAAAGTTAGCAGCGATGTCATCCCTGTATAATTCAAGCAGAAGCTCCTTCATCTCGCGGGGAGACTTGAACGGCTTTCCATTGGGCATCACGCCCGCCGCGATGACCGGGAGCTTATCTGGATAACGGGTCCGCCATTCCCCAAATTGCGCGAAATTCTCGAGCCCCAGACCGAGGGGGTCGATCTCCCTGTGGCAGGAGTGACATACCGCGCGCGAAACGTGCTGCTTGATAAGCTCGGAGACGGAAGGATTCCTCCGGATCTTAAGTGCTTCCCGGGCTTCGTCCAGCGATGGCACATCCTCCGGAGCCTCCATGCTCTTTCCAATCATCGTATTTAATATCCACACTCCACGCCGGATGGGACTGGTCCGCGTTTTCGACGCTGTCAGGCGCATGATCGCGGCACTTGTGATGATCCCTCCTTCCCGGTCGTCCTTACGTTCAACCATGACCGGCGGGGCATAACGAAGCTTCCGATTTCCACTTCTGCTCTCACGATCTGAAAAAATGTCCGCATACAACCTGTTCATCGAACTCCCCTCGACTTTTTTGTAACTCCCTCCTTTTGAGCGATA
>Ga0163179_10000824_pt1 | contig 22135 bp, 14 predicted proteins | sample AtlANTMetagenome_FD_109643 | JGI IMG/M metagenome (GOLD analysis project Ga0163179, IMG submission 109643) | Marine eukaryotic phytoplankton communities from the Atlantic Ocean - Atlantic ANT 2 Metagenome | ecosystem: Environmental > Aquatic > Marine > Oceanic | place: North Atlantic Ocean...
GGAAGGTTTTTGAATCCAGATACCAGCTCCGATTCTTCGCCAACCGAACACATCGACCTCTCCGCCAATTACAGAACGGGATCCGACTACGGCTGATGCCCCGGCAAGAGGCTCCTGCCCCTCATTAAAGGAACAGCTAGGGAACAACAATGCGACAAGGGCAATGATTAATAATGGTGCTTTTTTCTTCATGGTTTTATTTTTTAGCTTGAGCTGCTGCCACCTTCTCAGACGGAGTAGTATTATCCCGAGCCATGATTAGTCCGAATGCCCCCACAATGACCTCCCAACGCCCCTGTAAGCTCTCCAGCTCCAAGGCAGTGGTTTGGTCAAGGATTGCGCTCACAAGACCTCCAGAGGCCTCCAGAAGCAAGGCAACGCCCAATATCGTGGTCTTCCATGAGGCAAGTGCCTCTAAGAGCTTTTTCCTGGCCCAGTTGATTGCTGCATTCATAATTAAAGGTCTGACTTTTAATGGGTTCGATTTCCGCTGATGGCGGATCCAAAAGGGAGTTTTCATTGGAAACTTAGCAAATGTTAAGCATTTCGTCAATCCGCCAAGACTTCCGCAATTTCCTTGGCCTCATAAGCATCAATTGTTCTGTCTGCTGATCGAACCAAGTCACCGGGAATATCAGCAACATCCTTGAAGGCTGACAGCCTGGATCTAGCTATTAGGTTCTCGCGATCATCTAATGTAAGACTTTCAATCCGTTCTTTTTCTCGTTCGATAAAAGAGTTGATCTCATCTGCAACTACATCCCATCCATCCATCCCGGTCATCGCCAGGATTTTAGCTCGGAGATTATCTGCCTGCCGAGCATCGTGTGCAGTGACTTTAGCCATTATGCGCTTTGTTCAGCTTCTCTAACCATGTCTTCGGCGCTTTCAGCAGCTGCCTCCGCTTGATCCATATCTGTCAAGGTAGCTGGAGCATCATCCGTAGGAGCCGGTTGGCCTTCTTCCGGGGGAGCTACCATAGCGTTGAACTGCATCAGTTCCTCTACAGTTGGAAGCCTATCTTCGGCATCCTCAACTCCCAATGTTTTCAATTGGTCAATGAATACTGGTCGAGACTTGTTCATAGCGTATGGAGGAATTTGAAGAAAGCGTTCTATCGTAGATGCCACCGCTGCTAGTCGAGTCTGCTCTTCGTCTTGATTAAACCGGGTCAGATTAAGTCGGACATCTAAGGCCAAAGCTGAAAAATCTTGCCGATTCACTATGGCTTCGACTTCATTGTCCCCTTCAAAGAAATGTATTGTCTCAGTCGCATTCATGCTCATTAACATCAATCGAACTAGCTTACCTATTGCCTCCTCGACTCCACGTTGAACCTCGCGGATGGAACACTTGTTAAGAATTGATCCATGCCCCAGGACTTGCTTCACGCCGGTAGCGGTATTCATCTGGGGCAATGTTCCAAGATCTCCTTGAGCAGCACCGGAAACCCCGGAATCTTGAGTGACCATCTGCATGACAGTCTCCATCATTCGCCAGGTTTCACCCTCGATTGAAGGCAGCGTCATAATCTCAATCGCCTCGCGAGCAACATTGTTTCCCCGAAGCTCTTTATGAAGTCCCGGCCCCCATTCAAACGGTCTACCGGTATCACCCTCCTGGAAAGCCTTACGGTCAATCACCACAATTGGATTCGATGCGTAATCGTTACGAACCTTGATCTGATTGAAGCACTCATCGATAAACTGTTGCTCCTGATCAAACCGCTGGAGGAACCCGATTCCAACCCATGAATTGGGCTGCTTGTCTGATGTGACTATGGAGAATGGGATTTCAGCCTCTGGTGTGACGTTGCCCAAGTAGTCTGCCCAGATGATCTCTTGTGACTCAATGGCGACCAATGCATACATTTTTACCGGAGTCCCAGACCTATCATCTCCGGATGCCTCATCAGTTTCCGCTGGCCGTTCATAGTTAAAGTAACACTCAACGACATTAATGAATTCAGCGTTCTCGCGTTTGCCCCAAAGCTCTTGCTCCCTTGGTGGCTGTCCCTTTGACCCTTGGCTATCTCTTGAAGATTTAGTCTTATTAAGTCCGGCAGTTTGCAAAATCTGCTCATAAGTATCGGGATCAATTAGTCCCAAACCGAATTGAGACTTTAGCTCCCCAACTGTCCATGCCTGGTGATGACCTAGAAAATCGCACTCTTCCAGCGTTGGGCGGTCTGGGTCGGCAACAAAGTCTCCATAGTGAACGCATCCTAGTTCCGGGCCTTCATATTTAATCTTAACGTCTGGTTCTGTGATAGCCTCATAAAGTGGAGTTTCAAATACGCGACCCTCCGGATCATCGTCAAACACTGTCCCGCCGGAGGTTTCATCAATGTGGCTAGGATGCTCTTCGGTAATTGTTTTACCATCCCGATCCTTAATAGGCTCCCCACTCGCCGGATCTATTACGGCAGATATTACCTTATCATATTCTTCCACCCTCCTATTGTAACTTGTCTTTAGCACCCCATATCCAGCCCCCCAGGCGCTTACACAAGCGTCCTTTACCGATGGCTCTACCATTGCACCGGGAGTTCCTAGCTTATACTCAACATATTTCTGAAGATCTCTTGCCTTGTCGGTATCCTGAAGACCTATAGGTCGGACAGCCAACCACGGTCTAGATCCAAACATTTCGTCAAAGCTCTTACTGACGATGTAGCGAACTTGACCGCGAGTGAGCGACAGGGACAAGTTGGATCGCTCAAATACGGCAGAGTTCACGCCTCCAGTAACGTCAATGTCTGTTGCCCTACCGGTTCTCCGATGCCGAAAGTCACCACCAAGCTCGGCAGCGTATTTGTCCATCCTCTTGTGGATAGATGACAGCTTGCCTTGAAGGCGCTTAAATTGGCTTGAGCAATGCTCGGCCATATGCTTGAGGTAGAGAGCTTTCTGCTCGTCAGATGAAAAAGAAAGGGCAGATGTCTGCATGATGCTTAAATTTGCTTTGATCTGAGCAATTTTCAAGTAATAGTAAGTATGCCTAAAAAAGCCAAAAAGGGTAATTCACCAACTCTTCCAGACATCCCAATTACCTCTGCGCGACTGGATAATCTTGCCGGCATCCTAGCTGGAGCGTGTAGGGATGATATCTATGCCGAAGTGGGGAAGCAGGAACTCTCTAAGATGGGGGTCAAAAAGCGTGAGTTGTGCATGATTGCCGGAATGTTTTCTATAGGCTTTAAGGTAGCTGTCCGGGCTATGGAACTAGGAGCCACAGTTGATGTGGATAGGGTTTTAGGGGATGACCAATGGCTATCATTTGCGTGTTCTGGAGAAGATCCAAACCCAGGCTCTGATGAGTAAACCCAAAGGGCAGGCCGCTAGAAAAGCTGCCGGCAAGGAAGTCATTGCCACAGCCAAACAGCATGGATCTCGTAGCACTCAGCTTCAGATGCTTCAAGCTATTAAGAAGGCAACCAAACTTAATAGCGAGGGTAAGTCTGGCAAAGAAATCGCTGATGCGTTGGGAGTCTCCCAGGCTCAAGTGTCACGATATCTTCAACACGCCATCACTCTTACGCGAGATGAGATCACCGAACTACACGATTCTGAGGTAGCGTTCCAAATTAATACCACCGGGAAATTAATTACAGTTCTTCAAGATCACCTAATCTATGAGGATCGCGAGGGCAACTATAGGGCTGACTCAGCAGTTGCTGGGCAAATACTTAGCGCGTTGAATCGTAGAGCCAAGATATTTGGTATAGACCGGCAAAGAGAGGAAGAGGTGGATTCTGGGGGAGATACCTACAACATCGTCCTACAAAGGGTCGAGGCCGCCGTAGAGCGTGGAGCTTTGACCAAAAAAGATGCTCCTGTTCTAGAAGCTGAGACTTCCTAGCAAATCTCTCTTGACTCGAAACTGCTTTTGCTTTAGATACCCCCTGTCTGAGCAACATTATTTACTGATCGGGAAGCTCAGATTGTCCCGGTCTTAATTGTAACTGTATTGTAAACACATGGATCAGAATGAATTGTTTCACAGTCTGGCAAGGCCTTTGCCTCCAGGCGCGTATAAAGACCTTCAGCTCGGAGGTCGCAAAATGACGGTAATTGATGCTTATCATATCGTCAGTAGATTAACCCAAGTCTTTGGCCTCTGTGGGTCTGGCTGGGGAGTAAAAGTAACTAGCTGGGATTTGTCTCCAGATGGTTCAAACTTGGCAGCTTCTGGCAATCTTTGGTATAAGCTCGATGACAAGCGATGCAATGTGCCGGCAATCGGTGATGCCCGAGTGTTTAAAGGCAACATCGCTGAAGCCAGGAAAAAGGCTCAGACCAACCTTATCTCCAAAGCATCCAGCTTTATTGGAATTGGTTTGTCAGTCTATCAAGGTAAAGGGGTCGATGACCCATATCTAGATGAAGTGTCGTTAAAGGAAGATAGGACTCCACCTCAGTTAGAAGAGGAAGCCTGGAGGAAAGCTACGACTCTCAAAGGAACTCCTCTAAAGGATCTCTCCGAAAGTGAACGAGATTCACTTTATGAGTGGGCGGAAAAAGTTATCACGCAGTCGTTAAGCGACGAAGGATACTTGCTTTGGAATTTAGTTCTCCAAATGAGAACTGAACTTGCAGGAATAACTGCATAGTGAACAGAGAGAGGGGGTGTCCAAGGGTTTTTATCTTTCCCCTTGGGCATCCCCATCACCCTTAAAGATTATGATAACACTGAGCATAGACGTAACGAAGTTGGACAAGTCCCGGTTTTACAAAGGTAAAAAAGGGACATACGCCAACATCACGCTGATAGAAACCAGCAATGACCAGTATGGCAATACCCATGCTGCTGTTCAAAGCTCCACAAAGGAGGAGCGCGATGCCGGGTTAAAGTTACCCTTCATCGGCAATGCCAAGGACTTCAAAATCCTTGACGCACAAAAGGAAGGGGTAGGATACAATTCCATCCCCGGTAATAATGTTGAGACTGAGACTACCAACTCTGCTGTTAACTCTGCAGTTGCTCAAGACGACATCCCATTTTAAACTTAACTGAGGGCTGGAGACTAGAGTCAAGGGAGATCCTTGAACACGGGGATTTTTAGCATTGTATTTGACCCTGTCATTGAACACTCCAGCCCTCTCTCAAAACAATGACCGACCCTCATAAGTTGGCAAAAGAGATCGTTGATTTAGATCCTGACCTTGCCGGCATTCTTATTGCTCTATCATTTGAATCAAAGCGCACATTGGTGAATCGTATCCAATCATGGGTATCAACCAATAGTGCAAATGACCAAGAGTAAACTTCAACAGTTCATAGAACAGCATAAGATTCACACCATGAGTGATGACGATGGATATGTCGCCTGGTATGGAACCCGTTCTATCTGCAAATTTATAGTATCAAAAAAAGGGAGTCACGACCCATGCGGATATGGATCATCCAGACGTAGCGCAATTAGTGACCTCGCAAAAACACACAAACTCAAAGGAAGAGAAAATATATAAAATGGAAAAAACAAAAACCAAGATTAATGATGTGGCTAGTGTATTTCAAACCATCAGAAAAGATTCCAACGCTATCCGGATTCTCCAAATGATGTCTGAAACATTTGACCTAAAGGGTGATCCTCCTCATCACACTCGTTCTTCAGCGGTAGCTATTATGCGTGGAATAGTAAGCGGAGAATTCGATGTAGTCCCCACTGGTGGCGGTAAGGGGTTCTGGCATGAGGAAGGTTATGTAGCTAACGAGGAACAATGATAACCGCATTTAAGGAGTTCCACTTTTCGGCTGCCCATAGTCTCTGTATACCTGGGCATAGATGCTCGACAGTTCATGGGCATAACTTCAAGCTCCGGGTTGAGGTTACCGGTCCGCGTGATGGTAACGGTATGGTGATTGACTTTGCCCGGATCAAGGAGGTTGTAGAGCCTCTCATTAAAAAACTGGATCATGGCAACCTTAATGACCATATGCCATCCCCCACTAGTGAGAACCTGGCTGAATGGTTTGCCGATTACATTAGTGGGGAGATTCCGGGGTTGTCCCGAATTGAGATCCGCGAAACCGATACCTGTGGAGCCTTCATTCAGCTATGATCGTAATGCCCTCTAGTAACTATGGATTTGATGCCGGTGTTCTATTTGGGAGATTCCCGAACCAACTTGGGCATCTTCACAACCCTGACCACATGAAGCAACCCAAAGAGGATAATCCCTGGGCATTGGACAACGGAGTATACGGGGCTTGGTCAGGAGGCCGGGATTGGGATGAGCATCCATTCTATTCCACCCTAGAACAATACGCAGCATACAAACCACTATGGGTCGTTGTCCCGGATGCGATAGGTGACAAAGAAACTACATTGAATAAATGGCATCATCATAGCCCAATAATACAGGCTTTTGATGTTCCACTGGCACTTGCTGTTCAGGATGGGATGGAACCAAAAGATGTGAAGCAACTAGATCAATCCCCGGATATTATATTTGTTGGTGGGACAACGACATGGAAATGGCGCAACCTTAAATCCTGGACTGCAAATTTCCCGCGAGTTCATGTTGGCAGAGTAAATACCTATAAGCTACTTTGGATGGCGCATGATGCCGGTGCAGAGAGTTGTGATGGGACTGGATGGTTCAGAGGATGCAAGGCTCAAATAGGAGGATTAATCCGCTACCTTGAGGAAAGTGGGCGAGGAGAACGTCCTCAACTAGACTTACCATTATGCGAGTAAACGAAATCTTTTACTCGCTCCAAGGCGAGGGATATAGGTCTGGATCGCCATCGATCTTTATCCGGTTATCCGGCTGTGATCTCTCCTGCTCGTATTGTGATACCGAATTTGAGAGCGGGAAGGATATGTCTCAGGAGGAAATCCTGGAGAAGATCAGCGCATGGCCTTGTAAATACATAGTTTGGACAGGGGGAGAACCAATGCTTCAGCTTACCGGAGACATCGTTCATGGGTTTTCGGCTGCCGGGTATAAGCAAGCCATTGAGACAAACGGGATGCATCCTGTCCCCTTCCATGTTGATCATCTAACGGTTTCCCCCAAGGTAGCCGAACACATCCTAGCAAGGAATTTCCCAAATGGCGTTGATGAGTTGCGCTATCCCTGGCATTCCGGCAAACCATCTATCCCGGAACCCAAGGTCAAGGCCTCACACTATTTCCTTTCACCAATCTTTGATGGCAATTCACCCATTCAGGCAAACATCCAGCATTGCATTAAATTATGTCTGGCCAATCCTGAGTGGAAAATTTCAACTCAACTACACAAAGCAACATGGAATGTCCTATAACTATACCTGATAATACCCCAGAGGGGGCAATAGAAAGATGGCAGCTGGCAATTGCCCAGATGGTCAGTGGCTACATTGAAGATCCAGGATTAGATGTGCAGTTTGATCTTGAGCATACTGACATGGTAATTAGCCAGGGAATAGAGTTTGCATCACTTTGCGAACATCACTTATTCCCTTTCTTCGGAACTGCTACTGTGGCTTATATCCCGGATGGTAAGATCGTTGGCCTCTCCAAGCTCGCTAGAACCGTTGATGTTTATTCCAGAAGGTTTCAGACCCAGGAGAAGTTAGCTGGAGAAATCGCAGAGGCTATTAATACAAAGGTGCGACCAAGGGGAGTTGCTGTTGTCCTTAAAGGCCGGCATACCTGTCAGCAGTGTAGGGGGATACGACAGCCCGGAGAGATGGTCACACCCGTCTTCTTGGGAACGATGGCATTAGTCGAGAAGCGCAAAGAGTTTTGGAATTGCCTGCGATGAAAACTTTACTATTACTATCCGGCGGTCTTGATAGCAGCATCCTGCTTTATTATCTCATGGAGGATGCCGGCCAGGAGGTAACCGCCATATCATTCAACTATGGGCAACGTCATTCCAAGGAGATATCTTGCGCCAGGTGGTTTGCCGAGGACGTAGGTATATCACATATAATTGTAGATCTTCCCCGGCTGGGAGGGTCGGCGCTCACTGAGCCTGCAGTCATCACTAATGTCCACCAGTCGGAAAAAATCCCGCATGGGCATTATGAGGATGCTTGCATGAAAGCAACTATTGTCCCGGGGCGAAACATGATCATGCTTGGCTATGCTGCGAATATTGCGATTGCAAACAAAATGGATGCTATTGCAATTGCCAATCATGCTGGGGATCACGCAATCTACCCGGATTGCCGGGAGGACTTTATTCGTTCTATGCGGTCGGTTCTTTCACCGCTAGAAGTCTTGTCTCCTTTTTGCACGTTTAGCAAAAAAGAAATTGTGAATATAGGATGGGAGCTTGAAGTCCCTTTTGGGATGACTTGGACTTGCTATGAAGGAGGCAAAAGACCTTGTGGCAAATGCGGAGCTTGCGTTGAACGAGAAGAGGCCTTGCCCTCATGCTCTTGGTAATATTATGAATGACAAAGCACACACACCAAAAGCCGCCGATATCTACTGCACTGTAGACTCCGTGGGAAGACGAAAAGACTTTTCCGCTACACTCCGGTTCTCAACTGAGAGAGAATGTGGCAGAGAGCTATACCATGATCTTATAGACCTCCAGGGGGTTAGAGCCAGGGTCATTATTGCCCCGGATGGTTGCGACCCAAAGGAAGATATGTCCACGGATGAGGGAGCCAAGAAACCTCCTATGCACCCCAACGGAACTCCATCGCAAAGACTTCGGGCAGTTCTATACCGGCGCTGGGAAAACAGCACTCAGCGCAAGGAAGGGGTCGATGCCGATACCTATTACAAAAGGATAATGCTCGGTATCATTGAAGAACAGAAGGAGCGCATTTAGGGCTTCTTCCACTCTTCCGGTAGCTTCCGCTTGTAGATTGGCCTCCTTGCCGACCTTGCTCCATCACCCATATTGCTAGAAGGTGACTGGATAACATAGTTGTCTGGATTCAACTCTATTTCAGCTATTTGCTTTTTAGTCAAATCTCGATATTCAGGAAAGTTAGCTATGTCTTTCCAGGGTCTACCAGACTTATGCCCTAAATGCCAAGTCTTACCTCGTTCAGTAATATCAATTACTTCTCCGGTGTATGGGTCAAGATACTCTCCAAATTGGTTTTTAGGCGCTCTTTCCAAAAGTTTTTCTATAAGCTCTCTTGTTTGCTTCTTGCTCCAAAACCTATCGGGCCGAATTTGGGTTTCATTACCGGCAGAATCTATAACGCGAGTTTGCGGATTAATTTGCCTATCCAAAATCTCCTTATCTCTTTGACGCTTTAGCTCCAAGAAGGTAGCAAAATCTGCTCCATTTTGATAAGCATCCCATGCCTGTAGCTTAATTAGTTCACTTTCAGTGAGCATATCTGCCGTCTTAACGACTCTTCCCATCTTCTCTAGTCTTACGGCGCGTTCTCTCTTGGACTGAATCGCCTCAATGCTATCCTTGTTTAATCCCAAGTTTGCAAGCACTCGATCAATCTTGTCTATTCCCTGGAGTCGGAGCGTGTTATTAAGCATCCACTCTCCATCAGATATTACCGTAATGGTTTCCGGATCTACATATTTATAAGTCGTTTCCCCGGCAGCATCTGTATACTCTTGCATTACAGTCTCCTGCTTGTATCCCATTTCCAAAAGCTGTGCAATTTTTGCAGCGTGTTCTGGGGGTAGTTCTTCTCCGGGCTTTACCGTAACTGTTCGATTAATACCGGCTGGAGGTAATTCCTTAGATGCCCAAGGAGTAGACCTCTTTAAATGTTGCAGCAATGAGTTTTCCCAGACTCCGTTCCAATCCTTGCTCCTGCGTCTAGTTGGATCAACATACTGCTGGGCAGACTTGCGTAGAGGTGAAGGAATAATCCGGGATGTTAATACATCGTAACCGATATCCGCTACCCTATAACGCCAAGGAGTGCGTTCATTGTATTTAGTAACGACTCCACCAAGAGTCTGCAGTGGCCCGGATGGAGCAAACTCCAGTGCCAATTCTTTCATTTGAGAACCTGTCTGCTTCCACTTGCGCTTCCCTTGAAGAGTTTGTGCAAGAGTTGCAAATGCACTTAGATACTGAACGTATGGGAGTCCTCGACCTCTTAACCATATTTCCATGCCATCCGCATCAGTCGCGCCGTTGGCTTCCAGATATGCCCGGACAGAGTTTGCGACACTAGTTCCGAATATTTCATCAAGTGAATCTACGGATATTTTACCTCCGGTTCCCAGCCACCAATCTTGTATAATTTCTCCTTCAATGTCGTAGTCACTACCAAACATCGGTGGAGCATATCGTTTCTTTCTCTTGCCCTCTTCATCATCTTCTTCTTCCTCGCTGCCCCTCATAAACATAAATAACCCAAGTCCAAACATGGCGGCAGATGCCCAGGCGTTACGGGCTTCAGTTCCACCCATTGGATCTTTTTTGCCCTTGCCAACTGCCCCGGCCAATATCTTTGCTCCAGCAGCACCGGGAAGAGGCACTGGGGTAAGTTGATACAGATGCTTTATGTAGTTGTAAATAAAGCCAGAGAACATGAACAATCCTCTTTGCAGGATCCTGCCCCATTGCCCAGCGTCTTTGGATGATATAACGAGAGGGACATTGGAGTAATCAAACAAGAACGCCATTGCCGTATTGTAGGCCTCTTTATGCACTCCTGGATTCTCCTTTGGAATCCTCTTCATGTAATTTATAACCCACTTTTTCCTATCCTTTCTTGGAACCTTTGCTTTTCTAGCCGCCATAGCAGCATGAGCTTTGTAACTAGCATACACTAAGCTCTGCTTTGGAGTCGTATCCATCTCAGAAAATTTAGCAGCAGCTAAAATCGCCGTTCCAGGCTTGAAGTTTGCCAAGTTCTTTAATACAGAATCGGTATCGGTTTCTCCTGCCTGCAATGCTGACAGCAGTGATGTGTTATTGAACATTTCCCGAGGAACAATTTCTCCATACGCCCTGCGCCGGTCTGTAGCCCTCTTAACGGCCTTTCCTATTTGCCCTTCCTTGATTAAGCCAAGCGTCCCTTTATCGTGATCCTCCGCAGTTAAAGCACCCCTTACTTTATCCGCTTTGGGTAAGAACATATTAATTCCTTCCCATCCGGTAGAGCGTCTGGTTATTAATCCAAGTAAGGTTTCTAGTCCTGCTCGTAACTCATATTCAGAACGCGATAAGCTCATTCCTGGCCCCGGAACTAAATAAAATGCGCTTTTCAATAAACGATGAATCCCGCTGGTTGCTGCTTGGATATTTGGAGCAAGCCAGTTGAACGCAATGGTTGCTGGACGCACTAATAAGCCGGCAGTGAACTCTCCCACATTATGCTCTAGTATACCTAGCAACCAATGCTTATATGCCCTATCAGCCATGCTATTGGTCAACTGTTGCCAATTTTCCTTATCGATCATCCGATCCTTGCCAAGAAGCTCTATGGCATTCCTTTCTCCAAACAAGAACTCAATAATCGCTTTTTCTTTTGCACTCCACTCATCACTTTCCTCGTCCAATAAAACTTGGCCGGGATCCTGGCTTTCGACAGCCTTTCGCCACACATCGTTTAAGGTTGTGCCTTGTGCTGACCTAACACCAAGTGTATCTACCAGCCCCCTCAACAAAGTATTAAGCTGTGCTTTGTCTATTCGGAGGTGATGTTGAGGAACGATGCCTTTTTTCGGAATTGGTTTAGTCGCTGCCTTAATCAGATTATAGGCAAGTTCTCTCCGAGAGTCCTCCATGTGCGCTTCCATTGCCCGGACATTGAATCCTTTAATCATGTCCAATGAAAAGCCTTCCTCGCGAGCCGCCCCGGTCTTTATTGTTCTTGCCGAACTTCTTTTCCCAGCCAAGAATCCATACCGCTTGTGAGGCAACTTACCGGACATAGCCTTTACGGCAGTCCAGATCATTCCTTCCATTATCGTTCTATTAACTACATCAGGTGTATAACCAGGCACTTTGCCTGGATCACCGTAAACAGTTCCTTTGTAGAAATCGTGCAGACTATGCCGGTTAAACATAGGAGTCTCTACACCTTGTGGCCCCACATGACGGGCGTTCTCCATACCGGGAGCGATCCACCTATTTAGGAAAATACCCAAATCGGGATACTCAGCCATAAACTCTTGGTAGAACCTGGACTGATCTTTAGGAGTGTAACGCTCCATGAGGATAAACCCATCCAACTCCTTGTTGTGCTTTAGGCGTAAAGTTCTGCCCTCAATGTTAATAATCCCATCTTCACCAACCTCATTGGCTCTAGCTTCATCAGAAGTTATAAACCCTACTCGTTGATCGAACCCTTCAAACTTAAAAGATCCATCTGGATTAAAAGCTATAGGGTTTAATCGCGCAGCAACTGTATGCAAATCCCTACTAAATTTGTTGAGTCTCTTCTTTCTAGATATAAACCGCCAGGCAGAAACTCCCAGCAAACTCTTTAGCTCTCTATCAAGCTGCTTGGAATATTGTTTAATCGCGGCCTCGCTTAGAGATTGATTAAACTCTCCTTCACGCAATACATCTCCCACTTGTCCGGATCCACCGAACCGCTCACTCATTCTATTTAGAAAATCATACTTACCCGTAAGCAAACGTGACAATGCATATCCCTTTTCCCATCTAAGCCTATCTGCTGCTTTCTGAAGTTTGGGCAGATTTTTTTGAATGACGCTACTCTTCTTGCGAGCATCTTCCAGACCCTTGCGCTTGGCCTCAAAGTTTTCTTCGGCCTTTTTGGGATCCAGGGCGAACTGAAGCCCTTTTACTCCCGGCTTATGCTTTTTGGGATCATAGACCTTTCCTCTGCCTCCAGGGGATTCTTCTTGAAGTCTCGATCTGTCCAAGCGAGGTCGAGGTAATTCCGTAAGGTAAGTGGAACCCCCGTATTCTTCATCAAATCGCTTATTGCGTCTTCCCCAGCCGGGATCATCGAATCCTCCTGCTGCATCAAACGTGCGCTCTCGCGCATCTTCAATAGTGAGCTTGCCATCTTGATAATCTTTCCATATTCCTTCAATCTCTTCAATCTTTTTTGAGGACTTTTTGTCATCTCCAAATAAGCTCCGGATTGCCTCCCAATCTATAGACTGAAATTCTCTAACCAATACATTGCGCCTCTCCGCTGCTCTACGGTAGGCTTCTATATACAAAGGATAAGTTCCGTTTATTCCCGTTGTAGCATCTTCTCCTGCACCTCCAGGAATTCCTTTTACTGAATCTCCAAAGTTGAGCAAAACTTCAGGACTAGACCCCCCTAATGGTCGCAAGTGACCGGCGGCAACAGCATGGGTATCCATTGTCCCGTCAGTCCCGAAGAACGGAGCCAATATGTTATTAAAGAAATTCCGTATCTTGTGATACGTTCCCATCCAGAATGAAACATTCTCATGTGATGGATTAACAATTACATTGGCAGCTTTGAATATAAATGCATTCGATCCCCACTGAATAGGAATAGGCCACTCTCCGGTAAATTCGCCCTCTGGATTTGTTCGTAAATACTTTTTACTAAAGTGAGCAATGTCAAACACGCGAATATAATCACCAACTGCATCTTGTCTTACTACTTTGGCTTTTTTGCCGTATTCAGAATAATCTGCATTCCAAACCTCTGCGAAAGTTTTCCCTTCTATAACGGCTATTCTTGCTTTCCTTACTTTAGGCGACTTGTTTCTAAACAAGAAGTTCGCAGCCTCTTGCATTTTTTCGACTTTAACTTTCCTATCTCCAGCGATGCTCTTCCTGGTTTCCTCTGTCACCCAAGGAAGATCGCGAAACTCTGTAATAATATCTAAAACTCGTTCAGTTAAACTAATGTTTGCAAACCAATGGCGCTGGGGAGATAGGGCGGCAATCGCTCCTGCCACTGCTTGAATGGGAACACCAAATCTATTTGACCACTTAATAGCCAACCGAAGCGCCCCCTCATACCATAACTTCGATCTCTTGTATAACGCCGGTGCAAACTCCTTAAATTTGTCATGCAACCACAATAGGTTTTCAACTAGATGCTCAATAAAGTCTTCCTGGTATTGATCATATTTCTTTCCTTTAAGCTCATCTCCAGGTTTCCAGTCTGTATATCCTAATCCTTTTTTGCGGCCTAGCTTGATCGCATCAATGTTCTCTTTCGCCTTTTTGGGCTGCACAGATTCAATCCCAACTACGTTCTCTGCATTGTGGACATCCGTTGCTTTTGCTGACGTTTTTAGTCTAGTGGGGATACGGAGATGTGGGAAGTCCTTCTTAGGATCCAGAGCGAACTGGGGGCGATACTTTTCTCTTCTAGCAATCTCTTGCTGGATTAACGGGCCGAATACCTCGGCGGCCAATGCCGGTGGGACTCCATTCCCGATGACAGTCCCGGAAGTATCCTCCAGTCTCTTTTGCTCTGCTGTCCACTTAACATCCGGGCCTGTAGGCAATGCATCAGAGGGCAGAGGATAGTTGTCACCCAGCCCGGACATCCTTGCCTTGGCTCGGGCAGTCACTCTCTTGACCCTGCCTCCAGGGAGCAAAATACGCATAACCGCCCGAGGAGTTGCTAGAATTGTTGGAGCAGGTTCATTAGGTCTGGCGGCATTCACCCGGTAATGAACTACTGTTCCACCTACAAGGATCGGCTCCGGGACATTCTCCGGATCCATACCCCCCTCGTATTTCTTAAATGAGCGGTAGATGTATTTTGCTCTTCTGAGACTAGCAAGGGGAACATCGGGCAAGTCCTCTATAATATCTTTAACAGTATCATACCATCCCAAATGCGGCGTATTAGTTGTTGGGCCATGAGTCGGTGTAGGTATCGGGGGCAAGTCTCCATGCCTGGTTGCCCGAAGCAAGTATCTTTTCCTTGTTGTAGGCGCGCCATAGTCGGCAGAATCATAGACCTGCCCATGCCACTTATATCCACCGGCATCCAAAGCGTTTGTAATTATGTCCAACGCCTTAGTGGGTTGCGCCTTGCCTCCCTTCTTTGGAGGAAATGCGTATTCTTTTACATTCTCCAAGGTGAATATAGCCGGAGTTCTTTCATCGATGACCTTGGCTACAGCTTCTGCTGTCTTTATATCCAAGTCTGAATCCCCGACAGCCTCACTTATCGCAGAGTAATTCTTGCATACTGGACTAGCAGTGAAGTATCCGTTCTTCGGGATGCTACTAAGATTCTTGGCTGTATTTACAAACTCTGATACATCCTTAATAGTGGGCTTGCTTCCATGAGCCTTCGCATGGACGGCAGCGATCTCAGGTGCATACTCATTGACAACCTTCCAGTTAACTCCACCAAGCAACCATTCTTTCATCCCACCCCCGGCGAAGAAGACTGTTCCCTTTATCTTTGTCCTACTCCCATCCGGGGCAATTGTCTGCCCTCCCGGTTTCGGAGGATCCAGGGCGAACTGGGGAGGCTTCCCTTTTGTTTTAATAAACTCAATCTGTTCTTTTATTAAGTCAGCCGTTGAAGCCGGGGTATCAGGATCTCGAAAACCCACATTAACACTGGGCGGGGCGTAGGTTACGCGACCTGCTTTCATTGACCAATCAGTGTTGATGCTTCCATCATTATCAACCCAGAAAAATGCAGATTCCCCATTATCCATCCTCTCAATAGCCCCAGGACTAAAATAGAAACTATGATGAAAATCAGAGGCTTCAGCTTTAGAGTATGGATGAACCTCTTCAATCTTCCCGTCTAGCAAGCTGAACGCACCACTCCAAAATGGCTTACCTTTCCATGTAGCAAAGTTTCCATCGGTTTTGGGATCCAGGGCGAACTGGGGAGCCTTGCCGGGGTTAATTACTGTTATATCACCTCTCTCGATGACTTCTTTCCAGTCTGGGCCGAAGTCCTTCTGTAGCGCCTTTGACGCTGCCTTGGCATAGGAACTATCCGGCTTATCTTTGAAGCGATTCCATACGCTAATAAAGTTCTCTTGCCTCTTAGTGCGTTTCGTATCCGGGATCACGCTCATTGTCGCCTGTTCATAGGCGAAGTCTTTGACCATTTCATTGAGCTGGGGATACCTCTCCCAATCATCTATTCTTTCTCTACCTTTAATTATATCTCGGTAAACCTCTGGTTCTTCTCCGCCCTGAATCGCCGTGGACGCAGCTTTGGCAGCAGACTCCTGCATACCATAAACCTGCTCTCCATAATGGTGATCCAGGGCTGAATCCGGTGTGAGGATATCCTCCACCTTTTTAGCCAATGCATCGACGATCTCTGGGCTTGTGCTTGAAAAAGCCATTGCCGGATATGCTCCCAACACTGCATCTGGCGGCGCTCGATCCAAGGCATCCCTAAATGCTTGCAAATCACTTATAGCTGCTAGTTGGTTCCCCTTCTTAGGGTCTAAGGCAAATTGACCGGCAGCCCCGACTTTGCCAGGAGGGGATAGATCTCTAATCTTGTCTATGATCTCCGGGGTAAGCAGCAAACCATTGATCATTCTAGTCCCGTTTCTATCCTCAATCTCAATTTCTTTATATGCCCTCTCAACAATGTGCTTGCCTAAGTATTTTCTAAGGAAATATATGATTGCTTCATCATACAAAAACTTATGTGTTGTCCCTCCAATGGAAAGATTGTCTCCCTCAAAAACTCCGGTGAGTTCTTTTGATTGGCGAATCTCATCAGCTGCATCCTCATTCGCAAGCAATTGAGTTAGGGTAATGTGTTGTCCATTGACATATGTTTCCCCCTTTAAATTCATTTCAAATTGCCTCTCTCGGCCATCCTTAAAAGTTTTTATTATTACTTTTCCGGTTTCCTGCGGTATGCCAACACCAGGAAGGGCAGGCATAGCCTCCCGAAGTTCATTCGCCAACTCTCCCCGGTTCGCCCATGAATCACGGACCGCAACAAGCACTGCATTGGAATCACGAACTGCCTGTTCTATATTGTAGCGGATCTGCTCCATTCTATTGTGAGCAGGAATTGTTCCTTCGTGTATTATCTGTGAATACAAGTCCTCTTGCATCTTCGTCACAGCATCCTCCCAACTACTAGCATTAAGTTCCTCCCATCCTCCGACTGCCCCTACTTGATCTTGCCCCATATTGGTCAATTCATCCCAAGCAGGACGGTTGTATTTAGATAACCATCTTAAAGACTCTTCATATTCATCGGTAGTGAGAATCTTGGCCCTGGTTGCCCAATTCCCTCTTGCAAACAAATCTCCCTCCAACGCACCTGGGATTTCAGGGTCTACAACTCTGGCATGGTCAGCTTCCGGCCAAATAGGTGGCCTCGGGACTATAGGATCCGCATGATTAATAAACCTCCTCACCGCAGTATTCATTGCCGAGGTAGCCTCTTCAAAATAATCATCATCCTTCATGTTGGCTCCATCCCCAACATACATATCCAAAACGAGTTCATGGGCTGACTCCACAGTTACTGGAACGCGGTCTTCTTGATCACCCTCAAAGGTCGATTCGTGCAGCTTCCAAGCTGCCTCTAAGAATTCTTCCGGAGAGTTTTCCACTAGCCAATCAACCATCTCTTCATAAACATGGTCTGCTGCAATTCGGGTATTAGGATCCCAACCCGGTGGTGAGGGTCTAAGGAGGCCTTGAGCCGGAAGGGCTGGCGCTTGCTCTGGTGGAAGTGTTTGCGATGCCCGGATAGCAGCATTTACTGCCTGGGTAGTTTCTCGAAGATGTTCGTCTTGTCCTTCTTCATCGGGGTATCTATACCGATCATCATAGATGTCCCCCATAGTTGCATAAGCACGATAAACAGTTGTAGGTGAATACTCCTCTAGATCCCCATAACGGCGCTTATACGCCTGCAAGAGATAATACGGGGCGTTGAATCGCAACCAGGTTATTGCGTCATCAAATGCTTCCGTAGTATAGTAAGCTCCACCCTCAAGTTCATCTATCCTAAAAACAATATCATCAATTGAACGCGCCGTGTTGCGCAGAGCAAAATCAGCTTGCGTGGTCGGGGTGGGGTTGATTTGATCATTAATGGCCTTACGCAGATCATTTGAATACGTTAAAGCATTATCATCCTGCGGCCTCGAATAATGGCTCGCATATTGGAATAGATACTGACCAACCAGCTCATCCTCAGTTGCTGCTCTATTCTCCGTGATAGCGGGATGATCCTGGCGGAGATTTTCCGCTTGGTCACTTACTAAAGCATCAACATCTTCCCTCCCGGCATTATCCAGTAGCCACTCCACCCCTGCTCTGAAATCCTCCGGACTTAATTCAAAATTAGAATCAAAAAACCTATCTGCCCCCACGCTGACCTCTAGTCCTTCGGGTAGTTCTTGAGGTGGGGTCAATGCCGGGTCAGGCCGACTAAGCGCAGTCCGAAGAACGCTACGCAGACTATTGGAGGTGCGAATTGGGCCATCAGCAGTCTCATCAGTCTCATAGACATTATTGGTGGCAAAGTCTGCTTTCCATACGCGGTCAAAGCCTTCCCAAGTAGCACCCTCTTCCAGCCACTCGTTCCGGCCGGCCTCAAACTGTTCTCTTATGGGTTCACCTTCTATAAATTGGTCGAAAATAGCATGGTGATTATTATCTATTAACCACTGCAGTGCATTACGGTATGTATCACTATCAATGAAAGTATCCGTAGAACTAAGTTCTTCCTGGGTAAGAGGAAAGCCTTCCGGCAATTCAGGGGTGATTGCTGCCGGCAATTCAGGGGTGATTGCTGAACGAACGGCATCGCGGAGTTCATTCGATCTTTCATAAACCTCCCCCCCATTATTATCTGCAAACACCTCATATTCACGAGCTGAAAACGAATATACAGCGACTCTACTGTCTGCGTTCCCGAATTCATGCTGGAAATCCTCACGTTCTCTTAAAATTTCTTGTTGGTTTTCCGTTGCCCTATCAAAAATTGAAGGATAGTTGACCATCAACCAATAAAGCACATCTCTATAATCGTCTTGATCCAATGCATTATTGATATCAAAAAAGTCTACTGTCGCTGGGAGATCCGGGAACTCTTCCGGCAATGGCGGTGCTGCTTGAGGGCTTGGGGTAGTGGGGTAGTCTCCTACGGTATTTAGCCAGACTCTTCTCATCTGGGCGCGTAGTTGATCTGCATAACCCGCATTGGTATCGTCGATAGTAAAGGGGGCAACTCCATCCTCATCGGGAGAAGCAAACTCCCTTGATACTTCCTGCCAAGTGTCTGCCCAGTTAAATGCCTGTTCGTAGTAATCCCTATCAGATATTGGTGGCCCGTTTTCTTCTATCCAATTGACCCCATTTAAAAACTCTTGGACACTAAGAATATTCCCATCATTGTTTTCATCAATCGGGATTGGCGGGAATGGTATCTCCTGTTCTCCTTCTTGCGTAGGCCTTAGTCCCGGTGCTTCTGGGTATAACTCTTCTTCCAGGATATCGTTGGGAATCTCGCTATTGTTGATAAAGTCTCTAAGCCTATTACTCACTTCTTCCCCCTGTATATGACCCCTGGGTATATTGACATCTAAAATATCATAGAGGGTTTTCGTGTCCTTCAACCGAATGCCCATTTCTACATCAAACCCATGCGCCCGATCGTCATATAGATCGGGAGGAATCCCCTCACCATCAGCAGGGTGTTGAACCCGATTCAAGTCAGCTACCTCCCTCACCTCTCCAAGAGGTCTTTCCGGATCCGTATAGGGATCATCCATAGTGAACACAAAATCAGCTAACTCTTTATACAATTCATAAGTAAACTCCTCAATCTCTTCGTGTGAGATCGCCATTGCTACATCCGGGCTTCCGGTTAACCATGTTAATCCGGCATTAAAATCCTCTATGGATAAAGCTGTACTCGCTTCTGCTGCAGCCCTACCTGCCTCAGTGACGGGAACTGTAGGCGGAGGTAAACGAACCTGTTTCTCCCAAGTGATTTTATCTACATTCTGCCGAAGATCAGCTTCATTGAAATCAATCTGCTGTCTTCCGGTAGGCCAAGTAATGGCATCATCACCCTTCTTAATTGCATCCCACAACCAATACTTTATAGCAACCTCAAACCAGGTTTTTTCAAACGGAGTCCAAGTCTCAGCTAAGAATTCATTTTCCGCAGATTTTATAGTATTCCCATAATTATTGACCTGCTTGTGTGTCTCCCTAAGAGCATCGTAAAACTTCTTCTTTTTCTCTGGATCAGAGGTGAGAGATTCAATGGCATTGCGGAAATGCTTATCCGCATAGTTCACTATCTCTCGGATAACCTTCTGATAAAAGTCTTCTTCGTTAAGATTAGGCCCTATGAGGTGATCCCATTGCCCAAGAGATAAGGCTCTTATCTGCTCTTCAACGGCATCGCCAGCACTTACACTAGAAGGCAACTGAAGAATTCTATCATGAACTTCAAAAATTGTCGTATCAAGGCTCATGTCAGTTATGCCTTGCGGAAAAAGTCCTTTTGCAAGGCCTAGTCTTTCACTAAGCATTCTTCCCCAAGGATTGGTAGACCAAGGGGTCACGCCAGAGAAACCAAACGGAAATCCTGCGTTCCGCCATTGAAGCCAGCGCCCATACATGGCAGTAATCGCAGTCATTGCCATTCCCGGATCTTGAGCCTGCTTCACAAAGGGATCCTCATATACTGGCGGGAACTCACTTGAAACAATCGTCAACAAGTCTAACTCAGCATCCGCAAGCGCCTTTCGGGCTTTAACCTGCTTGGTTACCAGTTCATCCAGATTCTCCATTACAGGACTAAATCTTGCATGAGCCTTATCGTTCCATGACTTCCGAAGGGCTGTTCTTGTTTTCTCTATCTGCTTTTGTATCTTCTTTGCCTCCGGGGTTGCATCCTTTGCCTCTGCCAACTTTTTCTCTAGTTCTGCAATCTCATTATTGGATATATTTTTAAACTTGGCTTTACTCAACTTCCCGTCATCGTTGAGCATATTTAACTGCTCACCAATCCAGGTGGCTTTTAACTCTCTAAACATCACGACCATATCGGCCTGCGTTTCTAGAAGATTATTGAGTTTAAGTGTTTGGGATGAATCCAGTCTATCATCACCTCTAATCCACCATGAAACATCCACTTGGGGAAAGTGACCAATCCGCTTAAATCCCGATAAACTTTGAGACACCCGGGGTTTAGATTCCCCCTTAAAGTCTCGATACTTTCCTTCCCCGGCGGGAAGCTGAAAAAGAATCTCCCGATAATTTGTAGCCGGCCCACCTGGATTCCCCCAATTCTTATGGCGAGTAGTTCCCCCCTCCAGCTTTATGATCTGAATTTCATACTTATTGTCGGCTATGTAGCGCAGGACATTCTTCTTGAATTCATCCACCCAGATGCGCTTATAATCTTTTGCAGTAGTATGGGGAGGATCGCCCTTTGAATCTTTAAGCTCATCCCAGACTGGATAAGGGGCGTCAGATAAACTGCGTCGTGTTTTCTCAAGAATATCCGGTAGGGCTGACTCAAGGCCCAACATATCGAGTTCCAATTTCTTTATTCCGGGGAGTGGATTGCCATGCTTATCCACCAAGAGCCTCATTACCCAATCGGCAGATGGAGGATTCGGGAGATTTTTCCGCTCATTCTCCGGGATGAGATCCGCAACCTTGATCGCTTCCTCAATTGTGGAGTAAAATGGTTTGTCGGCAATCTCCCCAATTGGAACTCTTGATGTAGTTCCTATTATTGGATCTATCCGAATCTTCCTAACCACTTGCTCATTGCCAATCGGCTTGAATGGAAGTGGCTCTTTGGTTACATCCAATAAGGGATAACCGAATTTTCTATGAGGCTTTCGGGTTGTTAAGCGCCACTTGCCAAAATCATACTTGCTGTGCTTGGGAACTAGATGGCGACCATATGCACCACGCTCCGACGAAGGGTCTAAGTGCTGGCCTTCACCGATTCGTATCTCAGACCACTCTTCATTTGTTAATAATTCACCTGTCTCTTCGTTAAGACCACTATCTTCCCGGAAATGCTCATAGGTTTCGTATATCTTAGGCTCTCCAATTGTGGCATATCCAACCACTCGCGCCTCACCTACACCTGTCCTTACTATCCCCACCCTTTTCCCTACATATGGTTTCAGCTGGTCGAAAGTCCTTGTCTCAATATCTTTGACTCCTTCAAGGATTTTATCGGTAAACGGAAACTCTGAATCATTAATGTTGATCCCCAATGTTACCTCGGAATCTTTAGGTTGCTTGGGATCCAGGGCGAATTGTATGTTTCCGGTAGGCCC
>Ga0163179_10000825_pt1 | contig 22128 bp, 10 predicted proteins | sample AtlANTMetagenome_FD_109643 | JGI IMG/M metagenome (GOLD analysis project Ga0163179, IMG submission 109643) | Marine eukaryotic phytoplankton communities from the Atlantic Ocean - Atlantic ANT 2 Metagenome | ecosystem: Environmental > Aquatic > Marine > Oceanic | place: North Atlantic Ocean...
AGCCACATCGTGGTTGAGAAAAGCGGAGACCTGGTGGTGACCGAGACCATCAGGGTCCGGGCCGAGGGGGACCGGATCAAGCGGGGGATCTATCGCGATATCCCGCTCCTGCTGAAAGACCGATTTCAGCCGCTCAGAAAGTTACTCGCCCTTCCCCTCGCAAAACCCTTTGAAGTTGTCTCGGTGAAGCGGGACGGGAACAAGGAAAACTACCGGACCGAAAGCATCGGGGAGGGGGGGATCCGCATCCGCATCGGACGGGCTGACGTGTTCCTCAAGCCCGGGTCTTACACCTACGAGGTCAAATACCGGACGGGGCGGCAGCTTTCCATCGAGGAGGATCGGGATGTGCTCTCTTGGAATGTGAATGGCGCAGGATGGGGATTCCCCGCCGACAAGGTGACTGCCACGGTGACATTGCCGGAAGGGATCAAGGGGACCAAGGTCCGGGGCTACACCGGGAAACACGGGGAGCAGGGCAAAGACTCCAAGGCCACCCTCACAAAGACCGGGGCTACCATCACGGCCACTCGGCCATTCCGGGCCGGAGAGAACCTGACGGTAGTGCTGGAGTGGCCCACGGGACAGTTGGATGCGGCCGCATCCCGGATCCGGAAGCCACTCCCGCAGGACGACCCCCGCGCCGCGGAGGGACGCGCCCGCTAACCCAAAGTGACTACCTCAGCACGGGGGTGGTCATGGAGGCATCCCCCCACTCAAACGCTGTATACGTGGCTATTTGCGCCCTGCCGCCAATGAGCCCTCGGCGTCAGCGCCACGCAAGAATGCTTGCTGACTCACGCTGCAGGAACGAAAATTCCCGCCGAGAATCTCTACCTACCACCCCTGAACGCCTGCCCTCTCCCGGGTTCCTGATCCAGCATCTTTCCCCATCCCGGGCCTTTCACCAGGCGGAGACCTGCCACTCTCCACCATGAGAATCCTTGCTGCTGCCCTTCTCCTGGGCCTCGCCCATGCGGGCGCGGCTCCGGTCATCAGCGAAATCATGTTTCATCCGCCGCATGCGAATGGCGCGGAAGACCCACACGCCGAGTGGATCGAGATCCACAACCCCGAATTCCATCCCCTGAACCTCGCAGGCTGGTCCCTCGAGGGAGTGAACTACACCTTTCCCAACATCAGTATTCCCGGGCGCGGCTTCCTCGTGGTGGCCTCCGACGTGGCCGCGTTTCGGACAGGCCACCCCAACGTGGCCGCGGTGACGGGAGGGTGGTCGGGACGCCTTTCAAATCGGCGTGAGACCCTCCGGCTTCTTGACCCGGAGGGAAGCGAGATCGACCGCGTCAGCTATGCCGACAGCGGCGACTGGGCCACCCGCCGACGCGGCCCCGAGGACAATGGCCACTACGGTTGGACCTGGTTCAACCCCGCCGACGGGGGCGGCAGCTCCCTCGAACTGCAAAGCCTCTCGGCCCGCAATGATATCGCCCAGAACTGGGCCGCCAGCCTTGCCCCCGGGGGAACGCCGGGCTCCCCCAATTCCACCCTGCAGGTGAATATTCCCCCCTTTATCGAGGACGTCTCCCATTCCCCGGCCGTGCCAACCCCCCGGGATCTTGTCCTCGTTCGGGCACGCCTCTCCGATGACCTCTCCCCGACCGTCTACGGCGAAGTCCATCATCGCGTCTCGGCCTTGCCGGCAAGTGAGTTCACGGTCACGGCGATGCGGGACGACGGCCTCGGCGGCGACGAGGTTGCGGGCGACAACATCCACACTGCGGTCCTTCCCGCTCAGCCAGAGGAGACCGTGGTCGAGTTCTTCGTGAAAGCCCTCGTCCGCAGTCAGGGGCGACCCCGGACGACCCTCCAGAGTCGGACCTGGCCAGGCCCTGCCGCTCCCGGGGGCGACCAGGGCGCCAACCTGCTTTACCAAGTCGACAGCGAACAGGGCAGGGGGCACACCCCGTTTTACCGGATCATCCTGTCGGCACCGGAGCTCGAGGAGTTTTCCGGCATCTCGCTGACCTCCCAGGACCGGGATACCAACGCGAGGTTCAACGCCACCTTCATCGCGGGCCTCGGTGGAAAGTACTCCACCTACTACCGTTGTGGCATGCGCCTGCGGGGTGCCTCAACCCGCTCGCGCTATCCCCGCAACCTCAAGCTGGAGCTCCCTTCCACCCACACCTGGCAGGGATGGGATGAGCTCAACCTGAACACCCAGTTCACCTACAATCAGCTTCTCGGGAGCGTTTTCTACCGGGCTGCCGGGCTGCCCGTCTACGGATCAAAGGCGGTTCAGGTTCGACTCAACAGCCTGAATCACGCCGCCCCGGAAAATGCCCGTCTCGCCCATCCCTTCGAGCACCACTTCGGGATGTATATCCACAACCAACCCATCAACGGCGACTACGCACGCGAGCACTACCCCAGCGATCCCGGTGGCAACCTCTACCGAATGACCGGGGCCGGAACCTCCTGGGACTATTTCCCCGACAGTGCCGACCCGGGCCGGGATTACCGGAGCGCGGGATGGGATAAGGAGAACAACAAGGCCGCCAATGACTGGTCGGACCTCCAACGCTTCATTCAGGTGATGTCCACCTCTTCCGGGCACCTCCCTCAGGTCGAGTCCGTGATGGACCTCGACTCCTGGCTCCGGAATCTCGCGGTCGGTACGATTCTCACCAATGCCGAGAACAGCATCTTCACCGGACGGGACGACGACTACGCCCTCTACTGCGGCAGCGATGGGCGCTTCCAGCTCATTCCCCACGACCTCGATACCATCCTCGGGTCCGGGGACGACTCCGCAATCGGCATCACCAACCTCCCCTTCACCATTCTCGACTTCGTGGAACGAGGCGAGTCCTTCTCCCAGCTCGAACCCGTCTTCGAGAACCCGAGCGTTCTCCAGCGCTACTACCAGATTCTCTCCGACCTTCTCAACGGCCCCTTTGCGCAGGGTCCTGCCGAGCTCCTCATCGATGAGGCCCTCACCTGGACCCCTCCCTCTATCGCCGCGTCCGCCAAGCAGTTTCTTGCTGCCCGCCGTGCCGACATTCTCTCCATGATCAGCCGGCCCCTCGAAGCAACGACCCGCCTCAGTAGCGAGAGAGGGCTCCCCACCTCCTCCGATGGCACCGCAGACCTCACTGGAACCTGGAATATCACCCGGGCGGTTTCCGTGTCGGTGAATGGGGCCCCCGTGACTCTCGATCATGCCACCGGCCGCTGGCAGCACTCCGTCAGCGGGCTCCATCCCGGCATCAACCGTCTCGTGATCGAGGAATGGGACGCGCAGCAGCGCATGACCGCGCAGTTCCACCTCGACATCTACCGCGACAGCGGCGCCGGCAGCGCTGTCAGCGGCGACCTCGCCGTCGACACAACCCTTGCAGCCGCAGACGGCCCGTGGCATGTAACCGCCCCCCTGAACATACTTCCGGGCATCACCCTCACCATTGAGCCGGGAGCCTCTCTGTTCTTCGCCCCCGACGGCGGAATCACCGTGCAGCCGGAGGGCACCCTGCGCTGCGAGGGCAGCCGCTACCAGCGCATCCGCCTGGGCCGCGAACCCGGCTCAGGCGACAACTGGCAGGGCCTCCGGATCGCAGCTCCCTCGGGCCAGGATTCCGACACCGGAAACCAGATCTCCTTCACAGATTTCGACGCTGGGGACGCACAGGGGGAGTGTATCGCACTGCGCCGCTCGCGCCTCCTCCTCGACCAGGTGACCTGGGCCAACAGCAACGACACTGTCCTCGAACTCTACCGCCCCAAGCTCGAAGTCCGGGATTGCAGCTTCCCCTCCGTTCCCACTTCGAAGGCCATCCAGGGGAACACTCTCCGCGACGATGACTTTCTCCTGATCCGCCGCAACAGCTTCGAGGCTTCCTCCGCCTACAACGACATCATTATCTTTTCCGGAGCCAGCCGCCCAGGGCCCATCCTCGCCGCCTACGACAACGTCTTCAATGGGGCGACCGACGAGTGCTTCGACCTCAGGGACTGCGATGCCCACCTCGAAGGAAACGTCTTCATGCGGGTCCACCTCTTCCAGCCGCGCAACACCATTTCCAATGCAATCGCGATCGACGACGAATCGAACGTCACCGTGGTTCGCAATCTGTTCTACGATGTCGATCATGCCCTTCTTCTCAAGAACGGGGCCACGTGCACCTTCGAGAACAATACGGTGGTTGGAGCAACCGTCGCTGCGATCAGCTTCGATGAACCCCTCAGGGAGAACACGCTCCCGGGCGGACGCCTTGACATGGATTCCAACATCTTCATGGACTGCGAGACCGTTTTCGCTCACTCCGTTTCCGTGCCCCCCGAAGAGGACCCAGTCGTCTCAGGCCATCGTAATACCCTGCCCGGCCAATACCATGGGATCGGCGAGGAAAACCTCTCCCTCAACCCCTTTCTCGCCCTTGCAGGAGCGGAACCTCAACCAAAGTGGAACTGGTCCCTTCTCCCCGGATCTCCCGCCCGTGGCTCCGGACAGAACGGCTTGGATCATGGCGCCATGATCCCCCGCGGGGTCGTGGCCTCAGGGATGCCGACGCCCACCTCTTCTTTCACCCAGGCCACCCTCAAGGTCGATGGCCCCGGCATCACCAACTACCGCTACCGCCTGGTGGCCGATGGCCTCCCGGGAGCATGGAGCGCAAGCCGCCCCCTCTCAACTCCGTTGCAGTTGGCGGGCCTCTCCCCCGCGACCTACCACGTTGACCTTCTCGCCCGGGACTCCGCCGGCTACTGGCAATCCGAGGGGGAGTTTACCTCCTCGCGGGCATGGCGGGTTGATCCCGGGCTCCAGACCACGCTCGTGCTGAGCGAGGTGGAGGCTCGTCAGAAACCCGCGGTCGACACCGTCGAACTCCACAACCCCGGGGCCGAGACCGTCCTCCTGGACAATTGGTTCCTCACCGACGACCCGGACAAGCCCGAAAAAGTCCCCCTCAGCGGAAGCATCGCACCAGGAGCCTACCTTACTTTCGAGGACAAGGATGTCCCCAAGCTCAGCCACAGGGAGGAACAGCTCCACCTGTTCCATGGGGGCACCAGAGTGGATTCGGTCCACTGGGGAAGCCTGCTCTCCAGCCATTCCCTCGGGCGCTCCGCGCCCACCGGCCCATGGACCCTCTGCCACCCTACCCCCGGAGCGGCCAATCAGCCAGCCGGCCTTACCCCAGCCCGCTACCTCAGAATCAACGAATGGCTTGCCAGGGCCAGTGTCCGCTACCACCGGGAGTTCATTGAGCTGTACAATCCCGGAGACTCTCCTGCCGACCTGGGCGGCCTCTGGCTCTCGAACTCTCCCAACAACCCCCGGCGCCACCAGATTCCTGCCCACTCCTACCTTCCCCCCGGGGGATTCTACGTCTTGCACACCACCGCGGATATCGATCTCGCAGCCGATGAAATCCCCTTTCACCTCCATGGATTCCACGAGTGGCTGATCCTTGCTGATCACGACGGAATCCCTCTCGACCGGGTCGCCATCAACTCCATTCAGACCGACGTCGTGGAAGGCCGGAACCCCGATGGCTCCAACAACATGGAAACCTTCCCACTGGGAACTCCCGGTCGCTCCAACAACCGGAATATCTCGCTTCTCAACATCTCAACGCCACTCCCCTTCCAGCTGGCCGACTGGCTCTTCCTGGACTCCAGCTCCCAGGATCCCTCTCCCTCCTGGAACACGCCCGGTTTTGACGATTCGGACTGGAAGTCCGGACCCGCGCCCCTCGGACAAGAAACCAGCGCCCTTCCCATTCCTCTCGCCACCCACAGCGGCAGCAACCCGCAGTTCAATTACCGCCGCGGAAAGAGGAACTTCTACTTCCGCCGGACCTTCGAGTTCGACGGAGATCCTTCCACAACCTCCCTCACCCTCGCAACCTACGTCGACGATGGCGCCGTTTTCTATCTCAACGGGGTCGAGCTCTATCGCCACAACATGCCCGAGGGCGAACTGGGAGCCAGCACCTGGGCCGCAGAGACAGTCTCCAATGCCGATTTCGCCGGCCCCTTTCCCGTCTCCTCCGCACACCTCGTGAGAGGCACAAACAGCCTGGCGGTAGTTACCTACCAGGCCAGCATGAGCAGCTCGGATATCGTCTTTGACTGCGAGCTGACCGCCTCCGAGACGGCTCCCGCTCCCCCCGACCCCTCCGAAACCTCCCTCCAGCTCCTCCTCGAGCACCTCCGCATCACGGAACTCATGTACAATCCCCCCGACGGCAGCAGCGGGGAGTATATCGAAATCCTGAATACGAGCCACGAGCTTCCCCTCGCCCTCGAGGGTGTCCGCTTCACGGAAGGCATTGAGTTTACCTTCCCAGCAATCACCCTCGCTCCCCGCGAACACATCGTGGTCGTCTCCGACCTGGAGTTTTTCGAGCTGATTCACGGGCCGGGCATCAACATCGCAGGGGAATTCGAGGACGGGAAACTCCACAACGACAGCGAACACGTCACCCTCACCCTCCCGTCTCCCCTGCAAATCAACATCCAGAGGTTCACCTACGATCACCATTGGCACCCTGCCACCGACTCCACCGGCTATTCCCTTGAGATCCGCGATCCCGGCCGCCCCCTTGCCACATGGAACACCCGCTCTGCCTGGACGCCTTCGCCCGCACTACACGGGTCGCCCGGCGCACCCAATGGCGCATCCTCCTTTGCCAGCTGGGCATCTGCTCTGGGAGCCCGGCCAGCGGACGAGGACGGAGACGGGCTCTCCCGACCTTTTGAATACGCCTTCGGCTTCAACCCCTTCCGACGCCAGTCCGTGCCAATCCTCTTCGAACAGAGCATGCACCCGGTTGATGGCCCGTTCAGCACGTATCACGTGCCCGCGGTCGCTCCAGCAGATGTCGTCTTTCACATCCAGTCCTCAAATGACCTCCAGACCTGGACCAACGAGGCCACCCGCATCGCAAACGGCCCGTGGGAGGGACCGGGCCGGGTGGAGGCTGCACAGTCCGGGGAGGGACTTGGCATGGTCCGCATCAAACACCCGGATATTCCAACCGCCTTTACCCGCCTGAAGGTCGAGGTAGTCAACTCTCCGCCCCCCGGCCCTCAGGAGTAATCAGCGGCCACGCAGCTGTCCGCAGCCTGCGGCCACATCAATCCCGCGACGCTGGCGGACCGTACTCGGCAGGTGGGCCTCTCTCAGGACCCTCTGAAACTCGACCACCTGCTCCCAGGCTGGCATTTCCCCCGAAAACCCTTCGGTGGGATTGAGTGGAATCAGGTTCACATGGACATCCATCCCCGCCAGCAGATCCGCAAGCCTGCGTGCGTGCCCTGGAGAGTCATTCTGGCCGCCAATCAGGGTCCACGCCACGAAGATACGCTGACTCTTGCGAGCAATATACTCCCGGCACGCTTCCAAGACTTCCGCAAGAGGCCACCTGCGGTTGACCGGGACAAGCGCCTGACGCTCCTCGTCCGTCGTCCCATGGAGGCTCACGGCAAGATTGTAGCGCCGGGGATGACGAGCCAGCTTCAGGATGCCGGGCACATGCCCCACCGTACTGATTGTGACCCGCCCCGGACCAATGTTCAGCCCCCGGGTATCGCACAGAATATCGAGCGCGTGCATGCTCTCCCCGAAATTATGAAGTGGCTCACCCATCCCCATGAGAACCAGGTTACGGATCCGGTCCTCATGGTTCTGCCGGATTTTCCGCTCAAGGTGATGGGCCTGGGCCACGATCTCCCCGGCATCCAGATGACGACGGAACCCCATTTGCCCGGTAGCGCAGAACACACAGCCCATTGCGCACCCCACCTGCGAGCTCAAACAGGCTGTGAAGCGCCCCGGAAACCCCATGAGGACGGCCTCGACCTCCGCTCCGTCCTTCAACTCAAGAAGATACTTCCGCGTCCACCCGTCTTCGCTCGCAATCTCCTCCACAGGCCTGGCGACACAGAGCCTCGAGTTCCCACTCTGACGCAACCAGTCCTGTAACGGGGGGGGAAAGTCCCTGCGCTCCGCCGGACTGCACTCCAGGTCCTGGTGGAGAGCCTTGAAGAGGGGCAGCACGTGCGCACGGCTCAAGCCATCCGCCCGCAGGCACTCTTCCAGCTGCTCTGCACTCTGCCCGGTCAGCGTCATCGCCGGCCACCATGAAGGGTCACCCTCTCCCCGCGCAAGCGCCGACCCACAACGAGCGATCTCTCGTCTTTTTTTTAGACATCTTAATGAAGACCGTTCTCGTCTGGATGCAATTCAGCCTTCATTCTGCCCCCACACTCATCACTACACACAATGCGAACCAACGTTCTCGCCCTCACCCTTGCCGCGGCAGTTAGCGCCGCACCCCACGCTGTTTCAGCTGCCGACGAACGCCCCAACATCATCCTGATCATGTCGGATGACATGGGCTATTCCGACATCGGCTGCTATGGCGGGGAAATTCATACCCCGAATCTGGACCGGCTCGCCGGCGACGGACTGCGCTTCACACAGTTCTACAATACCGCCCGCTGCTGCCCGACCCGGGCCACTCTGCTCACCGGTCTCTACGCTCACCAGGCAGGAGTAGGCCACATGATGGGGAATTATGGACTCCCTCAGTACCAGGGCGAGCTCAACCGCAAATGTGTGACCATCGCGGAAGTTCTCAAGCCCGCCGGCTACCGCACATACATCTCCGGCAAGTGGCATGTCACGCCCTACAAGGCCAATGAAATCGCCAACCCCAATATCTCCAACTGGCCCCTCCAGCGCGGGTTCGACCAGTTCTACGGAACGATTCACGGAGCCGGTTCCTTCTTCGATCCCAGCTCACTCACCAGGAACAACCGCTACATCACTCCGGACAATGACCCCGACTACAAGCCGGAGACCTATTACTACACGGACGCCATCTCGGATAATGCCGTCCGCTACATCGAGGACCACAAGCGTGAAGCCGATGGCCAGCCGTTCTTCATGTATGTTTCCTACACGGCAGCCCACTGGCCCATGCACGCCCTGCCCCGGGATATTGCCAAATACGAGGGCAAGTATGACGGAGGTTACACCCCCGCCCGCAAAGCCCGCATCAAGAAGCTGAAGTCCCTCGGCCTCCTCCCGGATGCCTGGGATGTCGTGCCCCAGGTAGGCAACTGGGAGAACGTCAAGTTGAAGGAGTGGGAGGCGGCCTGCATGGAGGTCTACGCCGCCATGGTCGACAACATGGACCAGGGCATCGGGCGCATCGTCAAGGCTCTGCAAGATGCCGACCAGTTCGACAATACCCTCGTGATGTATTTTCAGGACAATGGTGGATGCGCCGAGACCTTCGGCCGCGGCAAGCTCGTCGGCCCGCTCAAGCGCCCCGCCAAGCCTACCCTGCCTCCCATGGGAAAGGACGACCTGCAAACACAGATGGTGCCCCCAAAGAGCCGTGATGGCTACCCGCTTCGCCGTGGAGATGGCGTCATGCCCGGCCCCGCCGAGACCGAGGTGGGCTACGGCCGGAACTGGGCCAATGTCTCCAACACGCCATTCCGGGAATATAAGCACTGGGTCCACGAGGGCGGGATCTCCACCCCCCTCGTCGCCCATTGGCCAAAGGGAATCAAGGGGAAGAGCCGCTGGTTCCGAACCCCCTCTCACCTCATTGACCTGATGGCCACCTGCGTCGACCTAGGGAAGGCCAGCTACCCCAAGACCAAGAATGGGAAAGAGATCATCCCCATGGAGGGCATCTCCCTCCGCCCCGCCTTTGAGGGCACTGCTCTCAAGCGCGGCAAGCCCATCTACTTCGAACACGAGGGAAACCGCGCCGTGCGCGATGGAAAGTGGAAACTCGTCGCCAAGGGTGTGCGGGGGGCCTGGGAGCTCTACGACATGGAAAAGGACCGCACCGAGATGCACAACCTCGCCACCAAGCAGCCCGGGATCACTGCCAGGATGGCCGCGCAATACAAGCAGTGGGCTGAGGAGCGCGGAGTGGTTCCTTTCGGGTCGTGGCGCAAGGCCCGGCCCCAGCGCAAGAAGTAGCCGCTACTGCCGGGAGGCCACGACCCTGACATACAGTTCGTCCTGCCCGGCAAGCGGCAGGACGAACGTCCCTGCGGCAGCAAGGACCGCTTCGCCGGAGGCAGCCCAGCTCTGGAGATCGGAGGAGGTTTCCAGCCCATAGGTATAGCCTGCCTGCGCTGCGAAACCGACGACCAGCTCGTCATCATTCACACTGACATCAAGGGGCCCGATTTCAGCTGTCCCGGAAAGGGACGTGGGGTCGGCCGGGTCACTGCCTCCCAGGAACTCCTCCAGATTGGTCTGCCCATCATCGTCGAAGTCTTCAAAATCCAACCAGAAGACGTCCCCGAGGTTGTCGACTTCCCACTGGTCGCTCATTCCATCCTTGTCGGCATCGGTCTCCGCGCTGGAACGATAATTGTCAAAGGTCGCATCGGTCGTCCCCGACCCGGTGGTGGCCGTGAAGACCCCGCATGTTCCGGAGGGATACTCGAAACTGGAGCCGAATACCGTGGCGAGCGGTGTCTCCAGGTCGTCGAGGGCAAAGATCTCCCCACAGAGTTGTCCGTAGAACTCCTCCACGTCAAAGAAGCCCTGGAGAACCATCCGATACTGCTGCCCCGGGTTGAGGGTCACCGGGACCGACCCCAGGGTGCTGTTCTGCTCACCAGTCAGAACCGAGAGAAAGACCGCCTGCCCGTCTGTGTCATAGCTGAACGCATAGCCGTTGGTCGTTGCCAGCCCGACCTCCCGAAGCGATCCGAGCACACCTATATCCTGCGCGATGCCATTGTCCCAGTCCACCAGGTCGACTTCCACCCTGAAGGCCTCATAGACGACATCCGGACGGTGAGCACCTCCCCGGGCAGCTCCCGCAAGGGCGGCATTGGGAGAAACTGGAGCCTCAAACCGGTAGCTGTTCCCACCAGGGAATGTGAACGCCACGGGCGCACCCAGGTTCTCCAGCGGGGAATAACGATCCCACCCGGAATCGTTTCCATCGTTGAAATCATCTTCGAAAACCTGGCCGGAGAGGACCGGCACCAGAAGAGCCGGAATGAAGAGTTGAAGGATGGTGTGTTTCATATCTGGGAGACTGACAGGATTGGGTTTCGGGAGAAGGGGCGGCAGATTTACCTCATCTCATTCTGTGGCCTGCCGCAGGATACACTGAACAAACGAAAGGTAGTGCTTCCAGTCTTCCGGAGTCACGTCGTGCTTACCAGCCCGGAGGTGGTAGCCAGTGACCCTTCCCACGCTCTCTCCCGGGGCCGGAACCTTTGCCACCCCGAGTGAATCCTCGTGATAGAGATCGTATACCGGCTGGGCATGCAGCACACTGAGGAACTCCCCCACAGGGTCGGCCCATCGGTCTTCCGTGGCACTGGCCACGTAGACCGCCCGGGGGGCGATCAGGGCCACGAGCTGATGCTGGTCGAAGGGGAGAGCCTCTTCCTTCTCATTGTACTTCTTGAAGTTGCCGTTAAACCAATGAGGGAAGGACCGGTTGATCCGACCGACGGTCTCCCCGTAGGCCCTCTTGCTGAGGGCCGCTCCCCCGCACCCTGAGTTATTGGAGATCACCACCTTGAAGCGCTGATCCGTGGCACCCGCCCAGAGGGAAGCCTTGCCAAGCCGGGAATGCCCAATGACCGCGACCTCTTGAGCATTCACCTCCTCGATGCCTTCCAAGGCATCAAGCAGCCGGCTCAATCCCCAGGCCCAGGCCGAAAGCGTTCCCCATTCATCAGGTCCCGGCTCGGCCTCCGTGAAGAGCGGATGCACTCCATTCCTCCAGCCGTCGTGAAAATCCGGGTCTATGTTTCCACAGCAGGCCGTCGCCAGAGCAAACCCCGCGTCCAGAATCATCTCGGCTGGCCAACGGCCCCCCGCGATGCCCCGCATGGCCTCGGCCCGCTTGCGGGGATCTGCTCCCTTCCGGTCTCCCACCACGTAGCCCAGTTCCGGGGTGATCCACGGATCCTTTTCAAGGCATTGGTTGCCCCGGAAATTCAGTCCCAGGAAAGCAGGCACCGGACCTTTCGCTCCCTTGGGCAGATAAAGAAGCATGCGAACCCGGGGACCCCTGTTCTCCGCGAAGCTCACCAGATACTCCCGGCGAATGGCCTTCCCTCCCACTGCGTTGGCGCTCTCCCTGTCGAGGACCACCTTGAATCCCGCCGGTTTCCCTCCGGGCATGTGCCCGTACATTTCCTTCCCGATGAGCTTGAGCGTGGCAGGACGCCCTCTCTCCTCCCACTCCTTCGCGGATGTCACTCTGCCCCCTCCAGGCAGCGCAAGGGGATCCGGCAGCGCGAACTTGGGCACCTTGTCCTCATCGTAGTTGGCCACGAACCGCTGGCCTGCACCGGGGAGGGCCATCACCCCGAGGAGAGCCATGGTGATCAGGCTCTTCTTCCGGCCTGAGGCGCTCAGAATCATCCTCAGACGGTAGCGGCCCGGACACCGGGACGGCAAGCGGCATCTCGAGTCAATCGACGCGGGAATTCTCCCCCATCCGGCAAAGAAGCCCTTCCGTTACCGCTCCGTGGACAACTTCCAGTTGTCCGTCCGGAAAAGAGAGGCCGGAAGGCCTGCCGCATTCACCAGATTAGCTCCCTCCGGGTTTGAAGCCCACGCGTAGCGCACCGCCACCGGCTTGGCGACCTCCCTGCCGGACACCACCACCGACTCCCCATCGATGATGGCCTGGGCCCAGTGCCAGACCCTGTCCTGGCCCGCGATCTCGAAACGCCCCGGCGCCTTCCCGTCACGCGTCTTCAGCCCTTCCGCATGTTCAAAGGAAATACGAATGTCTTCCCCCTCAACCTGAAACCCCTTGTAAAGGGGGCCGCTCACCACGACGTCTTTTCTTCCATACTCGTTTACGAGCGCCCACCGCGCCAGGCGCTCCGCCACGTCCTTTTTGTTCCTGGGGTGAATATCCCGCGCGTCCCCGATGTCGTTGATGACCGCCATTCCTGTCCCGGGCAGGCGGAGAGCAAGCCGCTGCGCATTCTGCAGTTCCGCCCAGGAGCTCGCCTCGCCCGGCTTCCTGCTGGGAGCTCGGAAGTTTGCCAACTGCACAAAGTGGAACGGCAGTTCCTTCTTCCACTGGCGCCGCCAGTCGAGAATCAGCAGGGGGAAGATCGTTTCGTATTCCTTGGCCCGACCCGCGTTCGATTCTCCCTGGTACCAGATTGCACCCTGCATCGCATACCCTGCCCAGGGGTGAATCATTCCATTGTAAATCGACATAGGTCGGTTCGGGCTCAAGGCCGGAGGCTTTGGCTTCTGGGGTTTCCGCGGCAGCTTCTTCCGTTTCTTGGGATCCTTCTCCGCCTTGTTGGCCTGCCAGACCTTTTGCCAGGCAGCCAGTTTCTTTTCGTAACTGGCCTGAGCCCGGGCGAGGTCGAAACGTCGCATCTCGGAATCAAGTTTCTGCAGGAGTGCCCTCCCCTCCGGCTCCCTCGCAAGGGACTCCCGGCTCGTGAAAGCCTCTGAAGGTTTCCCGCCCCAGGCCGTCCGGATGATTCCCACCGGCACGCCCAGCTCTGCCTGGAGCCTGAGCGCATAGTAGTAGCCGACTGCCGAAAACTTTCCGACGTTCTGCGGAGTGGCCACGTTCCACTCTCCGCCAACCCGGCGCTGGGGACTCCCTGCCGTCACCAGGTCCGTCAGGAACATCCGCACGGTGGGATAATTCGCCCTCGGGATGTCTTCCTTCGCCCGCTCGGTGGAGGAAAGGGCCCACTGCATATTCGATTGCCCCGAGGCCATCCAGACCTCGCCCACCAGTACGTCTTCCACCTTGACGGGCAGCCCACCCTCCTCAACTACCTCCATCGTGCGGCCCTTGGCACTCGCCTTCAGAGCATCCAGCTCCACTCGCCAGCTGCCCTTCGTATCCACCGTGGCCCGCTTCAACTGCCCCGCGAAGCTGACAGTCACCTCCTCCCCCGGGGTGCCCCAGCCCCAGACCGGAACCGATTCTCCCTGCTGCAATACCGCATGATGGCTGAACATGGTGGGTAATTCCACCGCAGCGGTGGCTCCCGGCAGGCCAAAACTCAGGCATACCTGAATACAGATCATCCGCGCCGAGGGCATTCTCATCGCTTCCGCCTACCCCTTTCCACGCATGGCTCAATCACAAAATATCCGCATTCCTGATAACCAAAGGCTTGTTAGCGATATTTTAGAGCTGCCAGCCTCGTTTATCTTACGCTAGCCTTGCACTGATATGAGCTCACCGAACAGACGCCGCTTCATCACGCAAACCGCTGCCGCCGGGACCGCCCCGCTGATTATCGGCACAAAATCTTCAGCAAAAGTTAAGGGAGCCAATGACCGGCTCCGCATCGCCATCGCCGGACTCAACGGCCGGGGGGGATCTCACATCGGGGGATTCGGCGGCATGTCCGGCGTTGAAATTGCCTACGTGGCCGATCCAGACGCCCGCGCCCGTGAGAAAGGCCTGAACGGGGTTCGCTCCAGGGGCCACAAGAACTGTAAGGCGGTGGTGGACATCCGTGAAGCCCTTGAGGACCCGGACGTGGATGCCATCTCAGTCGCCACTCCCAATCACTGGCATTCGCTCATGACCATCTGGGCAGCCCAGGCCGGCAAGCATGTCTACGTCGAGAAGCCGATGAGCCACGACGTGGAGGAAGGCCGGGTTGCGGTAGCCGCCCAAAAGAAGTACGGGGTTGTCATCCAGCACGGTACGCAGCGCCGCAGCAGCTCCCAGATTGCTGGCCTCCACGAGATGATCAAGGAGGGCAACTGGGGGAAACTCAAGATCGCCTACGGATACTGCTGCAAGCCCCGCGGAGGCATCGGAAACAAGGGCGCCTCCTCCCCACCCGAGAATCTCGACTGGAACATCTGGAAAGGACCGGCCGTGATCGATGACTTCCACGGGAACTACGTGCACTACAACTGGCACTGGTTCTGGAAGACCGGAAACGGTGACCTCAACAACCAGGGCACGCACCAGCTCGATGTCGCCCGCTGGGCCATCAATGACGACCAGACCCATCCCGTCCGCGTGATGGCAATCGGGGGCCGTTTCCAGTGGAACGACCAGGGCGAGACGCCCAACACCATGTTCGGTCTCGCACAGTATCCTAACGGGCAGTACTGCTTATTCAACGTGCGCAACGTCAACCACAAGGGCTACCTGCGCCAGGTCAAGAACGAGTACTACTTCGAGGACGGCGGCCGCATCATGTCCGACACCAACCCCCACTACTACAAGCCCGGCAGCGACAAGGGCGAGAAAATCAAGGTGAAGGAAGGCAAGGTCACCCCGGGCGGGAACTGGGGCAGCTTTGTGGCGGCCTGCCGGGCCAACAACCCCGAAATGGCCAACGGCGACGTCCTCGATGCGCACTACGGTTGCGTCCTCGGTCACCTCATGAACAATTCCTACCGCCTCGGCAAGAAGGTGCCCTTCAACAAGAAGGCCGCTTCCTTCGGCGACAACAAGGATGCCGCCGAACACTTCGGAACCCTCCACGACATCATGGAGAAGGGCGTGGGAGTGAAGCCCGGTGAAAATTATGTCGTCGGACCGTGGCTCACCTTCGACCCCAAGACCGAGCGCCACACCGGGGAATTCGCAGCAGAAGCGAACGCACTGCTCAAGGACCCCAACAACAAGGGGTTTCAGGTTCCCGAGGCCAGCAAGGTGTAAACACCCTCTTCTCGATTCTCAAAAGCACGGGAGATCCTCTCCCGTGCTTTTTTTTGGCTATCGGCTGGGGCCCGGCTTGCCCGCGGCTAGCGCCCCTCAACAGGCCATTCCCTCGACCTCGTTCTCGAGCTCTCCAACAGCCCTGCCATCCTCTCCACCACTGTTCCATGGGCTTCAGCGAGGTTGTTCTTCTCGCCGGGATCTTCTTCCAGGTTGTAGAGTTCGATCGGCTTGGCCGCTCCCGGCCGAATCGCCTTCCAGTGCTTCCATCGCACCGCCTGCTGGAATCCTCGTTCGTGAAACTCCCAGTAGAAATGACGCTCAGGGGCCCCGAGCGACTCACCAAGCAGGGCCGCCCGCACATTGATCCCATCCACTCCCACGGGCAGGACGGACCCTTCTGCTCCGGCCAGACTCCCGCATGTCGGCAGAAAATCGGCAAACCACCACCGCTCGGCACTCACTCGCCCCGCCGGGATGGTCCCCTTCCAACGCACGATCATGGGCGTGCGCAGCCCCCCCTCCGTCAGGTCCCGCTTGCGCCCCCGCAGCACCCCGGAGCTGTTGAAACGCCCCTCCCATCGCTCAGCCGCTCCATTGTCGGAGCAGAAGAAAACCACCGTCCTGCTACTCAGGGAGAGCTCGTCCAGCAGGTCCAGCAGCCGCCCGACATCACGGTCCAGACGACTCACCATCGCCGCGTGTGATTTCTCGTTCTTGTTCCAGTCCTCCTCCTCATAGCCATGGGCACCGGGCGGAAGCTGATACCTTGCATGAGGCACACAATAGGGCAGGTAGAGGAAGAACTTCTCCTTCTGGTGCTCCCTGACGAAGCGGAGGGCGAATTCGGTGAAGAGGTCGTGGGTGTATCCCCGCTCGTTTCCTTCCTTATTGTCAGGCAGGGGAACCTTGCGGCGATTATGCCAGATGAAGGACGGATAGTGGTTGTGGGCCCGCCGCTGGTTGAGGAAACCGAACCAGTCATCGAACCCCTGGGCGTTGGGGTGCCCGGTCGTCTCTGGCTCCCCGAGCCCCCATTTACCCGCCATGCCCGTGGTATAGCCGGCGGCCCGGAGGACCTCCGCCACGGTCACGTCCTCCGCTCGCAGGGGAACACGCCCCTTTCCTCCCCCGAGTCCCTTGACCCCGCCCACTCCGAAGTTACCGCGTACCGTCGTGTGGCCGGTATGCCTCCCGGTCATGAGCACACTGCGAGAGGGCGCGCACACCGGCGATCCCGCGTAGCACTGGGTAAAACGAATCCCTTCATCGGCCATCCGGTCGAGCCTCGGAGTGCGGATCACCTTCTGCCCGTAGCTCCCCAGATCTCCGTAGCCCAGATCGTCTGCCATGATGAAAATGATGTTGGGGGCATCCGCCGGGGCCGGAATGCCGGGAAGAGCTGGAGTGGTCGCCAGTAAAAAGGAGATGAGAACAATCACACGCACGGGTCCGGACATGAGGACGGACCGTTCCAGATCTTCTCCCCCCTGACCAAGGAAATTTCCTGCAAAGCCCATGGCGTGCTCACTCCGTTCAATCGTCAAATCCCTGCCCTAACGCAGGGCACAACCCGTTTACTGAAGCGACACACGAACGCGGACGTATAATTCGTCCTCGAACACCCCCCCATCCGGCCGGCTCAACTGAAGCAGGTAATGGGTGAATCCGGCCTTGGCCCCGGGAAGGGAGGCGGTGAAGGAGGTATTGAGCGGTTCCCACGTTCCGGGATCCAACGTCCTCGACCCCTCCAGGGTGTAAGTCAATCCCCTCGCCCCGGCCGTGGCCATGATCTGGGCGGCCGCATACACGTTCCGCACACCGTCGGGACCATTACCGACAAACAACTGGAGACCGGCTTCGGCCGCGATGGTCAGGGGATCACGTTCATCAAAGGCCACCCACAACTCGGCACCACTGGCTGCCGCTCCATCAAAACTATGCGCTGCCCGTTGACCCGTTCCCGATACCAGCAATCCAACCGGATCCCCGGAATTCCACTCCGGACGGTGAAGCACTTCTTCCATCAGGATCGACAAATCCGGAGACCCCACCTGAAAACCAAGCCCCGTCCAGGCAAACACATTCCAGGTCACGCTCCCCTCCGTTCGCGGGCGCAGGCTCAATCCCCCCAGTTCCCCCGTGAAGGACTGCTGCGGAGCAGAAAGATCCCCATGGATCGTCCACACTGCCGGGTCAACGCCGAGCAACGCGGGCCTCAACCGGACAAACGAGGAGAGAACGGTAACCCCTCGCGGAATTCGCACATCCCGGAACCGCAGGCCAAACCAGCTCACTGCCGGGGAAGTCATTCCCACGACCGGGGAGTCGAGGTCGACAAACCCGAGGGCCGACTCCACCGCATCGTCCTCCGCATTCAGAAGGGGGACGCGCACATAGCGGAGTGACCCCGGAACAGCCGGCTGCACTTCCACGGAGGTGACCGGGCTTATGCGCTGCCCCCCGCGCCACACGCTCAGCGCCTTGACCGTGGTCCGGGAATCAACCTCGACTGGAGCAGTGTATACAGGACTGGCCGCGGAGGGCTCCGAGCCATCGAGCGTATAATGCACGGTGGCATCCGGAACGTTCGGCTGCGCGACCAGGTTGAACTGCATGCCACCCGGAGCCTGCTCCGACAGGAGAAGGGCGGGGCCGAAGGGGCTCCAGGGATCGCTCAAGGGTTGCCTTGGCGCGACTTGCCCCCGCTTGACGATCTCGAATTCATCCCTGATGACACCCATCTCATTGAGCATTCTCACCTTCATGGTATCGCCCTCCAGGTCCATGAGCACGGATCCTCCCTCCCGCAGCGACACGCGATGCACCGGCAGGAGGCCGAAGACAAAATCGACTCCGTGCCCGTGCCCAGCCACCACCGCCACCGTCCCCTCGTGCGGGTGCGGGTGTTCGCTCTTCAAATAGACGCCGTCCCCTCCCGCACTCCCGTCGCCATCGTCCAGGATTACCCCGTCAGGAACCGTCGGGGTCTCATAGGCCCGGTTCAGCAGCATCGACCGCTCATATATATGTGAATGGCCCGCCAGCACGAGATCGACCCCGTGGCTCTCCAGAATAGGCATCATGACCTCCCGCATTTCGACGAGCTGGTCTTCCACGTCACTGTGATGGGAGCCTTTCGAGTAGGGCGGGTGGTGCCAGAATGCGATAAGCCACTTCGAGCGATTCGAGGCGAGGTCCTGCCGGAGCCAGTTCGCCATCCGGTCCGCATCCCCCCGTGCCTCATCATGGCTATTGAGGCAGACGAAGTGAATGGGGCCAAAATCAAACGAGTAATATGCTTCGCTCCCGGAAGGAATCCCCCCCGCTTCTCCCCGGGCAGGAAGAACAAAGGCATCGTAATATGGGCCGGTTCCAAGCATGCCGTTTGCGCTGTGCCCTTCGTGGTTTCCCATCGTGGCCCATGTCACCGTATTTCGGAGGGTCTCCGCGTAGACGTCAAAGAAGTTGAGCTGGAACATCGGATCCGTTCCGTTGTCGTAGGCCATGTCTCCAAGGTGAATAAAGGCATCAAGCGGGCGCCCGTCACTGGCGACATGGGCCTTCATGGCCTCATAGACGTTCTTCTGAATCAGTCCCCCGTCCCCCGAGTCCCCCATCACCCAGAAGCGGAGGGGCCTTCCCGGATCGGTCCGCGGCTGAGTCCGGAAAAAACTGTCCGCCGTTCCCCCGGCCAACAGGGTGTTCTCGTCAAAAACCCCGTAGTAATACTTCGTATCGACGGCCAGCCCAGTTGCTGTCGCCTCAAACTGATAAAGCCCCCCGGCGGTCGTTTGCGACAACCGGGGAACCCCTGGCAGGCCTTTTATCTCCGGGCTGACCCGCATCACGATTTGCTCAGCCGGGATCGTTCCGGGGAGCTCGTCAGGAGCCGGCCCGTAACGGACGACCGGGGTAATCGCACGGTCCGTCCGCCAGGCCACCACCGCTGAGGAGCGGGTAGTGAGCTGCACATAGGGCGCCCGGTCCACAGGGGATCCCGCCTCTTCGGATCGGGCAAGGCCAGCTCCCAGCAATACTGGAAGGAACAGGGTTGCGTAAAGGGGAGCACGCATGGTCGGGCGAGTCTGAATACTGCCAAGAGGGCTTCCCTGCGGCCAGTGAGAAATCGTTGCGACCGCATCCGGTGCCACCTCAAAGAGCGCCCCCCCCAGCCGTCTGCTCCCGCCGCATCATCGTCCACCCCGTAACGCCATACAGGGCGGACAGGAGAGGGCACAACAGATTGAAGAATGCAAATGGGGCAAAGAGGAAAGGGCTGACTGTGAGTGCTCCCAGCATGGCCGCGCCACAGGTGTTCCAGAAGATGAGGGGCGATGTCATGGTGCCCGCATCCTCCAGGCAACGGGAGAGATTACGCGCATCCAAGCCGGCCTCCCGGTAAGCATCTCCATACATGCGCCCGGGAAGAATGATCGAGAGATACTGATCGGCGGTCAGCAAGTTGACCCCGACCGAAGAGACCAGCGTCGACAACACGAGGCGTTTGGTATTGATCGCAAATCTCAGCACCGCCCTCACGATCGTTCCCAGCATTCCCGTGCATTCGAGCAGGCCACCGAAGGAGAGCGCGCAAAGAACCAGGCCAATCGTCCAGTACATGCTCTCCAGTCCGCCCCCGGAGAGCAGGGCATCGAGACTCGCTACCCCCGTCTTGAGCTCAAAGCCTTCCTCCAGAATGCCAACCATCGCACTCGGGGCCACCCCCTGTATGGTGAGCGCCAGAACCGCCCCCACGGCTCCCCCTGCCAGGATGGCGCCCAGCGCGGGCATCCGGAGCAGGAGACAGACAACAACACTAAAGGGAGCAAGCAGGAGGAGCGGGGTCAGGTGGAAACTCTTCCCGGTGGTTTCAACCAGGAGAGTGATCTGCGTCTCATTCCCCTCACCTCGCGCACCCAGTCCGAGCAGGGCATAGATCCCGAGCGCCATCACCATGCTCGGAATGGTCGTCCAGAGCATATGCCGGATATGCCCGAAGAGGGGGACTTCCGCAACCCCGGCCGCCAAGTTGGTCGTATCGGAAAGGGGCGAGAGCTTGTCCCCGAAATACGCACCCGAAACGATCGCTCCCGCCGTCATTGCTTTGGAGATCTCGAGCCCTTCCCCAACTCCGATAAGGGCGACCCCGATCGTGCCTGCCGTCGTCCACGAACTCCCGGTCACAACCGAGACCACCGCGCAGATGAGGCAACAAGCCACCAGGAAAATCCCGGGACTCAGGAGTTGAAGGCCATACACTACGAGCAGGGGGACCACGCCTCCGGCCAACCAGGAGCCAATCAGAATCCCGATCGCGAGAAGAATCAGGATAGCCGGCAGGCCGATCGAGATGCCCCTCACCATTCCTTCCTGGAGTTCCTTCCAGCTGTATCCGAGTCGCAGGCCAAGCAACACCACCACCGCACTGCCAATGATGAGGGGAATATGCGGAGACGCCTCGAGTAACACGATCGCCGCTCCCATGAGAACCAGCATCAGGGCTACTGGCACCAGCGAAAGCGCCAGGGAAGGGATGCGCGGCTGACCATCCATGAATGGGTAACCGGAAAACCCGGCAGCCCGCAGGGCATCAGCAAGGCAGGAAACTGACGAGTAAAAAAGGAGGCGTCTCTTCCGCGGGGCCGGCGGCGCACAGGAACCAACCCTCCATCGCGCACGCGCTACGGAAGCCTGTCACGACACCGAAAGGCCTCAGCCTCGGGCTCCCCGGTCCGGTCGGCCACGCAGACCTCTTAGTTAGACATCTCTAAGCAATCGCCCCTTGGATCGAGCATTGGAACTGGACAGATGCCGGCCGCGGCCTTACTTCGCCGGGTATGCGCAAGTCCATTGCATTTCTCATCAGTAGCCTGACCGGGATGGCCCTCGCTACCGCTCAGGCCGAGGACAAGCCCGCTACCGCACCTCCAGAGGATGCTCCCGCAACAGCCCCTGCAGGCGATCCGGCCCCGGGGTCCGACACCGAGGATGCTCCCGTCAACGAGGATGCGGAGGCCGCCGCCGAACTGGCTGCCCTGCAAGCCGCCGCCCGGAAGACCGAGCAGGAGGAGAACGTTCGCCTCGCCAAGGCCGGCGCGGAGCGGGAGGCCGCCAAGGGCGAAAAACATGACGCTCTTACCACCAGCAAGGGACGCACCTACAAGAAGGTGACGATCAAGGGCGTGGACGAGGTGGGGGTACGAATCTTCCATGAGTATGGAACTGCCCGTATCAAGTTCGCGGAGCTTCCCACAGAGTTCCAGAAGCGCTTCGGCTACGACCCCTCCCGCGCGGAAGAATTGCTTCAGCGTGAAAAGGATCTTGAGAGTGCCCGCGAACGCGCAGCCATCGCCGCCCTGAGGGCCAATGCCGGACTTCCTCCCATCGCGGGAACTACCGCACCCCAGACCACCCGGCCCCAGACCACCCGGCCCCAGACCACCCGGCCCCAGACCACCCGGCCCCAGACCAC
>Ga0163179_10000826_pt1 | contig 22126 bp, 12 predicted proteins | sample AtlANTMetagenome_FD_109643 | JGI IMG/M metagenome (GOLD analysis project Ga0163179, IMG submission 109643) | Marine eukaryotic phytoplankton communities from the Atlantic Ocean - Atlantic ANT 2 Metagenome | ecosystem: Environmental > Aquatic > Marine > Oceanic | place: North Atlantic Ocean...
GTGATGTGCTCGATTACTTCCTTTACCATACGGAAGTGCTTTGCTTCGTCCATAGCTTGACGGCTTAGAAGTTCTAAGTCTTTTACGTCTGTAGAAGGATCTGCGGATGCGACTTGACCAGCGATGGCGTACATGTTCTGAGCTTCGTTGACCATACGTCCACGGAAGTGCTCAACTAGATACTTATCACTTGGCTTAGAAGCGAAGAAACGACGAACATTTGAGCGTGATGCTTCAAACAATTCTTTGTTTCCTTCCTTGATCTTCTTGACGAAATCTGTTCCAGAAAGCATTGTTAATTTACCTTATCTACAAGTTTATTTAGTATATATGAAAAAGTATCTAAGATCTTTTTCTTTAGTGTACTCCATTTTGAGACACTCAACACCATATTTATACTGTTCAGCAATAGAGTATATTTTTTCTGGTGTCCATTGATACCATTCAATGAAATCGTCCCAACCTGCATGTGGTATGCCAGGATTGACTCTAAATATTGCCTTACTTCTCCATAAGGTGTGAAGTTTATCTATTTGATTATCAATAGTTTTTTCATCACCAAAATTTATTGAACCAAGACATAGTGCTATGTCGTATGGTGCTGATTTATATTCTTCTATTGATACTTTTATATCTGCAGCATCATTGTAGGGATCTATACCGATAAGATTAGGAATCAAACTTTTGAGTTTGTTATACCCACACCCAACATCTAAGACACTAGATGGTTTTTGATTATTAATGTAATCGACCAGAGAATAGCCAGAATGCTCAAGGTATTGATAATTCGTGTCTTTCCAGATCCCATTAAAATAAGAATTCATCGCAGTTGTAAAATACAAAAGGAGCATCAAACATCGGTACTTCTGACTTGAAGAATTGATGCACCATAATCAACTTATCATATTCCTCTTTACCCTCATCATCCCAAACATATCCCAATCTGTTGATAAAAGTTTTGTTGGGTTGTATTATGTAGCAATCATGGTCACGTACAAACTCTCTTATCATTTTATCATGTCTTTCAATGAGCATCTTCAGTTTCTCATAATTTAGTGGGTGCTTTTCCTGTGTTTTTACCTTCATCCATGCTTTGTACTTTGGATAATTGCCTGTGAAAGTCATAGCAATATTCCACCCTTCATAACATAACTTAGTATCTCTTAGTACCAAGATTATTTTATTATTAGGAAAATTTTTTTTCAACCAATTTAGGTTTTTAGTTTCTGCAAAGAAGTGTGATCTAATTAGATAGTTCTGGTCGTTGATCTCAGTAAATGGTCTAAGACACTCAGACTTGAAAGATTCTTTGGTATGATTCTTTTCTAGATCATCGAACCCATCACCAAATTCCATAAGAGGATCCCAGAATGCCCCCTTGTGATGAACACATCCTGTATCTCCATCCTTACCTGTCTCCTCTCTATCCCCTCTTCTGTCAGACTTATTAAGATTTAGTTTGGCACAACATCCTAATAGTAGAGACAGTTTTGCCCACCCACTACCAGGCACTGCTATATAAAATATAAGTTGTTCGTCTTTTATCATGAAGATTTATTTGGCAGGACCTATAGAAATATGCACGGAAGAAGAAATATTCCTATGGAGAACTTACGTACAAAATAAAGCACCAGACACGATAGAAACTATAGTACCCAAATATCATTTAGGCAGTCAGTCTGAAATATTTGAAGATACAAAACTAAATGTTGAAAATTGTGATATAGTCTTTGCCCATCTACCTAAATCAATAAATGAGAGGAGACCATCTTACGGTACGATATTTGAGATATCATACGGTCATGCACTTGGCAAAAAAGTAATCATCATTTCAGATGATGAGTTTGTGCACAAACATCCAGTAATGAATCAATTAGCAGATATGTACTACTCTTTAGATGCTGCCTTATCGTCTATCTCTCCACCATCGACTGTAGGTGCAGGTGTTTGAAGTTCTTGTAACTGTTTAGTAAGAGTCAAAATCTTTGCCTCAAAAGCAATGTTCTGTGCAAGAAGATTGTTTAGTCGTGTTTGATAGACTTGAAGAATAGATTGTACTTCTTCATTCATGATAAAAAATTATATTACTGTTTTATATATCACATCCAAACTGCTATTTGTTCAGTTTTAGGTTTCTTTGTTTTGAATCCTGTTCTTGTATGTTCCTTGATATTATATACACCACCTGTTCTTCTTCTTACAATATCAGGATCGTCAGTTTTTACAAATTGATCATCATATCCCTCTGTACCTGCAAGTGACCAGTCAAAATATCCCAGTCCAAGAAATACTATAAATTTTTCATCACTCTTAATAGATTTGAGTATAGGATTTACTTGCCTATGTAAATTACAGCAAAATGCAAAATCCACACCATGATTGTTTGCTGCTAAAGCAACACTGTGAACGAATATGCCCATGTTTATGCAGTGCCTATAACTTTGCATGCCAGGATGCACTCGTTCAGGTTTATATCCTACGTAGTGATTAGTGTCTTTATCATCAAATATAGATTTATGAACTATTACCGATATAAGATATGGTGCTTGTGTTTGACAATTAAATGAACCAGGTCTTCTTACAAATGCTTTTCGTATTTGATCATCCCACTTCTCCTGTCCATACTTAGAAATGTATGATTTCGGAGTCAGTTCGACACCATCATCATCTTTCGTATAAAATGTGGGAGTATCTAAAACTAACTCTGCTTTTTGTTCTGCATACTCAGGACCATGAATTTCTAAACGCCACGAAAAAAACTCCTTATCAACAGGAGCTATGTTTATTGCTTCTTGTAATATCTCTTCTATTTTTTCTTTGGTAGGATAATTATCTTGTTGAAAATGCCTAAAGTTTATCCGTCTAAAAAGATCCGCCATCGATTGTTATGTTTTCAAGGGAACGTGTTGTACCAGAACAAGATATAACTTGTGTCTGACCAGCACAATCATTTACAAATAGTGATCCAATCTCTAATCCTGATAAAGCACTTGCTGTTAGCACACCTGAAGACTCGGATACTTCTGAACCTATTACTATTCTACCTGCTGAGTCATCCCAATATATCGCAGCTTTTTTAGCAGAACCACTGTAATAATTCAATACAATACCAACGTCTTTATTTGTATCGCTACTTAGTGCACCACCATCAACAACTTGTAATTCAAGTAACACATCTTCGATAGTAGTATTGACTGTGTTCAATGATGAAGTGGTGCCATTCACAGTCAGATCACCACTAAGTGTCAAGTTTGATCCTATAATTGTACCAACCGTTATGTTTGGAGTTCCAGTCAAACCTCCAGAGGTTCCAGAAGTATTACCAGTGACATCACCTGTCAAAGCACCTACAAATCCTGTTGCTGTCAGTGCTCCTGTAGAAGAGTTGAATGTTAGATTAGATCCTGTTTTTGGTTCAATGTCACCTGTAGCAGATACCGCAAACATTGGAAAACATGTTGTATCACTTGACTCATCTGCAACTGTAACTGTTGTAACTGAACCAGCATTCTGAGGTGCAGTATCAAATGAAAATTCACCACTCCCATTACATTTTAAAAAACCACTGGCAACTGCTTCTGCTGGCAATGTGTAGACTTGATCGTCTGCCAATGAAGTAGGTGCCTTGATAGTTATAGCATGTGCACCATTATTCGTTGCTTCAACTAATTTTACACCAGATGCATTAGTAGCATCACCTTTATCCCAAAATCTTCCAGATCCTATAAATTGGTTGTTTAGTGTTGTAGAGTCTATACCAACATATAAATCATTTTTGTCTACAGTAAAACCTGGCTCACCTGCTTGTAAAGCTGGCAAACTTGCAAGATTACCTCTCTTAAACTGTAGTACTGGAGCAGCCATTTTTAATTGTTTTCCCTGTTATATTTATTATTACCAAGTTCCACCGTCGAGATCAATCTTATCATCTAATTCTACATCAAGTTTTTCGACGAGGTTGTTTATCACTGTATCGCTAAATCCAGCAGGTCCTGATGAATTACCAATAGCAGAGTCAACCACTGCATCAGGCGAAACAAATTTAAAATTATCCTCAACTGCATCGTAAGTAAGAATAAAGCTTGTGCCTACCCCTGCACCTATCGCAGTTGAATTGAGGTCTGAGATGTCTCTTAAATTTGCCACTTCTTCGCCTTCAGAGGAAAATACAGTTTTTTGTTCTCCTAGTTTTACAACAAAAAACTCATCATCTCGTACAATGTTGAATTCTTCTTTGTCTCTAGAGAGTTTAATTGATGGTTGTGCACCTATGTTATCATCAGCATGTGATGAACTTAGTCTAACAGAAGACATATCATATCGATGATGTAGGGTTTACCAATACTTGTCCAGTGAAAATTTTTGTTTTGGCACCAGAAAAGTTGTTGGATATCAATACATCATACTCGTATCTACCTGCGGTGATGATACCAGTTTGTGCATGGGTCAGAGATAAAATCACCTGACCATCAGTAGGTGTAGATCCATATGTAGCAGCAAATCCTATTGAACCTGCAGCTCCAGCATGCTTCCGCATCTTCGCACTAAAACTATATCCAGTGAGATCTAACGCAGAACTATCACTTTTCTTCACATCAAATGTTGAAGAAAAATTTGTTCCCTGTTCTATTTGAATATTGACTGATGGGACTGCCATAAACCTATTTATTCTGTTGGGTAATTAGTTGTTTCAATAACTCTATCTCACCTTTAAGTCTATCTATTTCGTCCTTTTGTGATAGACGTGCATTTCTATTATTCATATAACGCACGTATGCTGTACTGTCAGTGTTCACTATCGCATTCGTCTTCGCATCCCTCATCAGTGACGGATGATTTTCCACCTTGATTTTTTTTGATGGGGTATGTTTCATCTAGAGTTCCTTCCAATACTTCGTATGCTAGTGACCATGCGTTTATCATATAATCATTATGCCACAGCGATGGCACGGAAGTCAAGTAATTTAGGTGCTGCTGCTTGGTTTGTTGATGAGAAGACAACTTTTACTTGGAATCCTGTAAATGGTGGTAAACCATTTTTTGTATACTCATAGTCTACAAACTGATCATCCAAACTAGGAACCACGTTCCTATCAGGTTTACCATTATTATTCTTTTCAGAAATAACGAATCCAGCAGAATCTAAGTTTTCAAAACCAGGCATCAATTCAAATACCTTATCTAAAGAGTCAGTATCTGCTCTGAATAATCTATACAATACCCTGATATCTGAAGCTGGTGGTCTGAACGCACCAAAAATTACTTTGATTGATGTAGCAGGGTTCTCCAACATGATTACTTTAGTTTGGTATAACTGATCATGTGGATCATCAAGTTGATTTGATCTACTACTTGTAGCATAGTTTTCAATAGGTTTATTGATTCTATTTGTTGATACATTGATAGAACTTTTGAACGCATCAATCACAGGTGAGACATTTTCATTGTCAGTACCTAAACTCAAATCAACTGTCAAGGATTTTTCACCTGGTCTTGTTGTCATTTGAACTGACTCATTTACTTTAGAAGCAACCATACGAAGGTCGGGGAATGATGTCTCATTGACAAGTGAAATACCCTCATAACCTTTATCACCAAATGATATCTCAGAACCACTTACACTTGTTGCACCCGAAGTTCTCAATCTTGTATCGATGACTGTGCCCTTAGGTACACTATGTGCTATTGCAGGTGTAATTTTGTCAAACAATACATTAGTGGTGCCCTTACCTCTTGTACCACCACCAGGTTTGTCCTTAGAGAATAATGTAGAACCAGTGATCTTCACATGATATGAGTCAAGAGTAACTTTATCCTCAATAGACGAAGATACATTTATCAAGGAGTGCTGTGTGTTTATTTTTCTAAGAGATACACCCGACAATTCATATTTCTGTACTGGTGCTCCTATAGGATAAGTTCTTGCAAACGTATCATCATTTCCTCTGGTTATAGTACCACTCAATTGATTAGTACCAACAGATGTATACTGTATGATTTCATCACCTAGTAATGCAAAACCAGGATTGCTGGCTGTTACTTGTGCACCCTCAAAGAAATTGAATCCAGTGCTACTTGCAACACTAACCACGCTTGTATCACTTACACCATAAGCAACAGTTGTTTTTGTTGGAACACTATCACCTGTGATACCATTTATTTTGACTGTATTATTTGCAGCGTGGTTTCCATGATTAGGATGCGAGACTTTGAAATGTAGTCCATCATACTGATCTGTATTTGTTGTGACTGTGGATGGTATGATACCTGCCACTGTTACACCATAACCTAATGTAGCGTCGTGATATTGTATTGGATTTGTTGTGTCAAATGTGCCCTTACTATTGGTAAGAAGAAGTGAATTTACACCAGTTGTTACACCAACAGTGAGTAATAGATTCTGACCCAACCCTCTTGTGCCAAGAGAAGCACTCAAAGTATCACCCACTTGATACCCTGTTCCAGTGCTACCATCTATCACTGTGACTCCAGTGATAACACCACTAGACACAGTGACGACACCTACAGCTCCCGATCCAGTTCCTGTAAGACTTACAAAACTAACAGTTGGATATGTTGCATCTTCGTAATTCACACCACCATTTGTGATAGAGAGTGTGCTGGCTGTTTGACCAAGATGTCCAAGTTTTGCTGCCACAATACCTGATGCTCCCGTATTGGCATCTTGTTTTATTTGTGTGCCAAGATCTATAATACCATCACCAATAGCAGATCCAAGACCAACAGTCACACGCTTTGCAAATGTTTCTATTGGATTTTCAGGAAGATTATTTCTACTACTAAATGTGTCTAGTTGTGGATTATAGAATCTGAGTGTTCCTGAGTCCAATGTAAACTTCGCCTTTCTTGCAACATACTTCATATCCTCCAACTGAGATGGAGTCCATGTTCCAGCTGTCTGTCCTTTGAATAGAGATCCAAGTGAAGGTTGTTTTGTTACTATGACCTGTCCCAGCTGTGTATTATTTGCAGTGGAAATCTCTGTCTCACCAACCTGACATATCCACTGGTTATATTCAGATGTAGCAGTTACAATAACAAAAGAGTACTCACCTCTTGGTAAGTATATCGGAGATGGGAATGTAAACGTAGTTGGCACAGTAGCATCTGATGATATATTGACCTGATCAGGATTCAATATCACTTGTCCATTCTTGACAATATTTCTAGATGGATATCCATTGACTACATTTACAACTCTCACATCTATTGGTATAGTTTCGGATTTAGTTGCAAAGAAGAAATCAACTGATGTCATAAAAATACCAGGATTTTCTTCAACTTGGAATGTCTGTGCTAATGGGTCATCATCTTCTTCAATAAAGTTCTGAATAATAGTTCTATTGATATTAGTAATATTCTGAGTAATATTCGTAATATTGAAAACAAGAGGATTTGGTATAACTGGAGGTGCTGGCTCTGTTCTCTCAAGGGTAGTGTTTGTTATCAGTGTTCCTTCTGAGAAGTGGTCTGCTGCAGCTCTTGAGAAGTTTAGACCAGTAAATGAGTCCTGTGGTCTCAAACTAGAAAGCAATGCAGTATTTGTACCATTCTCGAATCTACTTGGTGGTATATAATATGATCCAAGGACTGCACCCATATCATCAGTTATAAGTCTTAGTTGATTGATCTCTGCTTCAGCACCACTTGTTTCACCAACTAACCTCATGCCTACACGAGCAAATCCAAAGAAATTACCATCCGATTTTTGATTCAACGACTGTATGTCTATATTCAAGACTGTTGTTGTTTCTGAGTATGCTGATGATAAACCTACATTTGCTGAGTATGGGTTATTGATATACGAGACTGAAGGATTATTGAAAGGTCCTTCTTTGTGATTAGGTGCTGCTAATCTAAATCTTAGTTCTACACTCTGACTCGCATTTTGATTTGATATCAAAATTCCACTAACTGATTCACCAACTTGGAAAGCACCTTGTATAGGTGTTACCTCTAGTAGTTTTGGTATAGTGCGAATATTATTTTCAATCATATCCTCACCAGCAAATGAGTTGAAGTGATTTGTACCTGGCTTCAAACGTGTACCAGTGAAAGCAATGTTCTGCTCTCTCATCTCAGGTATCGCTTCTTCGTTGATTATAATATCATTTGAGAATCCAATACCGTCATCTTCTACTTCAAATACTCTTTCTGTAAAAATATCTGATTCGGGATTAAGAGTCAAATTACCAGCCCAGCTTCTTTCCATATATGGGTTGATATTTTCTACCCTTGTAGCAAAAGGTTGTTCTCTATCTAATACCTCTTCGTAATTCAATGTGACAAGATCACCTGTCTTTTTGATATTAGGTGAACCTAGGTCTGTGGCAAATCTGGGATCGACTGTAAGATCTGGAGTGCCATTAGTCCCCACAACACTAGCAGAACCGATAAGCAGATCGACACTATCTGAGTGTTTTCTTGGTGTGAGGTTTCCTTCATTGATATCGTATTTGAGAGTTGGAATTGACTTGTCAGCAACAAGGAAGTTTTGGAATGGATCAACTACAAAACCATTTTTAAACCTATCAAGACCTGTGGTAGGATCTGTTATAAGAAGACTTTCAGTTTTATTTTCTAACAGTGATAATGCTGTTACCTCTTCTATAGTTCTTATTCTAGTATCAAGAGTCCCTATATCCTTCATCGTGTAACGTTTATTAGCACGGAATTCTAATTTTACCTCACGTTTTGCATTGTAAACGTATGGATTATAGGTTATCTTTGCTAATTCAAATGACTCTGATATACCCTCTGGTTCAACAGGGTCAACAGCAGGTGTTCCTTGCTTCACAGTGAATGTGGAGTCTCTATTGAGGAACAACCTATCTATCCTACCAAGGTAGTGATTGTAATCAAACGTTATGTTCTCATCAGTAACAAGAACCGCAGGTGACTGACCACCTCCACTAAAATCTCTTGAATCAAATTCAAATGGTGATCTGGTGCCAGTGTATGCTGCTACTCTTGGTCTGAGATCAATGACATCTGTGTTCCTTATATTATCAAATGCAGGTACACCATCATAATTATTTTTTGTGTAACTATTGGCTGTAAGAATGTCACCAGAATCTTCTGAGTTTATGACGTAATGATCAAAGAAGACTGTAAGACTACCTTGTGGTTCAGGGAACCCTTGCTTACGAACTAATCTACCATAATCATAATACTCGGCTCTCTGTCCTGTATCAAGGATAAAATTACCTCTAATATTTGGATCACCTGTTGCTGCACTTGACAATATTGCTCTTACACCACTTTCTTCAAATGTTACTTCTTCGTTTTCAATAAATGCAGTAGGATTTTGGAAAATAACATCAACTTTAGTTGTACCATTTCTTGATAGAACTTGTGCTGCTGCACCAGAACTTTGTCCTATTCCAATTTCACCAACAATAACGTCTGTATTATTGCCATTAGGTCCGTTGAATGAACCTAGTGTAAGGAAAGGTACAATCGCATCACCTGTGCTAGATGATTCAAATACTGCTACTATGTTTACGACATCAGGAACATCTAAAGATATCTCTCTGTCTTGCACTCTCTTACCAAATATAGCACTTGGTGTAAGACCATCAGCAAGACCTGTGGTTATACCTGAATTTGTTCTATTTGATCCACTAATTATTTTTTTTGCTTCTCTAACAAGTGTCTTCTGTTTCGACTTTACTTTCGATTTTTGTTGTGTACTATGAACAACCACATTTGATTGACTCGCTGTCAAACCTGATAATGTAACACCCTTTCCACTACCTGTAATAAGGAATTGATCTGATGTAAGATCTTCTACAGATCCATCAGTGTATACAACTGTATACCTTTCTTCATCAAATGGTGCGTATACAAGTTCTGTACCAGTCAATGATGGTAAGTCCAACTGACCATCACCATCGGTACTCTGACCTGTGTCCTCTACTCTTATTTGTAGTAGTGAGTCAGTAAGGTCTAAAGATTCTATGTTTTTATTTGCTAACTCAGCATATAAGAAACCACTTGTAGAGTCTCTCAACTTACCTGCTACAATCTTGAGGTCACTTACTGTTGTAGTAGAACTAGGTAGTGCCTTATGACATACACCTGAAACTGTATTAGGTGCTGCCACAACAGTTACATTATTATTGATAGAACTTACAGCACTCACCACGTTGAATGTAATGTCTGTCTGTCCACCACGTTTGTACGATATTACATCTCCAACTTTGAAGTTAGTTACCCAACCTGGTGTACCACTTGTTACTACTCCACCACTGGTGATACTGAAAGATCTACCTGTAAGGTCTTTCTTTGGCTCTAGAACTACGTCAGCAGCGAATGTTCTACTTGCTGCTGTAGATCTAATTGATTTGACATCACTTAGGTCAAAATCACTGATTGATTGAATTACTCTACCATTGGTTTCACCATTGATAATTATTTGTTCATCTAATATAAATTTACCTGATACTTGACTCACTTGCACAGTAGTGCTATTAGATACTGCAGAGCGTAAGAAACCTCTTGCACCACTACTTTTACCTTCAATAACAGCAGGTAGTGCTATGGTGTGTGCTTGGTTGATTGTAAGTTCTGTATCTGTTTGGATATCAAATAAGAATATCTCAAACACACTGCTATTTCCCGTATAACCTGCATTCTGCAACTTGTAGTCATATACTCTTGCCCTCCCTATTGAGTTACCTGCAGCACTTGATTTGGTGCTGCCTAATCTTGCACTTCTTAGATCAAGATAATCTGATGTAGCTGCTGAAAGATTGATTCTGGCCGAACTTAGAACGTTATTCAATCTAAGTCTATTACCTGCTTGGAATGGTACAGCAGATTGCTCAATCAATCTTGTTGTCCTTGGTTTTTCTACATCAAGAAATGTTGATCCCACAGATCTAGTTTCATATCCCCTCACGTATGCTTTACCAGGACCTACTCTTATGTTTAGTAAGTCTTTACTAGGTTCATTACCTTGATTTGTTTTTCCTTCTGGAAAGAATGTGCCGAATACACTATGTCTATCATTCAAACATTCTTTTGCTTCTAAATCAAATTTATCAACATAATAATCACCACTCTCGTCATATGTCCTTCTTGCAAATTCTTTTGCTAGTTCACCATATAATGTTTGTTCAATGATTTTTTTTGTAGCACCTGTTTGAAGTCTCTGTAACTCAATGAAATTCTCATCTTGAAAATCATCTACCTCTTTCTTAGTGAGAGATAAACTAATCTTGAGCCTATCAGCACCAGGAGCAGTGTAATTGGAGAATCCAGCAGCATTATCATATAAACTGTTATCATCAACAGCAGTGATAATCTCCTCCTTAACATTGAATCCAACCCTATATGACGGTAAGTTTGTATATTGATCGAGAATAATTGTTTCAGGTAGAACTTCTATAAAAGCACCCCTAGCAAAGAATACACCCCTTGTGATAGAGAATGCTGATCCAATTGCATTAGCATTTGAATTTATTGCAGATGCAAAATCAGATCCATTTGATATGGTTGTAGTGCCATATGTAAAATCTGCTAATGTTATAAGAGTCTCACCATCTACAAAAGTTTCTGACAGATAATCATCAGAACTCTTTTCATATTTTACAAATAACGTTGTATTATTTGTGACAGAGTTGGTTGATGATAATACTTTTACAACCTTTGCTGTGATACCAGAAGTTTTACCTTTTATACTAAGTCCAACTAACTTGTCATAATACAATTCTACAGGAACACCAAAAAATGTAGACTCTATTTTGACAGATGTATATTGATTATCATACCTAAACACACCAGGAATCACCATGGATCCCTCTCTGAAGATGTGTTTACCAAACTTTTCTACCTGACCCTGCAGTATAGATTGTAGTGTGGTTAGTTCTCTTGCTTGTATTGGACTGCCAGGTTTGAATAGAACTCTATTAAAGTTCTTTGATGAATTGAAATCATCAAAATATGGACTGACGTTTAGGTTGGTGTTCTGTGGCATCGAATCAGAATTCTAAAATAATTTTGATATCTTCACGTTGGTTTGTTGCTCTAGTTACTTCAGGTCTTTGGTCAACGTAAATTATATTACCAGAGTATTTTTTGATCTCTGGGTTTGCTAATCCACTGTTATATGTTTGTCCAAAGTAATATGTTCTTGAGTTCACTGTAGTTGAAACTCCCGTGAAACCAGTGTCAATTGACAAGGTTTCTGTTCCTCCAGTGGTGGTAACAATAATATTAGTATCGCCTCCACTTGCAGGGTTAGCAGTGAATCTATTTAGTTTGAATCCGTAGGTAGGTTTGTTGTTTGAGGTGTCATTTGTAGCGAGAGATCTGTCTTGCCAATACTGTAATGATTTTGTGATTGGATCATATCCTATGATCTGACCCACAGCAGTAGAACCAACTCCAACTGTCTGTGTAACCTGACCATCTATGGCAACTGACATACTGGTTGTCGCTGCACCTGCCAATCTCAAACCATAAACACCCGATGCAGATGAAGCAGTAAGTAAATTTGTACTACCAAACTGTAATGGGTTTTCTATAATACCTATTCTTGCAAACTGGTTACCAGTTGGGAAATCGGGGTTTGTGACATCGCTGTTCTCAATACGTGAGTATACAAGAACTTTGTTAGCACCAAGTTCTCTGTATATGTCAGCACCGTGACCACCTGGTGGTGGAACGACGACAGAGAATGAAGCACCACTACCAGTAACTACATCATCTAAATCAAGAGTTCCAAAAGAATAACCACTACCACCATTCGTTACCTGAACAGCAGAGGGTTTACCGTTGATGAATGTAACAGATGCCAGACCATCAGATCCATCTCCTCTTATAGGAACAGCGTTCTTTGTGCCATTGAATTGATATGTCGCATCCGTGACATCTTCAATCACAATAGTTTCTATCTTACCGTCTATAGCAGCATTTCTTACGTCTGCTACGTCTGTGTTTGTTGCCCAGTTTTGTGGAACTGGTATAAACTCAGCACTGTCAAATTTTATAATATCACTAGGTTTTATAGTATAAAGATACTTCCAAACATAACCATCACTCTCTAATCTAGGTTGCAGATCAGTGTGTACTGGTTCTTCAAGAGATATAACACCTGCACCACTGTTTGCTGGAGCTGCTCCATTGTATATACACTCATAAACTCTGAAATCTGAGTTCATTACATAGTAGTTTGCTTTGTACAAACTAGATGAGTTTGTCTGTGGACTCAACTTGTCTATACTATAGTCTGGACGATACATTTCGTATATCGTACCACTTGTCCATGTAATCTTTTTGATTACCCTCAACACGTCGGATGAGGTGATTTTTTTGGCAGATATTAGAGAATCATATACATTGTCATGCTCGTCAAAATTATCAATAGGTGATGGAGTGGCAGTGTTCCAATCCGATGCTACAGAAGTAGCATTTGGTAGACCTATGAAGACATAATAACTGTTGTCAGTCGTCGAAATTCCGCTAACGAAATTCGTCGCATTTAAAACTCTTATCTGATCAGTGATGATCGCTGGCATTATTTTGAAACTAAATTAGTTCGTAATTGTTATTTATGTGTAATCCAGTGACAATTTTGTTGCCCTTTGGATTTGGGGAGCAGTTGATAGTCCTGTAAGACCGTTCATACCGTTCATAGTGAACGCCATACCCACAGCTCCTGATGTGAATTTGGCGTAAGAATACGCACCATAGTAGTTACCAACACCTGAACTTAGTCCAGTTACGTTCACTCCATGACCTGATGCGATCTCAGTAAATACTCTGATAGTTGAACCTGCACCTACTCTTGCTATATTACTAACTTGGAATACTCCGTCAACTGCAATTGTAGTCATACCAACTGTTGTTGAACCATTGAGTGACATTGCAGTCACACCTGATCCAATGTTTGATCTACTTACAAGGAAGAAATCACCTGTTCCTATACCAGTCTCAGTGAATCCACCAAAATCATTATCTCTCAACACAGAGTTAGAAGGTATAGAAAATTCAAATTGAAGACCTGTGGCAGTAGATCCGACACCAACAATAACACCTTGATCACCTTCCATAGTCACACCTTCAATTGACTTATAAGGGTAATCGAATCCAGTAGCACCAAATCCAGTGTTATCTTTATCCGTGTCTATAACTTTGATAGAAAATTCTGATACATTTGGATCTTCTGTTTTTGTAAATCCAATGATACCTGATTGTCCATACATCACAGTGGATGTAGTGCCTACTCCAGCTATAATTCTGGTCGCAGGTTGTACTCTACCCACATATAATCCTCTTGCCTTGCTTACCTTCACACCATCAACAAATTTATCATCCTCTTGTTTTCGCCACGTCACAGGTCTAAGGGGTGTTTTAGCGTCTGTGATGCCTTGTCCTTTATAGATTGTAGTTTGAAGTGTATCTCTTGATACAACCTCTCTGATGGTTCTAGGATCTTGTTTGAGTATAGATCTATCTTTTGAAGGACTACCTATAGTTACAATATCACCCTTCAGTATAGTTTCTACTGCCTCTGTAGTAATAACGTCAGCATCAGTTCCTCTATAGAATAAAACTTGTAGTGATGAACCTGTGGGAGGTGCCTCTGTAAACTTGATTTGTGAACCACCATCAAAATTATATGCCTTACCTGGTTTTTGTAAAACATCATTGATGAAAATCAATAACACATCATCAAGACTAATAGGACTACCTGGTGTTTTTTCAATACTTATAGGTTCTCCATCCTCTTTCAATGTAAATTGAGTTTTACTACTATTGAATTCACTAGAGAAATTATCTAATATTTGGAACTTACCAAGACTCCATCCTGAGAACTTATCGTCACTTGTTGCTGTTACAGTAAATGTAGCAGGTTGGAAATTAGTTCCAGCACTAAAGTTTGTAGGTATCCCTGCGATTGTAAGAACCTCACCCACAGTAAATCCATATCCTGTATTTGTTATAATAGGTTCTGATATACTATCAGCAATACTTACTTTTATTGCCACAGAAGCACCAATACCTGTGCTACCACTTATTAGTTTGATATCATCATAAGCGTAAGGTGAATCAAATTCTAATATAGGCACAACTGTATGTGTGTAACCTACACCTGGCGTTCCATCCATGAAGACTTTCTTTATTCTTCCATCTTGCACAGAGAACGTACCTGCAGCAGCAGTTGTGGGATTACCACCTATAACTCTTACTTTGAATTGTGTTCCGTCTGACCTATATCCACCACCAGTAAATCCCATAGCGACAGTTATAGTACCAAAACCTGATACTACTGCAGTTCCAAAACCAGTTTGCAATTGCTGGTATCCAAACCCTTGAGTATTACCAAGTCCAGATATGATACCTTTTCTAGGTAATCTATTTGCATTGACATCTGATGTGCTGTATGTCTCTGTCTGACCTGCTATGTCATTACCAGAAAATGTTATTGAGGTAGCACCACCAACTTCATTATAATTATAATCAATATCAGGTTTCTGAAATACATTATTGATAAGTATAACACCAAAATCAGTGTTGATGCCAGTGATATTTGATCCATCGCTGGTCAAAGTAAATGTCTTACCTACACCAGTAAACCCTCCAGAAATGTCATCGAGTATGGCATTACCTGAGTAATCAGATCTTACAAATGCCCTACCTTGAAACTCACTACCATCAACAACATCAGCGACAAGAAGATTATGTGTACCAATACCAGCAGATGTGAGTGTTATTCCAACACCTGTCAAAGCACTTGGCTTGTCTTTTGCAAATGAGAAATCATTATTACCATTTTTGATTATGAAGTAATCATTATTACCTACAAGAGGTGCTGGTGGTGTTCTTGATCTAAGTTTTACTTGTGTACCAGTGCTGAATACCTCGGTCAACGCTGTAAATCTACTTGCAGATGCATTGACTGCAGTAGATTGAATCCCTATCGTTTGCCTTGTACCACCAAACGGTGTGTCAGCAAAGTGTATTTTATTTTTTCTTATATTATAATCTCCTCTGACTAATTTTACTGGGTCATTTACCAGATGTGGTTCCTCCTGTGTGCCCATCCATGCACGATCCACAAGCACATTGTCTGGCATGGTACCAAACCCTATGACTTGTATTCGCATGATCTCATTTCCCATCTTGATGAGATCATAGTTTTTGAATTTGTTCACATCTTGGAATCTTGCCTCACGATTGAACATCGTGCTCACTAATGGTGTCGATACATTAGTATTTTCTAGAAGAGGTGATTGTATTACGTTATCAATAGTAACAATACACTTTGTATCTACTTTTTGTGACGTAAAACTCTGTGTTGTACCTACACCAACAGTTGTCAATCCTATTGGATCATTAGAATGAGCTAATGACTTAGTTGCAGCGACTTTAAAAGTATTCTCACTTGTTTTTATAACAAAGACTGACGATGGAAGAGTGGTAGCAGCACCTATACCAGCACTGTTATGATCTATTCCTATTGGTTTACCGTCAAATGCTTCGTATGTTAATTCTTCACCTGTAACATAGAAATGATTTTTTATACTAATAGTATTTCTTGGTGCCAATTGAACTGTTGCAGCATCACCAGAATCTATCTCATGCGAAAACAATGGGTCTTGTTTATGCGTGAGTCTGAAAGATGTTTGAAAACTTTCACTTGCAGTATTGAATTGTTTATTTACTGACGCTAATTGAAATGCCATTAGTACGTTACTGTCGTGTTGTTAGCGGAGGAATCTGGTTTATCAATCTTTATCTCATGAGTTCTTATCGTATATGCTTTATTTGCAAGAGGTAAGAATTTTAGTTGAGTCATTGTGCTAGTAATATCTATGCTAGTATTTGACATATTACGTCTCATAGTGTCATCTGTGTATAGATGATTGTACGTGTTATAAGTTGCATTTCCCCCGAATGCATTTGAACCAACTATGAATACAGAGTATTCATCATCAGTTGTATTGTGTATCTCAACATGGAATCTGCATGTGGTATAGTTTGCATATGCTTTTTGAGAAATTATTTGCTCACTAGGAGATCCATTAGCAGGTAGTTGTATAAAGGAACTGTCTAGCATTGTATCACCAATATGATACTCATCAACAATACCTGAATTACCATGTGTCTGTGCTACACCCACTGCTCTTGTAAGAGATGACACTGTTACTGCCATACCTACAGGAGGTGTGTGCTGTAGTTTCAACACATCACTGACATTATTGATAGAGAATGTACCTATATCTGTGTCAGCATCCATCTTACCTGTATTGGTGAATAATACATTGTTAGATCCATCAATCAACCACAGGAATTCATCAATCTCTTTCTCACCATTAGGTCCTCTTGCTGATACAAGAATACTTCCAGACTTGTACATGGTGGCATCCACCTCGTCAACGTCTTGAAGTGTATTGCTTACTGCAAGACTCTTAGTAATACCCTTATACTCCATCAAACCGAAGGCAGTAGATGCCACCCCTACAGCGTTTGTAATAATCTCTTTATGGAATGTGATGTCATACTCCAACGCTGAGTTGGTAGGAACATACAAGACACTAGCAAGAGGTCCACTTGTTTCAGTTGTAAACTCACCCAAATCATCATCATCTGCTAACTCCGAATAGGTATTGAGATATGCAATTGATCCATCATGGAAAACAACAAACTCAGAATATTGAGTTGCATTGAATGCTGTGCCAGATGCTACGTCAAGAACAACTTGAGCATAGTATTTTATAGCATTAATTCCATCACCACCAGGTCCTCCTGACAACATGTCAAATGTATCAAGTTCAACTGACCTTATGAGGTTGGGGTCTGAATAGAATTGAGGACTGATATCATCTAATTCAAGAACTCTATTAGACTTACAAATAAGACCATCAGCAAATTGTCCAGTCAGGAAAGACACCTCGTCACTTATGTTTTGATCAAGGTTTGTATTCTCAGTTACTAAGTCAAAATTATGTCTTTCTAGCAGTGACGCTTGAGCATCTATAACCACAACATTACCTGCACCTGATGATATACCTGCAGGTTGTGGTGCTACGTTAGGAACAGAATTTATCAATAGATCTGAGTGTTTCTTGAAACCTGCTATGTGAGCAAGAGAGTCAACTGGCTCACTCCAACTATTGATACCAACAAAACTCTTGAGTGAATATGCAAAGTTTTGATAATAATCATTATCCTGTACTCTCTGATAGAAATCATTGAGTTTACCTGTGTCTCTTTCCCATCCAAATGCTTTTTCAGATGAGGTATCAAGGGTAAAGTAACCTTCATATGCCTGTGATGAATCTATTGTACCACCTGCTTTAGAAAACTTACCAGTTACAGTATCACCTGTACTAAATCCTACAAGCGAATCAACTCTTAGTACATTTCTTGTTTTTCCTTTTCCTATGATAACATTTGACTCTTTACCTGATGACGATACAACTGGTTCTCCATTTAGGAATGTGCTTTCAATTAGATTTACTTTGAATTTAGCAAGGTCTTTGTCTTTTACTACGACACCATATTTTCCAAGATCATGTACACCAGGATTTTTATCAACAGCATATGTGAGAGTTGCCTCATTGATATTACCAAACGCTGTATTGATACCTGTAAGTGTGAATGATTGATATCCATAGTCAGCAGAATTATATCCATTACCTGTCGTTACACCTGTGTTTTCTACAAATACCTTATCACCAACTTCAAATGGTAGTGGTACAGCAGTGGTAAATCCTGTGAATGGTGTTTGTAATCTAAGAGTTACATTAGGTTCTGTATAAGTACAACTTATAATACCAATACCATTACTATTATTGACAGCGAATAATTCAACGTCACCTGAACTTAGATTACCACCTGCAAAAATAACTTTGACATTTGATACAGATCCACCCGTCAATTCTGCTTCAAATTCTGCGTTTTCATTTACAGTATCTAATTTACTATTGTATACAACAAAATCTGGTGGTGTAAGATAGTTTCTACCTGTTGATGTAATAGCTACACTATCTACAGCAAAGTTATCCTTCAAGAATAATACCTGTGGGATTGCTGCCTGTGGTTGTAGTGTCAAATCTGATGGATAATCATATCCAGTATCAACTAATTGAACCTTATCTAATTTACCAATGTTATTACCAAATGCTTTAAGATTAGCAGAAGATCCTGTAGTAGATGCCACTGACACTTGAGGGACATCCTTGTAACTTGTGCCACCACCTGTTAGTAAAACTTTTGCAACACCACCCCTTACATTTAATGAATTTGTTATGTAAGATATTTGTGATTCACTTGAATATCCGACCTTTTCAGGTATAGTGAATAAATTCCAACTAAACGTGTCATTGGTTTTTGATAATATACTGTGAGTTCCTGTAAATTTACTTGGATTTACAAATATCTTGGAGTAATCCTTGATTTCTTTATTGACCTCAATTACCTTCGTATTCTGTAATGGTAGGAACTTATAATACAATATGTCTGGAACACGATTAGTAAAATGTATTGATGTCTTAGAATCTGCATTACCAGGTATACCTGTGTTGACCACTTCTATAGCAGATTTACCAGTGCCTACAAATGGTTTGTTGTAATCTTGATCAAGGAAGAATTGAAGTTTAGTATTTTCAAGTGATGAGTCTGATGTATTAATCTCAAGTGTATCACCTGTCATAAGTGATATTGGTGGATTGATTGAAGATCCAATACTTACATATCTTGATCCTGGATCATACGCTGCTGTTACAGAACTGGTAGCAGATGATACAATTGTCAACTCTAAAGTATCTTCTACCTTAAATGTATGATTTGGTGATGTTGCTGTAGTGTTGATAATTCTAAGTGTGCCTGTTACAACATCATCTCTTTTGGTTTTGAAGAAGTGTGTGTTTCCTATCGCTACATTACCACTAAACATCACTCTCTCAAGTGAAGAACTGATACCTGTCTGTGTTGTCACTATACCAACTAGGTTGTTATCTATCGCTTGTATGAATACTTCAGGTGGTAATGGTCTTTTGTATGCAGCTGCCTGTCTTTTCATCGCATCTGTTTGATACGTAAGTGATGTACCTGCACCAGGACTATACTCTACTCTATCACCTGTCTTGAAGGGGTGATTAGGCATATAGATTGTTCTTGTTGGTATGAATATATCCTTAGTTTCGTTATTGAAGAATGAAACAATTTGATGACCACCTCTTCCTGATACTGTAACTGTGGTACCAATTCCCACACCAAATGTACTACCTGTTCCGACCACCGACTCAGCATTGAAATAATATGCAGTATCTTCTTTAGTAGTGAGATCGACTGGTTTGTCTAATTCATATGTAAATTCACTTTCTACCCTTGTTATAGTTGATCCAAATGTATGTGCAGCACCTGCTGTTCCAAACTGAGCACGTATCATCTCAACTCTATTGTTTTTAACATCAAAGTTGATTATCTTGAGTTGTTCGCTATCAATCTGGACTATATCATTGATTTTGAATTTGTAATTTTTTGTGATATCTGGTATCCAGTCAGTAATCAGAACACTTGTGGTGAGTCCTGTAATATTGACACTCGCCATTGAGACACCAAGACCTGTGCTTCTTTCCTTTAGTTTTATTTTTGTATTACGTGCAGTAAGATTAGAGTGAGTGATTGTAGAGATACCTAAGATTTCTACAAACGAATTGTCTGCAACACCATGAGGACCTGTGTGAATACCTGTGACTTGCTGACCATTAGAAACTAAAACAATATCTTCTAATTCTGTGATAGTCGATGTGATTGTAGTGATGCCAGGTCCTTCTACATAACTTACTTTGCCTGTAGCACCAAATCCACCAGTAAGACTATTGTCAAATGATAGTTTGTCATTTACATTATAATCTTTACCAGCAGTAACAATATCAATTCTTTCTATATCTCCGCTACTTGTTTTTTCTATCTTTGAGTTTATGAGTGTATTTTTATTTGCCTGTGCTATGTACTCATACTCTGTTATATTGTAAGGTTCAGTGTTTCTCACAAGATCAAGAGAGGGGAGATCTAAATTTTGATTAGATTCATACGCAGTATTGAATGTCTGTAACTTAGAATGATATGTGTCACCAATAATGTATGGAAATAGTGGTGTTCTAGAGTTGTTGAATGGACTGTTAGGGTTGTTTACCTCTATTTCTTCCACAGTTGTATAATAAGCGTACACACCATTTGGAAATTCAGGTGTTGCTGCGAATCTGCCATTATGTTCATCGAGATCACCTGTACCCTCAACGTATGTAAAGTCTTGAATAAAGAATCCAGCAGGGTAGATGTTGATATTAGGTCCGTCAACCCTTTGACTTGCTAACTTACGATAACTTGATTCAATATACTTCTTCTTACCATCAACAACAGCAAAAGGTCCGTATATTGGATGACCATCATATGCATATCCGAGAATAGGTGAGTGATCCTGTCCTAAATCACCTAAGAAATTTCTAAGATTACGTGGTGCATAATAATTTACATAAGGATTACCTAAATCACTGTCTCTAGGTGTTTCTAAGAAACCATCGTCCTCTTTTACATCACCGAACTTGGCATATCTCTCTACTTGGTTGATAGTCCACTTTTTGACATCACTTGAGAATATAGCACCTTGGCCTGGTGTTTTTGCTTTGGCAGTTGTTTGTGACTGAGTGTATCCAGCACCCTTGTCTATGATTTCAATGCTTGTTATGACACCATTAGATACATTTGCTTTCGCTTTTGCACCTATACCGTCACCTTCAATTACAATATCTACACTAAAGAAGTTTTCACCTCCATTTTTGATAATGATTTGATCCAACTGACCATTTACAATGAATGGTTGTAGGAAAGCTTTCTCACCAATAGTCGGTTCAATAACTGGTTTAAAGTTGTCATTTATAACAGTAGATCCAAAATCACTACCCTTATTACTTACATGAACTGCAGATATCTTTCCTCTTATAATAGGTGTAGCAGTTGCATTGATTGTTGATATACCTTGTCTACCACTTATGTCTATGAATATGGACGGATCTTGAAATATATGCTCACCCAAACCACTATCATTCAAACTAAGGTATGATGATAATTCTTTATTATCAGATAA
>Ga0163179_10000827_pt1 | contig 22080 bp, 21 predicted proteins | sample AtlANTMetagenome_FD_109643 | JGI IMG/M metagenome (GOLD analysis project Ga0163179, IMG submission 109643) | Marine eukaryotic phytoplankton communities from the Atlantic Ocean - Atlantic ANT 2 Metagenome | ecosystem: Environmental > Aquatic > Marine > Oceanic | place: North Atlantic Ocean...
AATTTTCGTTTGAATTCTTTTGCCATACTATTTTAACATATTATATATGTATATATAAATATCACTAAATTGTGAAAACATAAAATTTAGAAGAAAATACCCAATATCTGATTTACAGAAGCGAATGTACCTGTAAGTTTAAATGTATTTCCTTTATATTGGAATACAATACCTTCATTTGGTACTATCTTTTTAGCTCCTCCGATAGAATTTAATCTTTTAAGTTCTAATTTAAGTTTTTCTATCTTCTTTGGGTCACCTGATTTTTTAACATCTTTGATTGTTTTATCAATTCGTTTCTTTATATCACGAACTGCCTTATCAGGATTAACTGTAAGTGCTGATGAAGTAAATTCTAATACTTCTGCGCCCAATCCTAAGAAGATTTTTTCAAATTTCATTAAATTATCTTTGGATATCTTCTTATGATTATCTTTATCTGTTTTTTTAGCCCATTCAAGTGTTTTAGAATCAGAAATATTCTTACTATCTAATCTAAACTTCTTATCCATAAATGCCCATCTCTTAACCAATCCCATTTTAGTTTTGTTATCGAGTGTGGATGGTGATTTTTTATCAACAAATTGTTCCCACCAAGATTGATGATAGTTAGCAACACCATCTGTATCTTTTAATCCAAATTGTTTTTGTAATTTAGAAATTTGAGATGAGTATTTTGCTCTTTTCTTAGAAAGGTCTTGTGATTTGGGTAATTTTACAATAGGTGGTCCTTGTATCGTATAATTGTCTTGTACATCTTTGTTTACTTGCTTAATCATACCTGCTAATACTCTAGCTGCTTCAGTATTTTCACCAATAGCAACACCCTCATCATTATACTCCATTGTTCCATGAAATACCAATAGAGCTTGTCCATAAGCAATCACATTAACTGATGTTGGATAGATAACTTCCAAGTTCATAAAACAAGCTCCATCCTTAAATACCTTAGTTCTTTGTTTTTCAGAAAGAGATGAGATAGCTTTAGATAAATCCCTCATAGCAAAGTTATATGCATCACTCAATCCTCCTCTTCCTTGAAACTTATCCGATACTCCCTTTATATCCAAAGCATTCTCACCTTTATTTTTTAGATGTCCTTTGTTTCTAGCGGCAACCAATCTACCATCTCTCCAACTAACTGCTAATGCCTGTCCATCTGTTTTTTCTCTTGTAAATTCTAATGTACCTTCTAATGCACGATTTACAATATCTTTTAATTGACCAAATGTTAAATTGATATCAGTATCAAATGGATGTGACATATGTCCATAAGCTCCACCTTCAGTAATTACCTCTTCACCTAACCCACCTTTGTCGTGTTTAGAAAACTTACCTAATTTATCGAATGCTCTGAATGATTTGACTTTATCTGCTTTTTTTGGTCTCATATCAGATAGTTGTTTATACTTCATATGGTTTTTAACAATGTAAAATACATTTGCAGTATTACCACCAACTGATTCTATAAACTTTTTATACTTTTTTACTAAAGATGCCGATACTCTCTCATGTCCAAAGTGTGTAATATGTCCTTTCTTTGGATGGATACCAGCAGTTTCATCTTTTCCTATATCGTGAAACATGGCTGCTATCGCAATATCAATATCATCATCTTTGATTGAACGATTCACAACCATAATAGTATGTTTAAGAACATTACCCTCTGGATGTTTATCTAATCTTTGGCCGAAGTTCTTTAGATTGTAAACTCTCTTTTGTAAATCAGAAGGCATCTTTTTGAATAGTGATTTGAAATCTGTGATTCCTTTTTCTTTCAATCCTTCTTTTACATATTTATCCTTTTTTAACATTTGGTGTAATTCACTACCATCTACTTTACTCCATGATTTATTTTTTCCAAATTGTTTTTTCCAAAGTAATTCAAGGAATGTTTTCTTTTCTTTAGGTGATAATCCTTTTAACTTTCTGTTGATTTCTCCTCTTCGTTTCCAAACATATTTTTTAAAATCCATATAAAAGAATTCATTTACTTCTTTTATAGTATCATATTGATATTCTTTATTTGAATCAGTATTATTTCTTTGTTTATCTAATCTCTGATTTATTCTATTCATATCTTCTTTAGAGGGGTAACCTAAAGTTTCATTCTTAGCTTCTGTCTTACCAAACTTTTCTACTTCTTTTGCTCTTAAATCTGGTAGGAATCTGAATTTTGCTCTTTTTCTTACTCTTCCCTTTTTCCTTAATACATTTTTATGAACCACTTTTGCTTGTTGGATTGATAACTCAGATTTTTTCTTACCAGGATATAAGTCCTTCATAAATTCATCATAAACTTGTAGGTATGCTTTTTTGTATGCAATCTTTTTAAGTTTAGAAAGAGGTTTTCTTCTAGTCATTGTTCTCTTTCTTGCTCTTTGAATAGCGGCTCGTTTACCAGCCATCGCTGCTTTTCTTCTCAATAGAGCTGCTGGTCTTAATCTTCCTTTACTTCTTTCATCAATATCTACATCTTCACCAACTCTCATCAATCCTTTCGGTGGTTGAGCTAAAGGATTAACACCAAAACATCTCGTTCTGAATTGTTGTTCGGTTTCTCCTTTCATTGGTCTATCACAACTTTCTTCTAAAGTATTCTCATCTTGTGGCATATCAGATGGAAACTCCACATCTTCTAAATCAACATCAAATCCTTCTTTCATTAGTCGAAAAGTTACAACCTTCCTTCCATTGATAGTTGGCATTCCATGTTCATCTTTACCGATTGATTTAATAACTACCTTTTTGTTTTTAAATCTACCCATCAATATAGTATCACCAACTTTTACTGGTAAAGTGATTGATTCTTTTAACGATGATTCAAATTCTTTTTCTAAATCTTTAGCTCCTTTTGCATCATCAGTTGATTGTTCTTTATCATCCTTTTCAATATCCAACTTTTTGATTACATCATATCCAACTAAAGCGGCGTTACGAGTTACATGCTTATACCAATTAGAGTAAGCTCCACTTGAGTAAATATCTACTTGGTTGTTTGGAGTCATAGTACCAATTACACCCGCTGGGAAATAAGATACTGTTGTTTGTGGTCCATCGGGATATTGTGGATGTTCATAATAATCTTCAAACTTCTCATCACCAATCATGTTGACAATTGTGTATCCTAATTTAGTTGCTCTATCAGCAGCCACTTTTCTGAAGGTTTTATAATTTGGTATAAAGAAGTTTGGTCCATCATCTACATCAAGTCCACCCAAACCACCAGTAGATATTTCCATCATGTATTCTTCAATTGTTTCTTTTGGTACAAATAAACTTTCATTTAATTTATCTGTGACTAATTTAAAAATACTTTTATTAAATTTTCCATAAGCTCTGTCTTTAAAGAATTTTTCTTTCTGGTCATCTGAACCCATTGATAATCCTTGTCTTACTTCAGTACCACTTATTGCCCCACCTTGCATTGGTGCTATATAAAGGTATCCCACATCTTCATATCCTTCGGTTGGGTTACCATCCCATTTTCTAAAAAATTTACCATCTAATCTACTAGCATCTTTTTGCCCAACAACAGTTACGAATGCCGTTGTTTTTTTATTAAATCGTTTAAGTACTTCGGTTGGTACATATGGATTTTTAACTTGGACTACTCTATTTGAAGGAATAGAAAACATTGTAGTCATTATCTTTTTCTTTTCTCTAAAGTTAAATGGGGAACGACCTTTTTCAGTCTTATTAGATGTACCTACATAAACATTACCTTTTCCAAACTTTTTTTGTAAGTGAGCAAATGTTTTGTAATGACCTTGGTGCATTGGTTGAAATCTACCTACATAGACTACCACTACCTTTTTTATTTTGGATTCTTCCAAAAGGATTTGCTCTACTAAATGATTGCTTAGTTTGCTCATATATACACCTTGTCAATATATAAATATAAAGAAACAAGAAAGGGGGTTATTTTTTGTATACGAAAGGGTCTCTCTTTTTAAGTTCAGCCAACTTTTTTTTGTAGATTCTATTTTGTCTCCAAATTTTATATTTGTTTAGAATCTTTTTAAATAATTTTTTCATTGTAATTAAATTTCTTAAATAGTTTTTGAGTTCTTTCTTGAACTCTATTTTTATATTTTACTTTAAAATTGATAAGATGTCTAAAGTTGTAATCAATAATTGGTTTTACATTCTTCATCCATTCAATCTTTTCTTCTTTAGATAAATATACTATTCTTTTTAATTCATCTAACACTGCTAAACATCGTTTATTGGTATCTTCTATTGAATCATAATCTTCATTTATATATGGATGAAAAGTTTTAAAACCTTCTCTTTTTAGTTCAGATAAAGTTCCATGTGTACCCATTATAATAAATGGATGTTTGTGTCCTATTGGTTTAACAGTTTTTTCTGAGATATAATAATGTTCTTTATCTACTGATGTTTCAGATACCAATGTTAACATCGAATCTTTATATGGTAAACTTCTTTCAAAGTTTATACCCCATAATTTTTCTAAATCATCAAAGTCATATGTTTTTTTATCTTGGTATAGTTGTAACCAATGAAGTTGTTTTCTTAAACCAACAAAATCATGAACATCATTGTGTTCAATATCAGGTATCCATTTAAGGTGATTACGATTTTCAGGTATTGTGAAATCATAAGTAACGATATTATTTTTTATTAAATCGAGCTCGTTTAATTTTGCTAATGTCCAAAGTCTATGTCTCCTTAATCTTCTATTGAGATTATTGAAATCATGCTTTTTTGTTTCAATAGTATATTCCTTATTTATTTTATCCCAATCTTGGTCCATAGATAATCCGTAAAATTCTTCAGATTTATTATCCCAAACCCAATGAAGATGAAACATTTTTATTCTATTTTTAATTGTATGTCTTTCACAGAATTCTCTATACCATTTGTCAACATTATAACCAGCAAATGAAAAAACTACTTTACTATGTGGGATTTTGTATTGATGTAATTTACTATGTAATACAATAAGGTTATGGTCATATATAATACCTTCCCAATTATAATTTACCATTAAATGAAAATTATCATTTTTTTGTAATGCATTTAATGCTCTTATACTCAATCTATCAATTATTGTATTAAGGTTCTCGTGTTCTTGTCCAAAATCGTATTGACTTGGTAAAGCCCAATTTATCGCACCATACATATCTATTTTATAAACATAAAGTTTGTCATCAATAGTTTTATCATTTTCATCTAAGACATCACATATATTTAAAAACGAGGAGTTGTGATACATATCCTTCATTGGAAACCACACACCATGCCCTTCGGGTCTTGACATTACACCAGGTTGACCTGTGGAATTGTCGGTATTGTAATCAGAATATTTTTTATTGATTTCATCTTCAACGAAAGTATTACTTGTACTTTGTTGTAATATTTCTGATGTTATGACATCATGGTCCATTGAATTAATCCAAGGGTCAGTAAAATGAAAATCTGTTACAAAATTAATCATAGTATAATTCTGGATATTCTACTAATATATGTAATCCACCTTCTTTAGTAGCTTTTTGATATGCAGGATATATTTTTTCATGACTATCCAATTTAGTTATTACTGCATTCGTTAATATTTTTCTAAAAGGTTCTGTATAATCGGCTTTATGCTGATGACCAGGGTCTAATGGTTTATCACTACCTTTACCAACCCTTACTATGATGTTTGGTTTCCATTCACCATCGGACATAATCTCTAATTTGTCAGCATGATTTACTAATTGATTAGCCGCACAAATTAAAAAATCCCACCTTGGATAAAATGTTACTACTTTGTGACCTGCCATTGAAAGACCAATAGACATTCCCATTTGTGTTTCTTCCATGACTGGTGTTTCAATCATTCTATCCTTTGGTAATCCCTCGATTGTTTTACTCATTGGATTTCCATAGTAAACAATTTGTTGACCAATAAAAATAGTAGATGGGTCATCCATACAAAGTTTCATTGATTTTGTAAGTTCATCTAAATAAGGTGTATATTCTGGTTTACTCATAATCTTTTGGATTAAAATTTTCTTTTTCTAATTTTTTTAAAATTGAATCAGCCACACATCTATGACCCTTTGGGTTAAAATGTAAATCATTTTTTAATAATGGTGGATAAAAATCAGTACGGACAGTGCAATTGTATTTATGATTTTCTGTGAAATAATCAAACGATTCTCTTACATCACCATCCACTTCAATATCACAATGAGTATCAGCAAATAGTTTTTTATATAGTGGATGATTAGCTATTTCTTTATACCAATTAATTGTTACGATTTTGATATTACTATCTCTAAAGTCTTTCATGTTATCGTAGACACTTTGTATCTGTTCATCAATAGGATGGTATGGTCCATCACCTGGTCCATTTGGGTCAATTTGGTCTCGTGTAGGTGCGGTGAACTGATATATAAAAAGTGAAAAGTGTTTAGGTGTTAATTTATATTCATCTTTAAACATTTCGTTCAATGTTGTAAATGACCTTATATTACTTCCACCATTCATACCGAATCCATTACCAAATGTCCAATTCCAAATATCGTAATGGTCAGATACCAATTGTATAAATCTATATTTGTTTTTAAAAGAACAATGAGTATCACGAATGTGTTCTCCATCAAAACTATGATTTAATGACTTGGGAGGTAAGTCAGGTAAAGAACTATAATAGTAAAGACCTTCACCCCACATATAAGAACAACCGATACCAAATATTCCTTTAGAAATCATTATGGTTTTGAATTTGGATTAAATTGATTTTTATTTTCTTTGTACCATTTCAATGCATCCTCTAACCCACTTCTTAAATGATATTTTGGCTTCCATCCTAATGATACTAACTTAGAGTTATCCAATAATCTTACAGGTATCATCGGTGCTTTGTTGTTTACGAATTCGATTGGATTGTCGTTACCCTCAATTTCTTTGATAAGTTCTAACACTTCCATAACAGTATATCCCAATCCATATGATACATTGTAGATATCATACTTGTCTACTTTTTCTGCAATAGTTGCAAATCCACTTACCATATCATCAACATGAATAACATCTCTAACTTCAGTACCATCACCCCATAATGGAATTGGATTTAAATTATCAGCTACCTTTCTTATATTAGCAGGTGTAACATGACATTTTTCAAAATCAAATTTATCATTCGGTCCAAATGCATTTGAAGGTCTTATGATTATACACTGCATTGGGTCGTGAATCTGATTAGAGAAAAACTCACAAAGTGTCTCTCCATATCTCTTCATCCAACCTACTGCTTTATATACGGGTACAATATCAGGTGTCTGTACTTCTATATCTTCTGTACATGGTTTATCACCCATATCAGGATATGTAGTGTTTGATGATATAAACATAAACTTACGAACTTTGTTTCTCCAACTTTGTTCCATAAGATTTACATTCATTTCAATGTTTGGTGTAACATGAAGTAATGGATTAAATTTTGTATCTAATGCATTGGATGTATTAGCCGCTGCATGAAATACAACATCTACATCCTTTGAAACCTCTTCACAAAAAGGTGCATCTTGTAAATTACCTTTAATGTGTTCAACATTATCACAACCATCAAAATCATTTCGTAAATCTCTACTGAATGAAGTTGCTCTTATATTTGTGAATCCTTTTTCATACAAATGTTTTATTAGTCTTGAACCAATAAATCCACTTGCACCTGTAACTAAAATTTTATCTGATTTTTTCATATATTATATTTGCTAATTGTTTATGTCCTTCTATTGATAAATGAGCATCACCATGTGGAACTCCCTCCACATCCATAATTCTCAGTTTATTTTGTACTGCCCAATCTACTATTGGTTTACCATGTGGATTGATTACCCTATCTATATTTTTTAGTCTAATCTCCTCATCCCAAGTTACCCAATAATTATCTATGTTTCTTTTTTCACACCATGAATTAAATAAATCCATTTGCATCGATATTTTTTCCCAATGATAATCTATATCGAATACTTCTACTATATAATTTTTATAGTATTGGTCAAATGGTTCTTCTAAACCTGGAACAAAGGTTGGTTTAGTCCAACCAACTCTATTTACATCTTCATGAACTACTTTTCCAGATACTCCGTTGTAACTATAATATTTATTTCCATTTTTAAATCCAAGTCTGGTTGCTAGTGATAATTGATTTACTATTAATACTTTATTTAGATTTCTATGTTTTTTTAATTCTTTATACGCTCTTTCAATAATTAAATTATTTGATGAACAACTTGTAGATATATTTTTCCATTTAGAGTTGAATAAATCTCCAAGTATTTTTGGATATGCTTGTGTAAACATCCACTTATCTGATATTTCATGAGTTATAAATTTTTCTTTAGAAAAAAATTCATATAAATCAGGGTGATTCAATCCACCTCCTTCAGTAAAACTACAACCATTACCGATTATTAAATCATATTTTGATTCCAAATTGTCCATATCTTTTTTCAATAAATTTATTTATTAATATTTTATTTTGTTCTGCTTTTTCAAATGTATCTTTATATTTCTCTTGAATTTCATCTAAAGACATTGAACATAATTCAATTATTTTTTCTCTTATACTATTTGGATTATAATAATCTATATTAAAATAATCTATATCTATACCTATTGACTTATACCATTTTCTCCAAAATAATACCATACTCATTGTTCTTGTTACATTACTATGACCGAGAGCAGGATACAATGACCAATCATTTTCAAGTATAAAGTATATCCATAATAAAAATGGTTTACCATGTAACAATGGTTTTAAAGTTTTTTCAGTAACCAAATTATGTGCACTTGGTGAAACGATTTCGAATAATGTTTTTTCATATAAAGATGTTACACTATTTGAATGTAATATTCCATTGTGAACTTTTTCTAAATGTGACTCTTTATCATCAATTTCACCCTCAAACTTGTCAAGTGATATATCTGGTGATATTCTCATCCAATGAAATGAACATATACCCTTTGTCAGTAAATTATTTTTATCTAAAAAATCAAACAAGTTTATCCTTGCTTCTTTTTGTCTTGAATTTAAAGTCAGAAAATGCCTATTAGGTTTTGTCTCACACTTAATATGGAAAAATTCTTCCATCCAACTAAGTACAGTTATTCCATAATTAATATTTTCATAATCATCTGATAAAAATCCAGTATCATAAATTTCAATGTTGTATTTACTAAGATATAACGATTTTAAAAGTTCATAAATATGTTGTTCATAAAGGTCAACATTGTAATTGTCAGTTTGTGCAAAAATAATTTTATAAACTTTTTTTTCTTCATGTTTTTTCAGTAAATCTTTACCTGCTTTTGTATCTTGCAAAAAAGTATAAACATCATCTATTGTATGATAAAGAATTTTAGTAATTTTAGGCCACTCATAATTGATTGAAGATTTAAGCCATGAAGATGGTTCTGTATTTTTTACATTTCTAATTTCTAAGTCAAATAATTCAACTAATTTTGATTTTGTGTCACTAAGTGATTTTTCAGTTGTGTAAAATATCATTGTCTTTGTAAAAATTATATGTATTTTTTATACCATCACTAAAACCAAGTTTTGGTAATAATCCAAATTCTTTTTGAATTTCAGTGCTCATTAATCTTCTTGCATCACCATTTGGTTTTGAAGAATCCCAATTTATTTTTATATTTTTTCCACTAACCTTTGATACAGTTTCAATCATTCTTTTTATTGATATTTCTTCACCACTACCTAAGTTACTTGTGATATGTAATTTTTCTTCAAAACATTTTATAGATGCATCTGCCACATCACCACCATAAATAAAATCTCTTGTTGGTGTACCATCGCCCCATGCAACTATTTCATCGGTTGCTTCAAATACTTTTCTTATTGTAGATGCTATAGCAGTAGAACCTTCACCAAAGTTATCATACTCACCAAATATGTTAGCTGGTCTTACAATTGTGTATTTATCATAACCCTCTTGTACTTTGTATGCTTCTAAATACAATTCAGGTATTCTCTTACTCCACCCACCATACCAATCTTTTTCAGATGGGAATGTAGACCATACAGTATCTTCAACAAATACTTCTGCTGGCTGATATACACCAACAGATGACATATAAACTAACCAACAATCATGTTTTACACAATTATCAGTAATATTTACATTTACCTTTATAGATGGTTCTAAATAATCTATTGGTTTTGTCTGTACTCTAATAGGTGAACCTTTTATACCAAATGCGTTAATTACACCATCAAATTTAAATTGGTCAAATAAGACTGATACATCATCAGCATCTCTTAAATCTATTTGATGAAATTCAAAATTTTTTGTTGGAAGAAATTCAGATGTTTTTATATCAACACCTATTACTTCATAACCTTTTTCTACTAATTTATTGGCTGTGTGAGTTCCTACCAAACCACTACAACCTGTTACTAATACTTTACCATTCATTTTCTATCTTTTCAAAATATTTATCTAACGAGTCTGTTGGAAGTTTACTTAATAAATTGTGATTATGTACTAAAACTTTTTTTGTTTTAGAATATAAATCATTTACATCTAAAATATCCATTTTTTTTATTTTTAGTATTTCTTCTAATACTTTTTCATATCTTAATTTTGGGTCATCTATTTCATCATAACTTTCATCCCAAAATTCACTAAAAGTTTGGAATCCATGAGTTCTCAATTGTTTTAAATATCCTTTTGGACCTAATACAAAAAAGGGCTGATACATCGCAATTGGTCTTAAAACTTTTTCTGAAATAAAAATTACATTATTCTCAAAAGTTGTTTCAGTTACTATGTGTATGTTAGAATTTTGATACAAATCTTTTCTATATGTATCACCAATCATAAAACTATTTAACCTTTCTTTTGGTAAATCGTAAGTGTCTAATTGCATTGGTAGATGTGTTATGTAATCTCTCATAGTCTGCTCACGCCACAAGTCCTTATACAATTCATTATTTTTTGTATCAATTTGCTCAAAGTAAAACTTGTTTAAAAATGAAAAACAACTATTCTCATGAAGTTTATGTTCAAAGTAGTCATAAAATAATCTAAGTCTTGCATATTTACCTTCAAGTTGTCTGTTAAAACATAAGAAGTAATTACTTCTAAAAAATTCAATTTGATTTTGTTTTAATTTTTCACTTACATACCCCAATTCGTTTTTGTGTCCAAACGCATTACTTAATGCTACAATTGTACTTTCAATAAAATAATCAAATTGATATCCAAATTTAGATGTTGGTGTACCACCTATTATAATTGGGTCAAGTTCTTCCCACCAATGTTTTGCATTTTCAATTGATTCATCATAAGAAGGGTCAGATAGAAAACCGAAAACTATTTTACAACCTTTATTTTTTAATTCTAATAATTTGTCTCTATACTTGTACTCAATTATAAATCTATCTATACTTGTAAATTCAAAAACAATTAAGTTTTTGTAACCCTCTTTATATTCAAAGTACTCAGTTCTACTGTGATTATGTTTTAAGATAATCTCATTACTAATAGGACCTTTACTACAACAACCTTTAGGACCATTTCCTTGTTCCCATGTTTTTTCAAAAATAAAATTTAAAAGACTACCCATTTTCCTGTTCCGTAATGCGGATATTTTGATTTATAATTATAATATATAACATCTTCAGGTATTTCTCTTTGAATACCATTCCATGTATCTGAAGTTGGTGTGTTTGTTGATACTCCATTGTCCTCTACTACAAAATATAGAGGTAAGTCAAAGTTTCTTGCGTATTTATGAGCTTCATAAAACAAACCTGTCTCGAATGTCATATCCCCTATAAAACACCATACTTTATTTTTACTCTTACTTAACTTTAGTGACTTAGCTACACCAAGAGCTATTGGTATAATACCATTAACTATCGCTGATGAATAAAAATTTGAATCTTTATCAATGATTGTTATAGATTTACCATCTAATATTTTTTGTTTTAACACCTTTGGTTCGACTCCATGAAGTAATGCATGATAATGAGACCTCCATGTAGAAAATACCCAATCATCAACACCGACTTTACTGAATATCTTAATAAGTTGTTCCTCATTACCATTTGAAAGGTGTATTGGACCAGTAATTTCACCATTTTCCCAATGTTTTATTATGTCATCTTCAAAATCAATCAAATCTTGTGATGTCCAATTACTACCATCCCACCTATCTTGGTGATTTTTAAGATTAAGAATCTTTTCCATCTAAATCTCTTTTAGAAATTATAGGATTAGTACAAGGCCACTCTATATTGAACTTTTTACTATTCCATTTTATTGTTTTTTGTTTATCTACATCTACAAACTCACCATCATATGCTAATTTGTAAGAGAATATAGAGTTTTTCTCCATCACATAGTGTCCATTCGCGAATCCTGGTGGTATTAGTACCTGTGTTTGTGTGGATGGTGACAAAATGTAGGTTTCCCAACTTCCATATTGTGGATTATTAGTCGTATTACCACCTCTTACATCTAAAACTACCAAATATATCTTACCATGTAAGCAAGATACCATTTTCCAAGTCTTATTATCATGATGCAAACCTCTTAATACACCTTCCTCTGATTTTGAGTACCTATCATGCTTAAATTGAACTCCTTTTTCTCTTTCTTCTATAGGAATCAATCTATCATAGTAATCTGAATGATATGTTGTTGAAATTTCACCTCTTTGTTCGTGATAAACCGATGGTTGTATTATTTTTACCCCACCAGTAAGAACTTTTGATGAATAAATGTGGAAATCGTTCCAACTTCTTTCTTTGTAATATATACTACGCCCTATTGCCATAACCTAAAGGAAAACCATTTCTATATTTTGAACTTAAATCGGATATTAGTACAGAATAGGTTTTCATTAGTTCTTCTATACCATCTTCCAAGTTATATATAGGTCTCCAACCAGTTTTTTCTAATTTTTCATTGGAAACTATATAATCTCTTTTATCTGGGTCTTTGTAATAATCAGAATATGTTATTGCAAAGTCAGGAATGTATGTTTTTATGAGTTCTACTAACTGTTCTTTAGATAAATTAGCATCTGATAGACCTACATTGAAAGTCTCACCACTATATTGTTTATATCTTTCTAACATAAACATAAATGTATGAGCTACATCCCTAATATGTATGTAATTTCTTACAAAATCTTTTTCAAAAATGGTGATGTACTTGTCAGTTAGTGCTTTATACACAAATTCATTTACTAACAAGTCCATCCTCATCCTCATTGATGAACCAAATACTGTTGCCAGTCTTAAAGAGATACCACCAACACTTAAAACTTCTGTTTCAGCGTTGACTTTGGTAATTCCATAATGAGAAATCGGATTTAATGGGCTATCTTCGGTACAAGTACCATCCTCTCCTATTCCATAACCACTATTTGTGTTAGGATATATGATTTTTTTATCTGTATCCTTAATTAATTCACAAATATATCTCACATGCTCATAGTTCACCGCAGTTGCTAAGTCTTTATCTCTCTCACAAGCAGGAAATCCAACGATTGCTGCTAATGGTATGATAACATCTGACTCATCAACATACTTTTTTAATAATTTTTTATCTCTTACATCACCATAAACGAATTCAAAGTTTTTAAAATGAGCAAAATTAGCTGATGATGTCTGATTATACATCAGATTATCATAAACTACTAATTTTTTTACCATTCCTCTACTAAAAAGAGATTGAGTTATAACCGAACCCAAATAACCAGCTCCACCAGTTATTAAAATAGTTTCGTACTTGATTCTTTCGCTATCCATTTATTAAATTGTGTTAAAATTTTTTTATCTTTTTGTGATAATTTTATATTTTTAGGATTTTCAACTGAAAATTGTAATTGTTTTCTATTTGTTATATCCTTACCGACTTCTGTAAGGTAGTCAAATAATATATTAAGGGTATTACCTGATAAATTTTCAAGTTTACAATCTTCATCAATTACAATCTCAAATATTAAAGTATCTTGTGTTTCTCTTGTAATCTTACCAACATCTACAAACAAAGTAGATTTAAATTCTTTTTTTTCTTTACAAATATGGTCTAAGTTAAAACTTGTAGTGTCTTTATGTTTTACTTGAATATTTTTCATATATTCTACAAGTTTATTTTTATCATACCCATTTTTTACATATCCATGAGGACAAACAGTTTCATAAAGATATCTAACCATTATTTAATTCTTTACATTTATTGTAAAAATCTTTTAATTCAGGAAATGTCTCTAAAAAGTTTGTTTCTCTTCTCTCATCATGAGCATTAAAGAATCTATAAAAGTTTTTTCTATTAGTTTTAAGTTGTTCTTCATCTTGTGGTGCAATCATCCAATCATATAATCTTGTTATCTTACCTATTTCAACATCTGTATATCCAAAGGACACTCCATTTTCATTTATATCTTGATGAAATACTTCCCTTAGCTCTTGAACCATATCCGCTTGTTTTTTTACTAAATGTGCAAATTCTTCACCTAAAACTTGGATTGTTTGGTGGGTAGGATATCTAAGATATGATGCATCTAAAAACACCGATGACACCCAATCTCTATCAGTAGAAGCAAATTCTTTTTTCAATTTATAAACTTCTTTTATAAGTTTTGGAAATGAAAATACAGATAATGAGTTATAAGTACTCATTAAACCAATACTAACAGTTGGACACTTAGATAATATTTTTCTTACATTTTTGAACCATCTATCAAATTCTAAACCATTTCTACCATATTCCGCTTGTTTACCCCAACCATCTACTGATGTGAAAATTACAAACTCCTCACATCTTTGGTCATCTCTAATCTTATTTATTTTTGTAATAAGTTTATCAATAAGTCTATCTTCTGCTCCTAAATTTGTGTTGATTGATAATTTTAACATTCTATTTGGATTATCAGTCTTTTCAATATAATCTAATACTTTCCAAACATCTTTTGATAGTAATGGTTCACCGCCAGTCATTCTAAATGTATGTAGATTGTGATATAAGTCAGGCCACCACTTCCAAAAAGCTTCAACATATGGATTATACTCTTTATGGTGAATTGGCATTTCTCCTTGTTGTTCTAAGTGGTCAAGTCCATTGAATTGAGTAGTTGTTGGGTATGGCCCATGTTTTTTTGCTTCAGCAACCCATTGTGATGAATAGGTTGGACCACAATATGAACATTTAAAATTACAAACATTTGAAAAAGACACTTCTACATACTTTGGAAAGTAGTCAGCATTCCAAGGTGTATCAACTATCTCTTTGTAGAAAGGTCTTGACCAACTTTCTGAGGATTTATATATTCTATCTGAATATTCTTTTGAATTATCCTCAACATTCCAACAATAGTCACATTCCTTTGGTCTTTTACCAGTAAGCATTTCTCTTCTTCTTCTTTTTTTATGAAGAGTATTGTGAAGTGCCGATGGATTTCTTTTTACCTCATGTACTGGTATAGCGTGGGTTTGGGGGTGGTGACAAGAATGATTTCTACCAGTATGTAAATGAATCGTAACTTGTGTCCACTTAGCTAAACAAAACCCACATCCTACTTTATCTAGTCTTTTTTTGTTTGCAGTATAAAAAGGAGTACTATTATTAAATATTTCTTCAGCCATAACTTTCTTATATTAATATATATTAAAATTTAACATTTATCATCTTTACATTAGGTGAGATATCATCCACACCAATCAATTCATATTTTAATTGTTTTATACCATCAGATTTATAATCCCAATTACCTTGTTGCATTTGAAGTACATACCTTCTTTCATTTTTTGCAGTGGTCTCTCCCTTGGCCCATCTATCTTGGCCTTTGTCATCTTTTATTAACCCCTCATCTTCATGTGGTAAACAAAACATTCTACCTATTCTACGATGTGGTATTGGTGCATGTGATATTTTAATCTCTTCTTCTCCCTTTTCAGTTAAATGTGATATTCCATCGTAGTTATTATCAGATAAGTCTTTAGCTTTACCATCTTCAAACTCATAATGTAGTTTAAGATTGTCTTGAGGTGTTTCATTTACTAAATTTTTTATTTCATCTCCACTTAATGCTCTATTCCACAACATTACTTTAGAAATGTCTCCTTTGAAATAACTATTAGGTTCGTTTTCAGACACCGAGGTAGTATTTCCAATTGTGAATGGTGTTGAACCATATCTTTTTAAATTACCATCGTAGGATTGAGGTGAATGAGTTCCATGGCCATGTCTTGCATCTGATTCTTTACCATTTAAGTAAAAATGTATTTTATTATTTTCAGCATCAACTGATAATGTTATCCAACTCCAATAATTTTCGTATCTCTTCATCCATTGGTATAGTGCTTCCTTTTTGTGATTCCACAAAAGAGCCGTAAATGCTCTACTATTGTTATATGACAATCCCCAATCATATCCAGCTCTTCTAATTATTGGATACTCACAAAATCTTCTATCCCAATCACCAACTAACCATATAGGAACTTTTTCTTCTTGTTGATTTGCCTTTACTAAAACTGAAACTGTGTGTGATTTAGATGTAAGATGGGATAGTTCTCTATCAACCTCTACTTTTATTTTAGATTTACTTCCATCAAATCTTACAAAGCTTTGTTTTCCTAAATTTAATTGACTTACATTTGCATATCCCTCTAAATAGCATCTCCAAAACAAATCATCATCCTCCATACCCCAATCCCAATAATCATTAGAGTATCCATTGGTTTTTTCTACTTGTTCTTTTGAAAATAAAACTGCTCCACCAAAATATTCTTGATATTTTAGTTTATAGTCCATCTGAGAAATGTGGGTAGCTATGTGAATAGGAGTTTTTTCAGGAAATGAATAATCACATCCATCTTCTGGTATCATATCTATGTCATGCCAAACAATATAATCACACCCATCTTCAAATGCGTGTTTTGCAGCTACATTTTTGGTTGCTCCTCTATTAAAAAGTTTATCATCTACTTGATGTGCAAAATACATACAATAATCTATACCTTTGGATTCTAAATATGCTCCAACCTTTGGTATAAACTCTTTTAAGTGAGATTCTCTATTTCGATATGGTACACAAACTCCTAATTTCATAATACTGATTTTGGTTTTGGATTAAAATCAAATCCAGTAATCTTTGAATAAAGTTTTTCACCATCAGACATTGGTTCTAAGTCATCTTGATTTATATACCTTGTTTCAAAGTACTTATGTATTTTCCTAATACCATAATCTCCTATTTCTTGTCTAAGTTTGTCTATAACAATTGCTTGATATGTAGGTTTCCATTTTAAAAATGTCAAATGTAAAAAACCACCAAAATCTGAATCGAATAATTCTTTTACACTATTTTCATCTTTAAGATATAGAGTTTTATATTTTTCAGCTGAACTCATTATATCCCAATTTTTATATTTTGATAATTTTGTTATTAAAGCTTGATTGTTAAAATATAAATGTTTTTGATTTATAATAGATGCTCTACCAAATCCATCACCATTATCATTTATGTTCCCAAGTGGTTGTTCATTAAAAATTACATGATTATTTTTTTTATTTGATTGTCTATATTTTTTATCTATAGTTCTTAGGTAGTTATGTAGTATAAATTGTTCAATGTAACAAGGTCCATTTTTATGTTTATCTATATCATCTTTATTTTCATAGTAGTGTTTTAGTGTAAGTCTACACGCTTCAGAAAATGTTTTAAAATTGTTAACATAAACTACATTCATATTTGGTATTCCTCTAAAATTTACCTTATCATATAATTTTGTTTCTATTCTATTCAATAATTTAAAAAATAACTCAGAATAGGTTTCGTGCATACCTTGGTAATTATGTTTTTGTTTAATTAAGTCAAGTATTATCTTAGGAGTAACTGGTTCTACTGTTTTTTGTATTAAATAATGTTCATACAATTCCTCGACTGATTCTTTTCTACTCAATTTATCATCCATCCAAATATCCAAATGACTAAATAGATAATCCTCTTCAAAATTTTGAAAATCAATTTTGCTAAATAGTAAAGTATCAGTATCTATATGGACAAATGGTTCTCTTATTTCTTTATAAACTTTTAATTTTGGAATACTAAAAGTTTTTACATCAGTTTTGTTAACAAGTTTACTATTTATTTCATCATATGGTAATTCTAATATTTTTAATTGTTGACATACTTTTGTATCTCCATAAAAAGAAATGTTTCCATAATGTTTTTTAGCAAGAATTGCACTTAAATATTGTACATATAAAAGTTCTTTCCAAATTATCGTATGGTCATCAACATATGTGTGTATTACTTTCATTCTCTTAATTCGCTGAGGATATTCATCACCTCTTCTAATTTAATTTTTGATTCTTGTCCTTCACATAAATCTTGGCAACATATATCTAAATTTCTATATATGTATTCAAAATGTTCATCAATCAAGTTCCATTTTTCTTTCGAAATATTTGGCATCTTCAATACATTTTGGGTTTTGCTTAATAGTTTGCATGGCAATCATATCTTTCATTCTTGTTGTTGACCAACCATGAGCTCTTGTAGTATAAACTACTTTAGGTGGTAAATCATCACCAGTAAACTTCTTACCTATATAATCTTCACCTAATATTCTAATATCTGGTTTGAAAAACTCAATTAGTTTGTAAAGTTCTTCTTCAGTTTGATATACATAAACTTCATCTATGTATTTTATAGACATAAGTGTTCGATATCTTTCATGTAGTGGAACAACTGGTTTGTATTTTGATTTTCTATGTTCATGTGGGTCTCTTTGAAGAAACACTATAAACTTATCACAGTGTTTTTTTGCTGATTCAAATGTATAAATGTAACCTGGATGAATCAAATCAAAATTACCAGCTGTAAATCCTACTATTTGTTTTTTTTCTTTCATAATTCAGTACAAATATAATTTACTTCAACAGTTTTTTTATTTCCAATGTCATATTTCATTTTAGTATTACTCAATTCATTATATCTAAGTGTATCTACCCCATCTCTTCTCCAATTAGTTTTACCACTTAATACTTTGTTGTAAAATTTAATTTGATTTTTTCTTGTTTCTGTATAAATCCATTTATTTTCATAGAATCCATTATCCTCGTGAAATAATAATTTAAATTTTGACTTTCTTCTCCATGGGATTGTAATTTCTTGGTAATCTTCAGTATGTGGAGTTGATATTCTATTACAATGATGTACTTTAGCATGATTATCATTACCACTAATATCATAAAGTTTATGATATGTAGAACTTTTAGCATCATATTGAAATTCCAAATTATGTGGATTAGTATATCCATCAAATTGTTCAGATACCCCTAAATGAAGGTTTTCATAAATTGCCTTTATTTGACCTGGCTCTAATGAATGATTCCAAAATGCTACTTGATGAATAATACCTTTAAAAAATCTCCTACTATTTTCAGAATTTGGACCTGGTCTACCAAGATACATTGTTTTTTCTTTATGATATGGCATAAGTCTACCTTCAAATTCTATTTCATCAATTAGTTCACCATCTTGATATAGTTTTATAAATTTGTTGTATTGGTCAACTACCGCTATTAAAGTTGTTCTTCTCTCTTTTTGTATAGTTGACTTCAAACTTAAACATTCTTTTGTACTTGCAAATGTTTCAAACTTAAACCTTTTAAAAGAATTAAATGTAAATCCAGTATCATATCCTGGTATAGATAGAATAGAATATTCATCCATATCTAACTCTTTTCTTAAATCCATGTGTTGTGGTTCACATTCAATTAGTATTGTGTAATTGTCACAACTAAAAGGCATCGGTATTTTAACTTCACTATCCCAACCATTAAATTCTAAACCTGCAGTGTTCCAAGTTTTGATTGGTTGATGTTTTAGATTTAAATCAAAAAAGTTTTCTTTACATCTGAAAAGTATATCATCATCTTCATAACCCCATCCCCAATAATCATTTGAATATCCATTTACTTTATAATAATCTACAATAGGAAATAAAGTTACTCCTCCAAAATAAGAATCAAATATTACTCTTTTTTCTCCTTCATCTGAAACAAAATCTGTAGCTAAATGGGTTGGTCTATTTACATAGGAGTAATCAACATCAATCGGTAGCATATCAACATCATGTAACGCGACATAATCACATTTCAAAAAAAGTGCTTTTTGTACACCAATATTTAATAACTTTCCCCTATTAAATGCCTTATCATCAGATTGTTCAACTACAATAATCTCATGTTGTATCTTTTGTTTGTTAAGATAATTAGATATTGAAGGTATAAATTCTTGAAGATGAGTTCTACGATTTCTATAGGGTACGATTACTCCTAATTTTTTACTTTTCATCTTCATCTATATACTTCTCTTTCCACATAGATAAATACCACTCAATTCGAGGCCCCCATTCTTCTTTATCGATTTCTTCAAACCATAAAGTAAGTGCATCTAACGAGTTGGCTATTTTTTCCAAAGCTTTGATTTTTCTTTCTTGAAGTAATTTATCTAAGTCTTGATTTTGTGTGTTAGTTTTTGCCATAATTTAAATTTTTAATATTCCTTTTGTTAATCTATTCCAATACTGATAATCCCAATGTTCGTTTTCGAATGGTACTTGTTTTTCTAAACCAAACTTTGGTTCATCAATATTAATTTTCCAATCGTTAACTTCGATTGCTTTATACATCTTTTTGTATTCTTCCCAAAAAGTGTAATCTTTTTCTGTTTCTGAAACTTCTTTTAATCTTTCTAAAACAGTTGAATCCCATTTGAAGTGATGAACTTGTATAAATCCTTCACCTCTACCTGGTGGATATCTTAGTTTGTGATGAGCTCCTTCTTCACCCCATACATTTTCATCATCAAATACTGCATAATGTTGTCCATTGGAAATCTTTACTCTCCCTAACATTACACAAACTTTATTTGGACAAGCTCCACTAAGTGGGTATCTAAAAAAACCAGAGTATGGAAATGTTTCCCATATATTTGTTGTTTCATCTACATAAGGGAAAGTACCATTTTCTCCTATTCTATCCAAAAATCCACCTGTAATAAATTCAAAACCTAAAGTTTCACATTCATCAATCATTTCATTGATTGGTTTTGGGTAGATTTGTATTTCATCATCATCCGAAACAATCCACCAATCATGGGGTTTTGTCATCTTTACTTCGTTATAAAGTTCAGTAACCTTTTCCCAATGAAACTTTGGTTCAGTAACTATTTTGTAGGGAGTTATTCCAAGTTCCTCAATTTGTTCTAATATCCCATCGTTTTCGTGTTGTCGATAAACTACGATAAAAATATTTTTGTCCTCCACAAATTGTTGATAGTATTTCAACATATGTGATAACATGGTTATATTATGCCCAACAACTGTAACTAAGTTTAAATTCGGCATCTTTGTAGAAGTGTCAAACCAGTCGTTGCTGGCTTTTCTTTCATCAACCCGTTGTTGAAGAAATTGAAAAGTTCCCATTCATTACTTTCTTTTAGTTCTTTTATTAATTTAGAAGGTCCGTCAAATGGAGTGTGATGTTTTTTTTCCTTTACATCTTCGGTAACAATGAGTTCTTTTTCAAATGACTCATCAGTATCGTGAATCGATATTACACCATAATCCGATAGGATACTCGAATAAAGAGTAAAGTCGTTTTTAACATCATCATAAGAGTGACCTGCATCAATGTGAAGATAATCAATCTTTATATCTTCTTTTACAAAAAAATTGTAAAATGCATTTTCGGTGGTATCTAAGATAACTCTACAATCAAAGTTTTTTCTAAAGAATGAACGCTTATTGGTCCAATCAGTAAAACCACCAACTCCATTGTCTGCATCTACGATGAATGTAGTACCACAATCACCCCACTCCATTTGTTTTAGACCTGAAAATATCTTTTGGTCATGTAAATCTACCCTCGCTTGTGTCATTATACGAGGAATAAATCCCCCACCACTACCTAAACAAACACATACCTTTGCTCTCATCAATTGTATAATAGAATAAACAATCATTCCATCTCCTAAATGATAATCAGTTGCCCCATGTGTCCATCTATATGG
>Ga0163179_10000828_pt1 | contig 22074 bp, 11 predicted proteins | sample AtlANTMetagenome_FD_109643 | JGI IMG/M metagenome (GOLD analysis project Ga0163179, IMG submission 109643) | Marine eukaryotic phytoplankton communities from the Atlantic Ocean - Atlantic ANT 2 Metagenome | ecosystem: Environmental > Aquatic > Marine > Oceanic | place: North Atlantic Ocean...
CCAGTATCACCAGTATCGGCGGTGTCGGCGGTATCAGCGGTGTCAGCAGGTGCAAAAGAAGACACTCGGGAGAGTACTTCCGCCGCCGACGCTACGGATACAAGCAGTAAGGCGTAAACACACAATGAACGAACGACCGCAGCAAAGGGCGCTCGCTTCCACCAAGTATGAAGAATCTGCAATCGGGCCATCCCGGACACTCCAGTCGACTTTTAACGCAACGCTCTATCGGTCAAAAAGAACCTAGCTTGACGGGAATCTAAAGAGAAGTCATGTGGGCGCCCGGAGGACACATGACCACCGAAGCACAAAGCGCCGCTCAACGATTCGAACACCCGCTATCCACTCGATATGCATCGCCAGAAATGCTGGCGTTGTTTTCCTCGCAAAAAAGAATTGAAACCTGGCGAAGACTCTGGCTTGAGCTGGCGCGCGCGCAGAAAGAACTCGGACTGCCGATACGACAAGTGCAAATCGATGAGATCGAAGCGCACCAGACAGACATAGACTTCGAACGCGCGGCAGAATTAGAGCGAGAGTTGCGACATGACGTCATGGCTCACGTGCATCTTCTTGGAGAGCTCGCGCCAAACGCCCGCGGCATTTTGCACCTCGGGGCTACGTCGTGCTTTATCACCGACAACGCGGACTTGATGATTATCCGCCAGGCGTATGACCTGCTGCTTCCGAAATTGGCGGGGGTTTTAGAGCAGTCATCTAAATTTGCGCTGGAATACAAAGGCTTACCCACGCTTGGGTTCACCCATTTCCAGGCAGCCCAGCCCACCACGGTCGGAAAACGCGCCTGCCTATGGATTCAAGACCTTCTCCTGGACTTCGAAGCCTGGCGGCGCGTGAGCGGCGAACTGCGGTTTCGCGGCGTGAAGGGCACCACAGGAACGCAGGCGAGCTTTTTGGCGCTATTCAACGGCGACGGAGAAAAGGTCGAGGCATTAGACCAAGCCGTCACTAAGGCCTGTGGTTTTGACCGATGCTACGCGGTCACCGGTCAGACCTACCCACGACGTGTCGACTACGACATCGTCGGATCGCTTTCCGGATTCGGCGTATCTTCACATCGCATCGGGACCGATATGCGCCTGCTCGCCAACCTTCAGGAGCTCGAAGAGCCTTGGGGCAAGAAACAGATCGGCTCTTCGGCGATGCCCTACAAACGCAACCCGATGAGATCGGAGCGCATCTGTGCGCTGGCGCGACACCTCATGATCTTGGTCCAAGACGCCGCACAAACCGCCGCTGTACAGTGGCTTGAGCGCACTTTGGACGACTCTGCGAACCGAAGGATCTCGATTCCGGAAGCTTTCTTGGCTGCAGACGCAATCCTAGAAGTCCTGCTCGATATCACCCGCGGCTTGGTCGTAAATGAACCGGTTATCGGTCGAAGATTAGGCGAAACGCTCCCATTCCTCGCGAGCGAAGAGATCTTGATGTCAATGGTCCAACAGGGCGCCGATCGTCAGGCTATTCACGAGTCTATTCGACAGCATGCGCTCGCCGCCGGCGGACACTTTCGACAGACAGGAACCAACGACCTTATCGACCGCTTGCGCGCAGACGACGACTTTGCGCCTGTGCACGAGAGTCTGGAGTCGCTGCTCGATCCGACACGCCACATCGGGAGAGCGCCAGAACAAGTCGAGGCCTTCATCGCGAATGAGGTCAACCCGGCGATCGCTGGACAAGCCATCTCCTACGGTCGTGGCTTGAAGGTCTAGGTGCCAGAACATCCGGGCATGATGTACATTCGGGCATGATGTACAAACGCGCCCAGTCCTTTGTCGCAGAGGCGGGGACGTTGATCGCCCCTTGGCTGGCAATACTTTGGATGATGCGCGAGGCCCTGACTACGCGTACTACCCATCTTTGGGGCCCCGAAGACCCCTGGGCGAACAATGACTGGGTCGGCAATTTATGGATGTGGTGGCGCACTGCCGAGGCAGGAAAAGGCGTCGAGTGGAACAGCCAAATCGTATGGCCAACGGGAGGCGGCGATCTCAACGCGGTGTTTCCAAATCGTGTTGACGCTTGGATTGCCGCGCCCTGGGCCGACGTCGAGCAGCTGGCTCGCTGGTGGAACGGACAAGCCCTCTTACACATCGGACTGACGGCGCTATCGATAGCCCTGATCCTTCGACTCTCCGGAAGATCCAGACTTGCGACGGTGTTGGCTGCTACCTACGCCTTGAGTTCGCCAATTTGGCTCCACGAGCTGGCAGGCGGCAGAATGGCGACCTTTGTGGTCTGGCCAGGCCTACTGAGCCTCGCAGTGGTCATCGCAGAAACCACCTCCCAAAAGACCCGTTTGGCCGCATCTGCGGTTGGGGGGGCGCTCTGCGCGCTACAGTTCCTCGCCTACCCCTTCTACGGCCTGTGCACAGCGATGACCTGTACGGCCGTAGTCCTCACGCGAAAGGTACCGGTGCGTGAGCGACTCATGCACGTCTTGGTGATGGGGGTCGTTTGCGCAGTGATCTGCCTGCCCACACTCCTCACTTGGACGCAGGCGTTCGAAAGCACCGACAGCATGCCCCCCCCAGCAGGGTACACAAGCCTCAGTATCCAAGGCGCGTTGGGCTTTTCAGATCTCCCGGGGCGGTTCCAGGTCGCGCCAGGCTTCTTGCTACTCGTGCTCGCCGGTCTGTTGCTACCAAGCGCGCGCATCTGGGTGGTGATCACTGCGTTGGTCACAGGCTTTGCGCTGGGCCCCTCGGTGCTCTGGGCACCTGGGATCTCAAGTGGCCTCCACGGCCCTATGCACATCCTGAACGAAGCCTCCGACACCCTTCGTCGGATGCATCACCCCATTCGCCTAATGCCCTTCGCGCTTGCCACAGGCGCGGTCGCCATCGCACATCTCATCGACAGAGCGCGCAAGCAAATGCCATCCAGATGGGCGACGCTCATCGGCTTTTTCCCCCTCATCGTTCTCACTGCTAGCCCCACACTCAAAGATGGCATCTCATGGGAAGGTGCCCCCATCCCAGAGGGCGCAGAAGGCGCGCGTTTTGTCGCCAACCGCGCAGGCCCCGTGGCACACATCACCCCCAGAGAGCACGGCGGTCTCGCACACCAACTCTGGCACCGAAGACCTGTTCTCGCTTCTACCCAGGGCTTCGCCTTCCCTCCAGACAAACAGCCTTCAGATAAACAACGTGCGCTCACGCGTTCAGTCCTTTCCATCCGGGCTGGAACAGCGATCTCCGCTTCGATAGCGACACTTCAAGCCGCGGGGGTAAAGACCCTCTTACTCACCGCTAACGCAAGCCCAGAGGGCCAAGCCTTCCTCGCCGAACGACGCGCCAGCCTACTGCCTGTTCTCGGTACACCACGCTTTGTCGACGACACCGCCATCGTCTTCGCTTTAGATCCTTCCTAAGCGACGGCCAAGGAGCGTCCAACGGGTCTATCCGCTACAGTGTCCCGAATACGCCAGGGGCCGCTATGAAACGCCTTCTCGTCTCCACATCGCTCGTCCTGCTCTCCGCTCTGCCGGCCCAGGCCACGGAATGGATGCCTGCCCCCGCAGTTCGGGGTGAAATCGTTCCTGTCCGCCACTTCGATGCCGAGCACCTCAAATTAGATCTGGACCTCGACATCGCCGGCGGGCGCGTTTCTGGTACAGCGACCCATCAACTCCGACCCTTAAGCCCCGATCTCAAAGACATCGTATTCGATCAAGAAGGGCTCACGATTCACTCGGTGAAGGTGAACGACCAAGACACGTCGTACGAACAAGACTTCAAACAACTGTACATCTCACTGCCCGCTTACGAGATGGACAAGAGCCTAACGGTATCCATTCAATACGCAGCTACCCCACAGACCGGTCTACACTTTCGGAGAAGCGAAGCAGGCTCACCCGACAAATACGATGAGGTCTGGTCTCAAGGCGAAGGCGAAGACCACCACCACTGGTTTCCACTTCGAGACAGCCCCGACGATCGCTTCACCTTTGAGGCGGTGTTCACCGCACCTAAAGGCTTCTCTGTCGCCTCAAACGGGACCTTGGTGAAACAAGACGGCTTTTCCTGGCACTACAAGATGGACCAAGAGATCGTGAGCTATCTGGTCGTCGTTGCGGCCGCGCCGTACGACATTCACCGCGAGGAATGGGACGGCAAAAAACTCGAATACTGGGTACCCCCTGAAACGCCGAAGGCGGACGTCGACAACACCGTCATGAACACGGCGAAAATCCTCGAGTGGTTTTCCGAACGAACGGGTGTGAAATACCCCTATGACGTCTACCGTCAGGTGTTCGTCCAGCGCTTTCTCTACGCCGGAATGGAAAACACCACGACGACCATTCAAGAACAGCGCCTCCTGCACCCAGACAGCGTGCAGAAAACAAGAGAGTGGCCGGAAGAGGTGGTCGCGCACGAAATCGCCCACCAGTGGTACGGCGACCTGCTGACCTGCCGGGCTTGGCGGGAGCTCTGGCTAAACGAAGGCTTCGCCACCTTCATGGCAAGCGATTGGCTTGAGTATCTATACGGTAAACCACACCTCGCGCGGGCTGTGCTGAACCGAATGGAAGGCCTACAGAACAGCAGCAAGCACCCGATGGTGCGGCGACACTGGCTTCCTGGTGATCACGGCGTAAACCACGACGTGTACCGAAAAGGTGCGCTGACCCTACAAGCATTGCGTGTCATGGTCGGAGAAGAGGCCTTTTGGTCAGGGATTAGGAAATACACCGAACAATATTCCGACCGATTGGTGGAGACCGACGACCTGAGGCGGGTGTTCGAAGAAGAGACGGGCCAGCATTTGAGCTGGTTCTTTGAGCAATGGGTCTACCACATGCACGTCCCGGAGGTCTCCGTCTCACACAAGTTTAATGACGGGCAGCTTCAGGTGACCCTGAAACAGAAAACAGGAACCAAAGCGCCAGCGTTTTCGCTTCCTGTCGATATACGCATTCCCATCGACGGCGAAGACATCAAAAGACGCATCTGGCTGACCGACGGAGAGCCCGCGGTGCTGTCCGTTTCGTTGGCCAAGGCGCCTTTGTACGTGGTCATCGATGAACACGGCGGACTGCTCGCGAAAATCAACCAAAAACAAGCACCTGAAGCTTGGACCGCCCAACTCAATGACGAATCCGCATTCGCGCGAATCCGTGCCGTTCGCGCACTTGGAGATGGCAAAAGCACCGACGACGTCGTGGAGGTTATCTCCAACCGGTTGCTGGATAGTGCGCTTCACCGAGTGGAGCGGCAAGAGGCAGCGAACGCGCTCGGCGAACTACGGGCAGGAGCAGACGCGCTACTCAAAGCGCTGGGCGATGAAGACGCTCGGGTGAGACAAAGTAGCGGGCAGGCGCTGGGGCGCATGACCAGAGACCCAGCGATCAGCGACGCGCTGGCGAAGATCATCCAAAAAGACGGCAACCCAGATGTACGCGCCACAGCCCTCCGGTCATTGGGCCCCATAGACCCGCAACGGGCTGTAAAGATCGCGCGGAAGCAGATCAACGCAGCCAAGACCCCGACCGAAACGGTCGAACAGACCGCAGCACGCTTGCTGGGTTCGCGAGGAGAAACACGAGATTTTGAAGCGCTCGTCGCGATCATGAGCGACGCAAAAAACAGCCACCGCTTCCGATCTACCGCATCTTGGGCGGCCGCGAGGCTTATTGCCAAAGCCGATACGCCAGCGACCCGCCGCGCAATGCGAACCACCATGTCACGGGCTTTAGAACCATGGCTCTTCGACCTGCACCAGCGCGGACGCGAAACCACCGTTCGACTGCTTGGAGAGGTCGGAGACAGCGACAGTATTCCCGCGCTCGACAAGCTCGCCAACACCACCACCTTGGAAGGTCTGAGAAAATCCGCGATCAAAGCACAAAAACAGATCCGGTCACGATCCGATGAGATGGATGAGCCCAATGAAGCGGAGTTGATCGCTCGAATCGAAGCCCTGGAGAAGCGTCTAGACACCGTCGACAAGAAACTTGAGTCGACGAGGGAATGGCACTGAATCTATGCGTCGTCGAAATCGAGTGTAAGTAGCAGCGATGAAGCGGCCAAGATCCAAAACCCAACGCGCCTTAGCCCGCATTTCGGGAATCGCATTGCTATGCCTCGGGTTGACGGCTTGTGCGGCGCGACAAGACCCAAGTCATATCATCGTGACCGATATTCACTTCGACGGGAACGACGACTGGTTTCAAGGGACAGCCGACTACAACCTCCGAGCCGCGATGGACCAAAAGGAGAGCAGCTGGGCTTATGGTGTGCTGCCCTGGGTAAATGGCGAGGTCTTGGACCCGCTGCAGCTCTTACAAGACGCTTGGAGATTAGAAAACTGGTACGCACACCACGGTTATTTCGACGCCCGCGTGATGGGATGGGACGTTCGCATTGATGAACGTCGACTGTCTCCTGATCGCGCGGAGATTGTGGGGCAAGTCAAACAAGGTGAGCCCACGCTCATCCGCAAGGTAGAGTACAAAGGCCTCCAAAAGGCCGGCGACCGCATCGTGTCAGAGGTGGACCGGCTATCTGAAAGCCGTAAGGGCGATCGGTTCAATCTCGAGGCCGTCGAAGAGACCGCCGCCTACATCTTGGCAGAGCTGCGAGGCGCTGGGTTTTTCTACGCCACTGTTGAACCCAAAGTAAATGTCGAACCAGAAAAGCAGAGCGCAGATGTGACCTTCCGCGTGCGCGCAGGTCCTCGATGCAAAATCGGCACAGTGGAGATCACAGGCGTCGAGACCATTCCTCCCCGAATGCTCGAAGAAGAGATCTTGGTGGTTGCAGGCGAGCGCTACGACGCACGCTTGGTCGCAGAGACCCGCACCCGAATCTTTGCGCTGGGCGCGTTTTCCAGCGTACGGCTGGTCCCGAAACCAAGAGCCGACGACGAACGCACAATTGATATCGAGGTGGCCGTCTCCGAAGCGCCTTTCAGACGCCTACGGACTGGCTTCGGTTTTGGCTGGGAAGAAGGTCAGCAAGACGGACACATCTCTACAGAATATCGGCACGCCAACCTCTTCGGTGCCTTGGAGCAGCTAGACCTCGGCGCAAAAATAGGGTACGCCTCGCAATTTGAACGGGACACAAGCCAGTGGGATTCTAGCGATGTGACCCCATTGTTAGACCTCTCCACGGAACTCACCTGGCCGAGAGTTTGGGGCCGACATTGGCGGGTGAGTCAGGAATTCGCGTGGGTTGAAGACCTTAAAGAAGCCTATCGCTTCGCAAGCCCCACGATTTCGTATGTTGTGGGCGACAAGTTCACCCTCGCGCTCTCTTACGACCTGACCTACGTAGACAACATCGATCTCGATGCACTGGATGGATTTGAGAACCTCGGAACGGCTCCCGAGGGACGCCTTGCAGACATCCTCGCCGAGGCGTTTTGGGAAAGCAGTCTATCCCTGTCGTTTTCCCGTGACGCACGAGACGACGCACTATTTACGCGCAATGGAACCTACAGCGAAGCGACTGTAGAATGGGGCGGAGGACCACTTGGCGGCGCCTACGATTTCGTAAAAGGTAACGCCGAGTTGTGTCTTTACCGCCCAATAGACCAACTCCTGGGTCGGCGGTTTGGCGTCGTCGCAGCAGGGCGCGTCGGCTTGGGTGCCGCTTTACCCCTGGGAACGTCGAGCGCGATTCCGTATAGCGAACGCTTCAGGATCGGTGGCGGCACCACGATTAGAGGGTGGCGGCCCGATTTCGCAGGACCGTTTCTGATCGACGAAAACCCAGGGGAGATCCTCACGGTCGCCGACAGCACGGGCCTAGCACCCAACCAACTGACGCCGATCGGCGGCGAGTCCATGGCTTATGCCAATATCGAAGCGCGGCGGGACCTCCCAGGTGGGCTCGGCGTCGTCGGCTTTATGGATATCGGAATGGCCTGGGACCGCCTGGAAGACACGCGCCTTACAGACCTGGTTCCAAGCGTTGGCACGGGGTTCAGATATCGCAGCCCGGTCGGTCCTGCGCGTATTGACTTCGCCCTACTGTTAGACGAAAACGCCTTTCAGCAAGCTCAGCGATGGAATGTTCACTTCGCTTTGGCGGAGGCGTTCTGATGCGACCTTCACCCAAAGCTTTGCGCGTCGTGTTGGGGCTAGGTGCTGGCGGCCTCACCGCAGCGGCCACGGTTGCGGCCGGTGGGATGATCTTCCTATTCTCCGAACGCGGGGCTGCATGGGTAAGCGAAGAACTCATTGCCACGACGCATGCGCTTTACCCGCAGACTACGCTTGCCGTTGGGGGACTGGAGATTGGATGGTCCGACGGGCTCACCATTCAAGACCTTCGCTTCACGATGCGAGACGGCTCCCCATTGCTCGAAATGGAAAACACCGAGGTCCGTTGGCGTCTCATGGATCTCCTAAAGCGCCGAGTCACCATCGAAGACATCACCCTGTCTGACACGACGGTCTACATCAGTTCCAACGACGGAACAGTGAACTGGATCCAAGCCCTCGAACTGGACTCCGAAGAGGAAACCGAACCCTGGGAGGGACTCCCAATACCCCTCTCGATCGCGTCCTTTGCACTCCTGGATACAACGGTAGTCACCACGATCGATGAACTGCAAAACACCACCGCCATCACCGAGTTGAAAAGCAGGGTAAACGTGACCGGCGCCGAGGTCACCGTGCAAGCGCTCGAGCTTACTGGCTCTACCGAAGCACTCCAGCCCGGTGGACAAACGCTCGGTATCGGTGCCTCGCTCGCTCAATACCGGATGGAGGATACCGAACATCGTATCGAGCAGCTCGAACTGTCCGTTGGAGACACCAAGATCCACCTTCAAGGAGATGCGGACCTAAACGAAGGCGCCCCCTCAATCGACATGAAGATGGAGGCACCCGAGGTCCAACTCAGCGCTATCGAGTCATGGCTAAACACGTCACTCGACATCAAAGACGGCTTTGATCTGCAAGGTGCTATCGAAGGGAGCCCAGACCAACCCCGAGCAACGCTTTCCCTGCTCACAGCGGCCGGAACACTACACACCGAAGCGACCATCAACTTGGCGATACCCGAACCGGAATGGACCGTAGAAGGCAAGATCAACGGCCTCCAAGTGAGCGACCTGCTTCTCGCGGTAGAACCTCTCACCACCCTAGAGGGCAAATTTAGCTTCGAAGGCTCGGGCACAACCTGGCCTGACGCCATCCGCGGAGCCGGTTCGGTAGAGCTCACAGATAGCACCGTTTGGGATGAGCCTGTCGATCGCGTTGTCGCGGCGCTACGTGTCGAAGCAGGGCGAGTATTCATCGACCCTCTCACGATTGAATCTCCGCTCGCCACCGGCGCGCTGACGGGGTGGATTGAACCCGAGCCATTAGCGGGGGAAGTTGACGCCGCGCTCAAGAGCATACGATTGGCCCCGCTAAGCGGCTACGCGGGTGAACGCCTATCGGGCACTGCAGCATTTGAAGGACGCCTATCGATCCGTACACAAGATGACGCGCTTCAGGCCGACGGCACCGGCGAACTGCGCTTAATGTCTGCTGGCATCGGTTCAGACATCAAATTGGCCAAAGCAAGGCTGCCCACCGAGTTGGTCTGGGCGCCGACAGGGCTTTCTGCATCCGGGAATATTGAAGCCCGACAGATAGACACCTACGGCGCCACCACACGCGGTGTGCAAGGCGAATGGCACGTCAGCATGCCAACCGGTGAGCCGCTGGCTTTTACCGCCGCGGTCGGGGCGGGCGGCCTTGGCTACGGTCCGATCGACATGGAAGCGCTCGATCTTGATATCCAAGGAAACGTCGCGGAAGGCGGCGATCCCAACGTCACGCTCAACTGGACAGGAACCTCGCTCGCCCTGGCCCCAGAAGGCGGGACGCCCGTCCGAAGCAACCTCACCGACGGATCCTTAGAACTTTCAGAAGGCTCGGCATTGATCGAAATCAATGGCCGAAACGGCGCTGAACAAGTCATAGGCATCGACGCAATACACAGCTTGAACAGCAATAAAGGGCAAGTGTCCGCGCTGCTGCTCACTGGCCCAGACGGGCTGGTGATAGCCAACAACGCCCCCATTCGGTACGCGCTGCAAGAAGAGGGTGGCGCCAGCGTTGAAGCCGACATCTTGATCGGAGAGGGCGCCATTCGAATCGACGGGCTTTGGGCTGAAGTCGACAACACCGAGATCGACGTGGCCATCGAATCCGTCGATCTGGCGCGCCTCTTACCGCTGTGGGATGAAAGCCTTCAGGGAGTGCAAGGGGTAGTCAACGCCAAGGTGAAGGTCAACGGCACTGGAGAGGCCTTAAATGCCGATGCGACATCGGAGTTGCGAGCGTTCAAATGGCCGGGTGTGATCAAGGCAATGCACGCGAGTGCAACCCTAAACACAAGGCAAGATGGACTCGGACTGACTGTCGACATCCGTAAAGCACGAAAGCCGCTCTTTTCTGGAAATGCCACACTCCCTGTCACGCTCTACCCAGACGGGGCGACACTCGATGGAGACGCGCCCTGGCAGCTCGCGCTGAACCTCGCGCCCGCTACATCAGATCTCTGGAAAAAGGTCCTGGATATCGAAGGGATAGACGTTCCAGCCTCTGCGTTCTCCGCGTCTTTTGAGGCGACTGGCACACCAAGAAAACCAACCACCCGTTTCGCAGGAGTTGTTGAATCGGTCACCGGCGCAGATGGACAGTTGTTGCGGTTCGAATGGGACGTTCAGCAAAACGACGACAACGCGCACCTCAACGGGGTCTTGAGAGCCGGCTTCGACCCGCGCGTCACACTGACCGGGAACAGTACCGTCGCGGTGCATCACATCGCTGACGCGATTTTAGAGGGACTACCCACGGGCGATTTGGCGGTCCCTGCAACCTGGGTGTCCAACGCCTCATTGAAAGTAGCGGCCGATCAGCTTTCGCTCGACAGCGTCCGAGGCCTCATCGATTTACCGCGCGTAATAACCGGCGAGGCGTCCGGCGATTTTGTATTTTCGAACTACCCGGAGGCACCTACCATTCAGGGCCGGTTTGAGTTGCACGACGGCGCCGTGGGGAATGTACCCATCGAAGACAGTCACTTCGCATTACTGCCACAGGAAGCCGGATACGACCTCGATCTGCGCATGGGATTTGGTCTCGCGCAGCGCCCCGAACAAGAAGGCCTCTTTTCCTTTGCGAGTGCTCCCGAATCAACAGCCGATCCAGGCTGGGTAGAAATCTCCGGATTCATTCCGGTGGCCTGGACAAACGACGGGCTCGACATCACACAACCGGGCACAAACCTAAAAATCAAAGGCCCTGGGATCCCGTTGGGCGCGATCAGCGCTGCGGTCGGAGAAGAAAGCTACGCCACCGGACTGTTGGCGTTGAGCGGCTCCGTGCGCGGTTCATTGGAAAGACCCCGCCCGAAACTCAAAGGCAAAATCGATGGCGGAACCATCGACTGGAATATGAGCGGCGTGCGGTACGAAGACATTCATCTTGACCTGGTCTTCAACAAGCGACGGGTGGCACTCAACCGCTTCCACGTGAACTCTAAACGCCTACAACGCAGCGTAAACGAGCTCTCAACGGCCAAAACCGAAACGGGAACAGCGGATATCGAAGGCACCGCAAAGCTCGACGGCTGGGAGCTACAAGCCGTCGATCTCGCCGTTCAACTCGACCACTTCTGGCTGGCGGGACTCGCTGAAGCCACGATGGTCGCATCAGGTCAATTTGGCGCGACAGGCGTCTGGCCAGCCCTAAAAATCGAAGGGCAAATGATGGTTCACGATGCCTTTTTGGAAGCCGAAGAAGACCTCTGGTTGTCACATGGAAGCTTAGAAATAGACCCAATGATCACCATCAATAGAGCCACGAGAAAGACCAAACGAGTCTCTGTGCTTGAAGAAGATGAGTGGTGGGATCAAATGCGGATAGCCGTGACAACAGATCTCAACAACAGCGTTGGATTCCTGGGTCGGATGCCATTGGATGATCGCTTCGGCGCGCTGTACGCATCATTGACCACGATCACCATCGAAGTGGACCTCGACGGCGAGGTCGAGAGTCAGATCAACGCCGGCGAAATATCCGTAATCGGCGAAGTGGAAACCTTGGGTGGGAAGGCGCAGATCTTCGGTGCAGAATTTGAGATCAACACAGGCACCATCGCGTTTACAGGAGGCGATCCTGAAAACCCGATCATGAACCTTACGGCTGAACACAACGCCGGCGAATACGGCGTTATCACCGCAAGAATCGGCGGCACCCCCGAAGTACCTGAACTCACCCTGACCTCTGACGAATACCCGGAAGACGCGGATGTTGCGTCGATCCTGATGTTCGGGGCGCCGCTCTCTGAGATGTCAGACTCGCAGGGACAGAACAACGCGTTCTTGCTGGCGCTGGCGATGAACTCCTTGGCCGGAAACGTCGAACGCAGTTTGGGCAGCAAACTCTGGGATATCGAGACCAATGAATCAGGCGCTATCGACGCCGTTCGAGTCGGCTTCAGTCTGGGCGACGACGTCTTCTTAATGCTCGGGGTCAACCCTGACGCCGAGGAAGATGAAAACATCCGAGAAGCCACCGTCGAGTGGGCGATTAGTCCTCAACTGCAAGCAGAAGTCATGACGGGTGACCGAAATATCGGATCAGCCGACCTGTTCTGGACCTGGCGCTTCTAGCCGGCCGAAGCCAAGGTCGCGATTAGTCAGAAAGGGGCACGAGACTCAATTCATCTCGCAGATCCGCGTTGTAGACACGAACACGTCGTATCGCTTCACTCGAAGGCATGATGGTCTTCGGGTAGCGCTCCAGCGCATGAGCTCTCGCGCCCGCGACACTTCCGCCAAAGATTCCAATAATTGTTGTGAGCGCACCAGCGCCCGTCAGATTGGAAGCTGCCACCCACTCCTCTGGACTCTGTGCCGCATTCGCTGCGAACACCCCGGCGAGCATGACTCCAGCCCCCGTTGCCGCCAATCCAAAGCCTGTAGTCGCCCATCTTCTATTGTGCCGGATGTCCAAACTCAGACTCTCGCGCAAGTCATCTTCGCCAACAACCGCGAGGAAATCCGGTACATTCATCCGTTCAAAACCCTGATAGACCCCCCAGGCCTGGACCTTGTACTCCACCCCACCGTTGTACTGGTACCAATAGCGGCTTCGATGCGGATGGCGGTACCAGGCACCAGATGGACGGCTAATGGTCTCCGAACGCAACTCGAGGCGCCGGGTTCGCCATTCACGATGCAGGGCCAGAGTTTCTTGAGAAGGCGCTGGCGGCTGGGCGAGTAACCAAGACGACGCTTCGATCGGCGCGGCTTCCGGTTTCAGTACGGGCTGAACCTCTGTCGGTACGACCACCGTATCCGTCAATATCGGCGTCTCATTATCGAAGGCCGACTGACCTGCAGCTTGCAGAACAACCCCGAGTAGCCCCAATAGCGCCATATGGATCATCAAATCTCCCCAGGAGAACGCGGCACCTTTCCTGATTGTACGATCTTCTTTAGATCATCGGCCAGTTCGGCGAAAATTCGAGTGGGCCGGCCATCGTCTGGATGGGGCACGATCAACTCTTGGGCGTGCAGTGCATGACGCGGAATGACCACGCGCTCGAGCGCCCAATCATCGAATCCCTCGGCAAAAATATGTAGAAAGGTCGCGTCAGGTTGACCATAGATCCTATCGCCTACCAATGGATGACCGAGGTCGTCGAGATGCACGCGAATCTGATGCGTTCGACCCGTATGGAGTCGGCAAGATACGAGCGCGCCACCCTCCAGTACACGCTCCACCGTGAACTCGGTCGAAGCGGCGGAGCCGTCTGGGGTAACCCCCATCTTGATGCGGATCTCACTACTGACATCATCACCAATCGGACCCTGATGATGGTGGTAATCCCAAGAGGGTTGGCCGAGACAAACCGCCAGATACCTCTTTTGTACCTGTTGCTCTCGAAAGGCCTTCTTGAGATGTCGGTTCGACGCCGTGTCCTTGCCCAAGACCACGACACCCGAGGTGTCACGGTCTAAACGGTGGCCGAGCTGCAGTTCAACCCCTGGCCGGTTGCGGCGCGCTACCGCTATCAACGACCAAACAAACGAAGGCCCCGCTGGATGCACGAGCAACCCCGCTGGCTTGTTCAAGGCCAGCAGCCTGTCGTCTTCGTAAAGCACCTCGGGAAGAGGCGGCGGCGGCGAATCCGGGACCAAACCCGGTCGCCGAAGTTGAAGCACCTCACCGGCTTGTAGCGTGGTCGAGGGTTTGAGCGGCCGCGAGAGGCTTGTGACACGCCGTTCACGGATGAGTCGCACAATTTGACTGCGGGAAAGCTGTGGGAGCCGTGTTCTAAGCCAAACATCGGCCCGTCTCCCCTCGTCGACCTTCTGAACATGAAGATCAAGGCGCGCGCAACTGGCGTCATAGGCGTCAAGATCGACCGGTGCGGTCGGCTCAACAAAGATTCCGGGGAGCGGCTTACGACCTGTCGACATCTCGATGATCGTACCCCAGGCCAAGCAAGGCTACATTGTTCAGATGCTGAGAACCCTGTTTTTCGTGCTCTGTTTATCCTTCGGCTGCCGCTCGGTAGAGGATACCGGTGCGCTCGATGACACCGGACCGTCGGGGGATACGGGCCTCCCCACATACACCTGGCCCCCGTATGCCGAGACACCGTCCTGGTATAGCGAGGATCCCTGCTACGCGACCGGTGGGGCCTGGGCAGACATATCAGGCAACGGGCGCTTGGACTGGGTGACCTCCTGCGGAAACGACATGGCGCAGGGTCCAGTCCAAGTCTACGAAGTCAATACGAAAGGCCTGCTGCCGACCTTAGCGACATGGACATCGGAAACCTCCGCATACTACGGGCATCTCGCCACAGGTGACGTGGACGGCGACGGTTGGGAGGATGTTGTCGTGTCTGTCTTCCTTGGAGAAGACCGATTCAGTAGCCCGGGTACCGTACACCTGTACCGAAACCTTGGCGGTGCACTTGAAACCCAACCAAGCTGGACGAGCGAAGAGCGCTTCTTTTCCTTCTCACTGGCACTGGGCGATATCGATAACGATGGCGACTTGGACCTGAGCGTCGCGACAGGCGAATCTTACTACAACGAGCCGAGCCCAGATCGTCTCTACGAAAACGTAAACGGCGCGTTCTCCAGCGAATCGATCTGGGTTTCCAACGAGGCGACACACAGCTTCGACACCGCGTTCGTCGACGTCGATATGGACGGGTGGCTAGACCTTGCATTTGCGCGTGAAGGGAGTCCTCACAGCGTCTATTTCAACGACGGAGGAGAGTTGGACGACATCGCGGGTTGGGCGTCTGACGGTCAAGACTCCGGTGGCAACACCCTCGACTTCGGCGACATGAACAACGACGGCTGGCCCGATCTCCTGATCAGTGACAATGGACAACATGGCGGGCGCGCTTCTTCGAGCGTCTACTGCGGGCCAGAACTAAACCGATGCTGGGAAAATACCGACTACGAAGAGGGCTACCCCTCAGCCAACGCCTTTGTGGACGCGGATGGCGACGGTGACCTTGACATCGCTTTGGGCGGGTGGTGGGAGACGGTCCGGCTCTACGAAAATAGCGAGGGCGCTGTGGAGAGCACGCCAAGCTTTGTGTCCGAACCCACGCCCGTGGCGGAAACGATCACTTTCCATGACATCGACGGGTCGGCGGAGGTAGAGATCTCTTTCAAGGGCGAAGGGCCGCTCCTTGCAATTCCTTTTGGATGCCGTGTGACCGCGACCACTCCTACCGATGCAGCCATAGGGCACCGCTACATTACCGCGGCAAATACAACATCAATTGAGGGGAAATGTATGTGGTCGGGCGCACCCGACCTCACGCTCACCGACTGGGCGAATGGTGACGGAAACGCCGTGTACGGGCATTTGGGGCACAATTGAAAACCGCACCCAAGAAAATAGACATCGGCGTCATCGTCGCGATTACCTGGGCGCTGGTCGCGGTCTGCTTGACCATGACCCTTGGACCAAAACTGGGATTTCGTGGCTGGACCTGGCTGGGCCTGCACCACTTGTTGTGCGTGATCGGCGTCTCACACGAACTGCTGCGTGGTTGGCAACGCCGCCGCGAGGGGAACTCTCATGGCTGACTCTGGATACTACCGATTTCCCACGCTCCACGACGATACGGTGGTGTTCGTATGCGAAGACGACCTGTGGTCGGTCAGCGCGACTGGCGGGCAAGCAAGGCGATTGACGTCAGGTGTAGGCCAGGCCTCTAGGCCGCGGTTTTCTCCAGACGGCAAACAGCTCGCTTTTACAGCGACCGAAGAGGGAGACTTTGACGTCTATGTCATGCCCTCCGGAGGCGGCGTCCCACAGCGTATAAGCTGGATTGGCGAGATGGCCTTTGTTCAGGGTTGGAGCCCTACGGGTGACGAAGTGATGGTCGCGACCTGTTTCGAGCGACCGTTCATGAAAACGCTATGGATGCAGGCCATCCCAGTCCAGGGCGGCTCTCCTCGCGCGCTAAACCTCGGCCCAGCCCGAGGCATAGCTTACGGCTCCAAAGGCCAGGTCGCGCTGTGTAGACACCAAGAAGACCCTGCCCGGTGGAAACGGTACAAAGGCGGCACGTGCGGCGCAATCTGGATCGATAAGAATGGAGAGGGCGCATTCACAAGGCTCCCCGTCGAAGGCAACCTCGCAAACCCAATGTGGATCGGCGATCGACTCTTCTTTCAGTCCGACCATGAAGGCGTCGGAAACTTATACTCTTGCCTTCACGACGGGTCCGATCTCAAAAGGCACACGCATTCCGACGCATTCTATGTGCGCCATCCGAGTACAGACGGAAACCGCATCATCTACCACTGCGGCGCAGACCTGTTCATCTACGACCCCAAATCAGACAAAAACCGCCGTATAGACATTCAACTCGGCAGCCCCAAAACACAAACAAGACGCCACTTCTTATCAGCGCAGGACACCCTTGAAAGCTACACGCTTGACCCTACGGGCACCTCGCTCGGACTTACAATCCGCGGCCAAACGGTCTGCATGGGCTGCTGGGATGGACCGAGCACATTGATCGGCGCCAAAGCCGGCCGAAGATTCCGCAGTCCACAGTTTACCGCCGACGGCCAAGGCATCATCTCGATCGTGGACGATGCCAACGCGCCCAAAGGCGCCCCCAAAGACACAGGCTGCGAGGTCTTCGTCATCCACGATCGAAGCGGTAACGAGACAAAGCGCTTCCAAAAACTGAAGATCGGGCGACCGCTTGAATACACCGTCTCACCGGACGGACAGTACCTCGCATACGCCAACGTGGCCCAGCAGGTCGCGGTAATCGACCTCGAGCGCAGTAAACAACGGATCCTCGAACACAGCCCCTTCGGAAGACCGGCTGACTTGAGTTGGTCCGCCGACTCCAAATGGCTCGCTTACGCGTTTCCGGAAACCCAGACGACGTCTGCCATTCGAATTGCCAACGCGACCACCGGCGAGACGACGCCGATCACAGACGGCACATACCCCGACTTCGCACCGAGCTTTGATCCGACAGGGAAGTACCTCTTCTTCCTCTCCAGACGAAACCTAGATCCCGTCTACGACGATCTCTACTTCGACCTCAACTTCCCAAAAACCACGCGCGCATTCCTTGTGACGCTACAAAGCGATACGTGCTCTCCGTTCCTGCCCGACCCCAAACCACTCGTTCCGGAAAAGGCCAATAAAAAAACCGACGAAGCAAACACCAGCGACGAAGCAAAAGAGGCACAAAGCCCGCCACAAATCGAGTTGAAAGACATTCATCAACGCGTGGTGCGTGTCCCCATCTCACCGGGGCGCTACACCCAACTGGTCGCGCTCGAAAAGAAGATTCTGTTGCTCGATGAGCCCATCAAGGGGAGCCTCAATAGAAACTGGAGAAGCGCTGGCGCTCCTGCTGCGGGACACTCCATCGTGCGTTTCGACTTGGAATCACGCGAAGTGGAGATACTTGTACGCAAAGTCTCCGACTTCGTTGTAGACGCCCGGCGTAAAACGCTTGCTTACCGGTCCGGTGCCAAGCTGCGGGTCATCAAAGCCGGGGAGAAGCCTCCCAAAGCGGACCCGACAAAAGGAAGCCCAACAAAGCCTTGCGCGCGCACCGGGTGGGTAAACCTGACCAGGGCACGGGTAGAGGTCGTTCCAACCGATGAATGGCTGCAGATGTATCGCGAATCTTGGCGCTTAATGCGCGATCATTTTTGGACAGAAGACCTCTCTGGGGTCGATTGGTCCAAGGAATACAAGCGCTATCGGCCCCTTGTCGATCGCGTCGCTTGTCGAGGAGAGTTCTCCGATCTCATGTGGGAGATACAAGGCGAGCTTGGAACCAGTCACGCCTATGAGATCGGCGGCGATTACAGGACGCCACCCTCGTACAGAATCGGGAGACTCGGCGCGTCCTTTGTTTGGGACCAAAAGGCCGAGGCGTATCGAATCGAACACCTGGTTACCGGCGAACCCGGCGCTGTGGGCCGCCAAACCCCGCTGACCGTACCCGGAGTCAACGTCCAAAACGGGGACCTACTCCGCGCGATCAACGGTCGACCACTACACGCCGCCACGCCGCCTCAAGCCCAGCTCGTCCACCGCGCAGGCCAACAAGTACACCTGACCGTCGCCGACGCCGATGGCAAAAACGAACGTACCGTTGTGGTCCAGTCCATCGGTAACGACCGCGGTGCGCGTTACCGCGAATGGGTCTTATCGAACCGCGACTTTGTCCATGAAGCAACCGGGGGGCGCTGCGGCTACGTCCACGTCCCAGATATGGGGCCTGGGGGCTACGCGGATTTTCACCGCGACTACCTGACCGAATCAAGCCACGAGGCATTGATAGTCGACGTTCGATTCAACGGCGGCGGACATGTCTCGCAACTGCTGCTCGAAAAGCTCGCGCGAAAGAGATTGGGCTTTTCGGTGTCCAGACACGGCAGCCCTCAAGCGTACCCTCGACATTCGATCGGCGGACCGATTGTCGCGCTCACTAACGAACGCGCGGGATCTGACGGCGACATCTTCAGTCACTGCTTCAAAGGGCTTGGCCTTGGACCGTTGATCGGCATGCGCACATGGGGCGGAGTCATCGGGATCTGGCCTCGGTACGCACTCGTCGACGGCACCGTGACGACTCAGCCCGAATTTAGCTTCTGGTTCAAAGATGTTGGATGGAACGTAGAAAACTACGGAACAGACCCCGATCTCGAGGTTGATATCTCCCCTCAAGATCATCTGGCTGGACGCGACCCGCAGATGGACGCAGCTATCGCATCTATACTCGGGGCCCTGGACAGCAAGGCTCCGGAGGCCCGGCCCTTCGACGAACGGCCCAACCTCGCGCGACCTAAGCTTCCCAAAGCCTAGGCGCTTGACTGCGCCACATCACTCTGGCGGAAAGATCCGCTTCAAGAACTTGGCATGCGCCTTACGCACGACTGGGTCCTGCAAGAGCCAGTCTTTATGTCCAAGTGACGCATCTGCCGCGTAGAGCTCCGAATTGGCAGCGTAGGAGGCCAACTGCTCCGCATGTGCGTAAGGGATCGTCTGATCTTCAGTCCCATGGAAAATAAGCACCGGCAAATGCAGATCGGGCAAACGATCGCGCGTTGAGAAGCGATTTCGCATCAAAAGGTCCAAGGGAAGCCAGCCGTGGCTTTCACGCGCCACATCTACCGCCGAGGTGAACGTCGCCTCTAAGATCAAGGCTTTGGGCAACGGCAACCCCTCCACACGCAACGCATCCAACAGCCCTACAGCGACGCCACCGCCCAGCGAGCGCCCGTGCACCACGACGTCTTCTGGCTTGTGCGTCCGCAACACCTCTTCCCAAGCGGCGCGTGCGTCTCTGATAAGCCCCCGCTCCGTCGGGCGGCCTCCACTGCCAGGATAGCCTCGGTAACTGAGATGTACAAAGGACATGCCGCGTTCAAGAAACGTGGCATAGATCTCCTGTGGCAAACTGACGGCGGTGCCATTCCCACTGAAATAGAGCACCATTTTGGGTCCAGAATCAACACGCCAGCCATACAATGAAACGCCGTCGCTGGCTGTCAGCGAAAGTTCAGCGACCTCTACGTTATTGGCGGCACTGAAAGCCAGCGCAGCCTTACGAAGCGAAAAGCGATCTACCTTTGGCGCGGGGTACACCTTTTTCGGCTCTATCAACAGATAGACCACCACCACAACGCCATAAAGCGCCATCGCCAAAATCAGTACTCGGATCAAGAAGAACAAGGACTGGATTCCTTCGACGATGCCGAGTTTTGTGACATCGCCAAATACACACCGACGAGTACGATACCGGAGGCGAGCACATCTCGCCCAGTTGGCTGTTCCTGGAGCAACCAAGCAGCCAACATGGCAGCACCCACCGGCTCCAATAGCGTAACGGCGCCAACGATAGACGCGGGGCGATATCGAAGCGCAAAATTGAAGCCGATATGCCCGCACAAGTGCGGTCCAAGCGCGAGCCCGACAAAAACCCACCACGTGCCAGCCGAAAAACCAACCAACGGTACGTCTAGGGCGATAGCGATGAGCAACAACCAAAAGGCCGTGACCGCTGAAAGAGCGCTTCCGTATGCCGCGATCGACACGCTGCGGCGCGCGACGCGACCCAACATCAAATAGATCGCCGCCAATATGCCGCCCAAAAGCGCCAAACCGTCTCCAGTATAGGCCGTGTGAGCATCGCCTCCTGACGCTGGTGACACGATCGTCCACACACCAACCAGCGCCAACGATATGCCCAACCAAAAATTGCGGCTAGGCCGCAGGCGCCAAACGCCCCACTCCAGAAGACCAGCCCATATCGGTCCAAGGCACACCAGAACGGTCGATCGCAGAACAGTGGTCTGGTGCAAAGACGCAAACCACGCCCAAAAGTGTGCCGCTAAGCAGAGCCCTGCGAGAGCGGTAAAGAGAGCCTCTCGAGAGGAAAACCTGCGCAAGCCAGGCGCCAACAACACCGCAACAATGAGGGTTCTCCAGAACCCTACAGCGACCGGGTGTGCGTCTGGTGCGAGTCGAACGAGCACCGCTGCAGAGCTTATCGCCAACACAGCAAGCGCGAGTACGGGGTTCACCCACTGGTCTGGTGCTCTTGATGCAAGTCGCATGTGGTGCAGTAGCTTGCTTTAAGACCGGCTGCCTGCGAACATTGTGGTCCTGGAGCAAAACATGCACAAAAGACCGTTAAGCGCCCTATCCGTATTGGTGATCTTGGCGGCAATGCCCAACCCTTCTCATGCCGCACCAGCGCAGGAAAACGCCCCTGAAAAGATCTCCGCTTCCCTCCTGGCCGGTCTAAACGCGAAAAGCGCTGGCGACCAAGCGTTCGAGTCTTGGCGACTCGCGCACCCACGGTGGATGGACGCAGAAGAGGTGCAGATCGTCGTTGAAATCCCCGAAAACGCGTCAGCATGGGAGACAGCGAAGCGTCTAGAGGCAACCCACCCCAACCTGATAGTCGAAGAGAGCACAAACCGGTTCATCCAGGCTTGGCTCCCCTGGGACGACCTCGAAGAACTCGCTCAGAGCGAGCAAATCCAAAACATCAGAGAGCCTATCTACGCCTCCCCCAAACAAGTCTTCACCGAAGGCTACGACGTGATGTTCGCGAGCGACTGGCACGCCTCGGGCGCAAAGGGTCGGCGAATTGACGTGGGCGTTCTGGATGTAGACTTCACGCACTGGAAAGACAGGCGAGGTAGCGAACTGCCCCGCTTTATGCGGACCTCTTTCCGATCAAATAGCGATATCGGCGGAGACGGTCACGGCACCGCCGTTGCAGAAATCATTCACGACATCGCCCCGAAAGCGGATCTGACCCTTTACGGCTTTGGCACCGATGTAGAGTTCCTCGCAGCTATCGACGAAATTTCCGACGACGGCATGGACGTCGTCAACGCATCCGTTGGCTTTGACAACGTGTGGCCAGCCGACGGGACGAGTCCCTACACCGAGGCTGTAGACCAATTGGTGCGCGAGACGGGGACGACTTGGATAGCCGCCGCTGGAAATGAACAAGACCGCTACAGGGTGGGCGAGCTGTCCGACGCCGGAGA
>Ga0163179_10000829_pt1 | contig 22066 bp, 16 predicted proteins | sample AtlANTMetagenome_FD_109643 | JGI IMG/M metagenome (GOLD analysis project Ga0163179, IMG submission 109643) | Marine eukaryotic phytoplankton communities from the Atlantic Ocean - Atlantic ANT 2 Metagenome | ecosystem: Environmental > Aquatic > Marine > Oceanic | place: North Atlantic Ocean...
CCTCGCCCGGTTCGTCCACCTCGCCCGGTTCGTCCACCTCGCCCGGTTCGTCCACCTCGCCCGGCGCTTCAACACGGACATCGGCAGCAAGGGCAGTTCCGCTCCCAGCAAGCAAGGTTGCGATAGTCAGAATACGAAAGAGGAGTGTACGCATCGCGTTGATGGTAAGGGCCGGAAGCTGCACAGTCCAGGGTGCGGGAAGCAGGCTCAGTTATCCGCGTCCTTCTTCTTTCGCTTGGGACGAAGGTTGGCCTGCAAGACCTTCTTGCGCACCCGGATAGCATCGGGAGTGACTTCCACCAGCTCATCGTCGGCGATCCACTGCAAAGCCACCTCGAGAGTCATCGACCGAGGCGGAGACAGAACCAGCGCATCATCCTTGTTAGCGGTACGCACGTTGGTGAGCTTCTTCTCCTTGCATGCGTTCACATCCAGGTCATTGAACTTGGCATTCTCGCCAACGATCATTCCCTCGTAGACCTCTGTCATGGCCCCAATGAACAAAATTCCGCGAGCCTGAAGGTGAAAGAGACCGTAGGTTCGCGTCTTACCGGCTCGATCCGCCACGAGGGCTCCGTTAAGGCGATATGTGATGTCGCCTTGCCAGTGCGCCCAGCCACCAAAGAGCGTGTTCATGATTCCCGTGCCACGACTGTCATTGACGAACTCAGAGCGAAAGCCAATCAGGCCTCGAGTAGGGATGTCGTACTCCACGCGAGTGCGACCTGAGCCCATGGTCCGCATGTCCTGCATGCGGCCCTTGCGCTGAGCCACTTTCTGAGTAATCGCGCCCAGGAATTGCTCGGGGACATCAATGATCAGTCGCTCCATGGGCTCAAGAAGCTTGCCGTCCTCATCTAGCTTCGTGACCACTTCAGGCCGGGAGACACAGAGTTCATAGCCCTCTCGCCTCATGTTCTCGATGAGCACGGCCAGCGCCAACTCACCCCGGCCAATGACCTGAAACACGTCAGCACGCTCGGTTTCCTTGAAACGAAGAGACACGTTGCCCTTGACCTCGCGTTCCAGGCGATCACGCAAGTTGCGCGAAGTAACGTACTTGCCCGAACGACCCGACAGAGGGCCGGTGTTGGGCGAAAAGAACATCGCGATAGTGGGCTCATCAACCCGAACTCGGGGCAAGGCTTCGGGAGCCTCGGCATCGGCGAGCGTATCGCCAATGTTGAGGTGCTCAATTCCAGCCACCGCAAATAACTCGCCTGCTGGAGCCTCTGCTACGCGGGTTCGCTCAAGACCTTCAAACACGTAGAGTTGGCCGAGGCGAATCTTAGAGTTCTTTTCGGCACCCATGATCGTGACAGTATCGCCCTCTCGCAGAGTGCCTTGATAGATGCGCCCAATCCCCAAGCGGCCGATGTACTCGTTGTAGTCGAGGTTGGTTACCAGCGCCTGCAAGGCAAGCTCAGGATCGCCAGATGGCGGCGGAATGTGTCCGACGATTGCGTCAAACAGAGGGGCAAGATCCTCACCCGGCACCTCAGGATCGACGCTGGCAATCCCGTCTCGAGCGTTCGTATAGAACACAGGAAAATCAATCTGCTCGTCGCTGGCACCCAGATCGATGAACAGGTCGTACACCTCATCTAACACCTCAGCGGCGCGAGCATCAGGCCGATCTATCTTGTTCACCACTACGATGCAGTGGAGTTCCCGCTCAAGGGCCTTAGAGAGTACAAAGCGGGTCTGAGGAAGTGGGCCTTCGGATGCGTCAACCAGTAGCAGGACACCATCCACCATGGTCAGCATGCGCTCGACCTCACCACCAAAGTCAGCGTGTCCAGGTGTGTCTGCGATGTTGATCTTCACGCCCTTCCAGGGGACGGAAGTCGCCTTGCCAAGAATCGTGATGCCACGCTCTCGTTCGAGGTCGTTGCTGTCCATCACCCGCTCAGTGTCTTCGCGACGTTCAGACAAAGAGCCCGACTGGGCCAACATAGAGTCAACCAGCGTCGTCTTGCCGTGATCGACGTGGGCAATGATTGCGACGTTTCTAAAGGAGTTGCTCATAGCCTCGTAACCAACTGGGTTTTTCTGCACAGAGCGCGGAAGGTAAGAGCGGGCAAGGCGGATGTCAAACCGATGTACTGCAATACGAAATGAAGACAACGCAAAGAACCTTGCTTGACAATCCATCAGGAGTGCACAAGTTGTAGTTACTGGAGGGGACAAACCTCTCTCGATAACGGCAAACCAGCGGCGACGCTGGGACGCAAAGCCACGGGCCTCTAGGAGGCAGCCGAGCTACCGAAGGAGACAGAGATGAGTTTCTGCCCCCGCCCCCCCGCAACATCGTTTTCCAACAACCTCCTTGCCATCACGGCCGCCCTGAGTATGGGGCTGGTGGGATGTTCGGAAGCTGAATACGTCGCCAACGCCGAGCCCGATGTAAGCGAGGAAAGCGAAGAGAACGTGCTTCTCAAGGGAAGCCCAGAGCAGCAACTCTTTGGCAGCCTGAATCCCGATGCCCCCAGTCTCAGTGGCCTGAACCCTGAGACTGGCGTCGAGAGCGGCGACCTCACCCCCGGAGCAATCGACGACCAGAGCAGCAACACTGCTTCATCTGAGACGGCAAGTAACGAGATCTACGACGAAGGTAGCAACGACGACAAAGACACAATGGCCCGCGATGTCGAGGAGTACTGTACTGACAGCAAGAAAGAGAGCTCTTTGGACCTTGAAGTGTGGGCTCCCTCGGCCGTCTCTATGGACGAGGACATCAGCGGCTCCATCAAGATCGCCCTCTATAACGAAGGTCGAATCGACGCACACAAGGTAGCCCTATCGGTACGACTGAGCAGTGACAAGAACCTGGACGACGGAGATCGGGAGCTCAGCGCAGGTGGCCTGATCGTCAGCGGGCCCGAGGCCTTCTCCGAAGCCATGGTCGAGGCTGGAAAGCTGCAGCCCCTGGTCGGCGTCGAGTCGGGCGACATGGTCCTCATCGTCCATGCAAAGCAGCTGGATCCCACCAGCGGCTGCATTATCGACGACCGGATTGTCTCGCTCCCCCTGGAGATCATCTAAGCCGAGCCATCTGTGTCGCCGCATATCGGTACACTGCCGAAATGAAACACGAAAAAAAGAAGGCCGCCGGCAACAAGCCCCCCCGAGTTGGGATCTTGTTCGCCGGCGGACCTGCACCCGCAGCCAACGCAGTTATCGCCGCTACCACACAGTCCTTTATGAGCGCTGGCTGGGAAGTCATCGGCCTTCTTCAGGGCTATAGCTACTTGAAGGACTACGACCCCGTCGAGAAGCCTCTGGTGCGAGACCGGCACTACCGCATCTTCAACGACTGGGACCTGCGCGATCTACGCAACCGCAAGGGTGTCTTGATTGGGACCGCTCGCTCTAATCCGGCACAGGGCATCCGAGCCCCAGAGGATCTGGACAATGCCGAGCTGTGCCAAGGACTCAAGCGCGTCCATACCGCGATCACTGACCTCGGCATCGAAGCGCTCGTCTCTATCGGCGGTGACGACACCCTCAAGACGGCGAACCTGCTGTACCTCTACCAACAACGACTGCCTGCCGAGACGCCGAGATTTCGCATCATTCACCTGCCTAAAACCATCGACAACGACTATCACGGCATCGACTTCACCTTCGGCTTCTTCACCGCGGTAGACGTGATGGCCAAGGAGGTCCTCAACCTACGTGCAGATGCGGCTGCCACCCGTAGCTGGTTCATCGTCGAGACAATGGGCCGCAAGACCGGGTGGCTCTCGTACGGTGTAGGGATCGCATCCGAGGCGCATCTGGTGATCGGCGTCGAAGACCTCGATGATTCCCTCTGTACTCCCGATTCAAGCGGCTGCGCGCGGGTCGATCTCGACAAACTCACCGATCGCATCGTCGACTTGATGCTGGTGCGTGAAGAGCGCGACGACAAACACTATGGCGTGGTGGTGATCGCCGAGGGTGTCGCTGAACACCTACATAAAGAGCATACTGAGGACATAAACAGAGATGAGCACGGCCACCTGTCTCTGGGCAGGATCAACATGGGGCGCTTCATCGCCGAACAAGCAGCCCAGCGATACAAGACCCGAGCTGGACGGGACCGCAAGGTCAAAGGAGTACAGCTTGGTTATGAATCCAGGTGTGCCCCGGCCCATGCCTTTGACATCATCCTTGGCTCACAGTTGGGCGTTGGCGCCTTCCGAGGTCTGGTCGAAGAGCAACTCGATGGGCATATGGTCAGTGTCAGCGGGCAGCTAGACCTCCACTATGTACCGTTTGCACAACTGATCAATCCAAGCAGTCTGCGCACGGAGTTACGCTACATCCAACCTGGCAGCGACTTTCATCGCCTCGCTCGATTCCTCGAAACGAAAATGGACTCCCTGCCGGACTGGAAATAGAGCACCTGAATCTGAGATGGAGTTGGGTAGCGCCATAGGCGTTCTAGAAACCCATCTCAATGGCCCCTGTCAGACGCTGCATCAAGGATATGCGTGGCACGATTCCGCCCGCAAGAGGTGCATTGAACAACATCGGTGAGTAGTGCACCTGCACACTGATGCGATTTTGTGGCCTGAACCCAATGGCGAAATTCCCGCCCATAGCGCCATAGGTCCAATGCAGATAAGGCTGCGCCACTTCAGTCCTGAGCAGGCTCACCAGAGCCACTCTTGGCTGTAGCGACAAGAGCATCCAGGGTAGATCCAGACGCAGAATGGGGCCGATACTCAGAGACAACAGGACCGTCTCGGGAGACGCGGGCAGGTCAGCTCGAGCGCTCTCCTGCTCGGGCAGGAAAGCAAGATCCAGATCCATCACACAACCCATTCGTCGAAGCAGGGGCTCACGACTCGGGAAGCGAAAGGTGTATCCAATCCTCAGCCCCCCTGCCTCGGGAAGGCGCTTGCTAAGGAATCCGGCGCCAGGGATCCAGTGATGTGCGTAGCCCACTGCAAGCTGGTGCCGGCCCCCATTTAACGTGTCTCGGATCGAACTTACCGAGTAGATCTTCTCTCGATCAAAAGTGAATCGGCCCCTATCCACAACTCGTCCGGACAGATTGCGAAATTCGAGCTGATACGAGCCGGGGTCTATCAACACAGTCGAAGGGAATGCACCGCGCTCCACACCATCAACGATCATTCGCAGTCCCTGCTGTGGAGCCGAATAGGCCGAGACCATGGCCATCGCAACTCGGCGTCGTGACCCTGGCTGCCCCGCCAACAAAAGAGTCTCTCGCCCCACCACCTTGTACACAGCCATCGGGACCTGGGTCCCCGAGCTCTCTGTAAGGGTTCTTACCCTCGCATAGTCATGGGCTTCGGAAACCGAAACAACCAGGTCTCCGTTACTGTCCGCGGCATCAAAGCGAGCGCTCAACGCCTGGCCCAGGTGCCAGGTATAGAGGCCGTGTTCTAGGGAGCGGGACTCCAAAGCTGGGCGCCCGTAGCTTGTGGCAAACAACTGCGCTTGATGCTCACTGGGCCGCTGGTCAAAGGGCAAGATCCCGTCCTCATACGAGCGTGCCAGAGACTCAACATCCTCAGCGAGAATCTTGCCGTTCCCAGTGAAGCAGGCGTCGAGAATCAGGACTCGGCGGGGTGTGGGCAGGCTCTCAAGAAACTCGACCACAGCCGTCAGAGGAATAGCCGTCTCAAGAGGCGCATCTTTGCGGCTGTTGCTGCCGGCGAGAAACACCTGAGAGCGCCGCCGTTGGTCGAGCCAACGCATCCCGTGACCCGAGTAGTAGATGAGTGCAGTGTCTTCGGGGCCCAGCTGTTTTTTCCAGTTCTCAAGCCGCTCCATAAGGGCAGAGCTGCTCAGATCGCCATCCACCACAAGATCTACGTCAAAGCCGCCGAGCGCCGGGTCTGCAAATACGCCAGCGAGATACTCTGCATCGCTGCGGGCAAACCGCAGAGAGCCAAGGCTCGGATCGTCGTAGCTGTTGATTCCTATGAGCAAGGCTCGGCGCTTGCCATCCTCCGTCTTGGTCGACTTCTCAAGACCGAAGCTACCCTGAGCATGAATGGGCGTACTCAGGATCCATTGGCCAGCGCAGAACGCCACCAGGAACAGACCAGCCCTCAGTGTGGGGCCTGCCATAGGACCTCGACCTCAGCCAGGATGCGCACGCCCGGATTACCCGCCAGCAAAGTATCCAATGACGCAATGACACCTCCGGATGGCACTGAGATCCGCGAAGCACTGCCAACAAGCACATAGGTGGCGAGCCCAGGCGCACCTGCGCTGTACTCTGCACTGGCACCATCAGGCTGAAGCTGGTGAGTACCGGCGTCGACTCGCCACTCGGCACCACCGGTTGGGTACAAGACCACCGTGTTCGCGTTCTGGACCTCAACAAGGGCGAGATACGCTGCCTGAGGAACGACCGCGTAAAACCGTACTCTCTGATCGAGTGATCTGGCGCTGCCCCTCGTCCAAGAAGCCGCCTCCGTGCCACGAATCATCAGACCACCTGAGACTTCGGTCACAGTGGCCCCCTTCATGGTCATCTCGTTCGCTATTTCGAGCGAGGGAAGCTCAGTCGGGCCATCAGGCGCGGGATACCGTGAAAGCACCACGGTACCGCCGGCTAGAGCAAGGCCAGCAGCGAGGCCTATCCAGCTTACCCACTTCGAGTTCTCTCCCCGACGACCCAATGGAACAACCCTGGACGGGACATTGGTGCTTTCTTGCTCCCTCAGTTCTTTCGCCTGAGTCACAGCCTTGGCCAGACGTTCTGTAGCCCGAGCACTGAGTTGACCATCCAGGGCCAGCGGAAGAACATCTTCTTCATCCATGGACGCGAGGAATTCTGCTTCATGAATCGAATCAAGGCAGGCCTCGATTTCGGGAGCATCGGCAGCCAAGCTACGCAGCTCTGCGAGCTCAGCATCACTGAGTTGATCCGGATATCCATCGAGCAAAGCTGCTATGCGATCGTTACGAGACAAGGCGATCTCCCTCCAGACCTCTCAGACGAACTGCGAGCAATTGTCTGGCGGCAGCAAGATGCCGCTTTACGGTTGCGGGCGAGACCTCTAATTGCTCCGCTATCTCCTCGTAGCTGCGCTCCTCTTCGTAGAACAGTTGCACGATCGTCTTGCGAGGCTCGTTGAGAGACAGCACAGCAGCGCGCACCTGATCGCGCCGTTCGTTCCTGATCAGGCTCTGCTCCGGGCTCGGTCGGCTGCCCGGCATGCCTTCGACAAAAGTACCCGGCTCTTTACGACGAGCACGAGCAGCCCTATCGGTGTCCCGCAAAGAACGTAGCGAATCACGACTCGATCTGCGCCGAATCGTATCCACGGCTGCATTGCGAACCGTACGCCGGGCATAGGCATCAAACTTCGCCGGCGTATCAAAATCCGAAATCAGGGTGAGCAGCCTGGCCATGGATTCAATAAAGACGTCCTCGGCTGCAATAGGGTCTCGAACAATCCAGGTCGCTATCCGCAGTAGAGGGCCTCGCAAGCACTCGACGAGCCTGTCCATTGCGCTCTCGTCTCCCTTTTGGAAGGCGAGTACGAGTGACTCCACACTCGCGGGACTCTCGTCCATATGCACTCTCTCCCCCCGGTAATGTACCAGGGCAACGGCGAAGCAAGTACGAATGAACCCATGAACTCAAGAGCGACCGAGCAACATCGACGCATAGCCGACAAACATACTTGGCTCAGGGTCCAATCGAGGCCCTGACTCATTGGACGTTGTGTGATGCAGCAAGCTCGCCGCATCTGCTCCCAGGGCGCGACTGCATGATATTGCCGCTGCGAGAGCACCTGAACCGCACGCGTTGTGGTGCTCTCTCGCCTCACGAAGTACCCCATGAGGGTTGAGTTGATGCACCTGATCGAGAAGCAATTGATCATTGCGTCTACCAAAATCCAAAGCTTCTCTGCCGCTGCCCGCTGGCAAGAAGCCATACCGAGATCCGTAGTGGGTGAGATCTGAAGAGGCCACCACTGCAATGCTACGCCCATCCCTGGCGATGACGCTCGCAAGGAGCAATCCAAGGGCATCGGATCGCGAGTCAGCTGGCACCTGAATGGGAAGAATCGACACCTCAGGTAACAGATAGCGAATGAAGGGCAACTGCACCTCGATAGAATGCTCACCGACGTGCGCCTGATTGTCACAAAGCAACTCCACCTCAGAGCGTTGCATGAGGCTGGTTCGTAGCATCTCATCGACCGCAAGAGTGCCCATCGGAGTAGCCCAGCAGTCCTCGGCCGAGAGGGTCGCGCAATGAACACCAGGGCGATGCACAGCGCCCAGCAAGACAATCACCTCAGGGGGCACGGAAAGCTCGGCAAAAGTCCTCCACAAGCGCAGTGCTGTCGCGCCCGAATAGACCCAGCCTGCATGGGGCACGAGACCACCGAGCAGGCTGCTGAATGGGGGACTATGACTGGGCATGTTGGCTAGCATGGCCTCGATCTGATCTTTGCACCGACGTGGATGTTGCGGATAGAAACCAGTCGCGTAGGTAGAGCGAACCGAAGGATCGAGGGAACCCTGCATGCTGTAGAGACTATCGCCGTATCGGCTATCCAGCTAGTGAGCGCACGTTCTGCTCGCGCTTCCAAGCACCTGCTCACAAAAGCTCATGCTTGACAGGCTCCAAGGCGGTGAGTAATTACTGCTCCTCCCTTCGGGGAAGCATCATTGAGGCGTAGATCAACTGGCAGATCACCTGACTCTGAATCAGGCGGTTCCAGGTTCGAATCCTGGCGCCTCAACCAGTTACTGAGCGTTTTGCTCCCATCGTCTAGCGGTTAGGACACCGCCCTCTCACGGCGGAGACAGGGGTTCGATTCCCCTTGGGAGTACCAAATCACACGAAACCCCCGCCGAGCCCTCCTCGGTGGGGGTTTCTTGGTTCTCAGGAGTGACCAAGACCCTTGAGCTTGCTTTAGCGACTCGCAGAAATCGTTGCGCGAAGGATCTGATCAAGCTTAGGGAAGTCTGCCTCAAGGTAGGCGTTGCCCTTCTCCATGATCTGATCCTGCTCGGGTCCAAGACCTCCCATGGAGCGCGCCTCTCCGTAGCCTACCCAGAGCTTGTCGACGTTCTTCATCGAGCGCACGGTGCCGACGGGTGAGAATCCCTGGCTATCCAGAAACAGATTGTCCTTGAGATTGATAAAGATCTGCGTCGTGCGCGTGTTCGGTCCCGCCATGGCAAAGGTAACCATGCCTTTGGTATTCGACTCTCGAACTTCGTCATCTGGGATCGACGCCTGCGCCCAGGCTGCTGTGACCTTCGGATCGCCGTGCAGGCCCACCTGCGACATAAAGCCGGCGATGGTGCGGAAGAAATAGTTGCCGTCGAAATAGCCAGCATTCACCAGATTAAATAAACGGTCAGCGCCATGGGGTGCCCAGCTTCGCACGACATCAATGAGCACGGTTCCCTTCGTCGTGACCAGCTTCACCGTAAACTCTTCAGGAGCCTGCGAGTCCGCAAGAGAAGGATCGAGTAGCGCGCCGGGGTTTGAGACTGTGGCGCAGCCCGCGACCGAGACTGATAGAAAAAAGAGAAGAGCGAGAAGACGTGACATGGCGAGAGTGTAGCGACTTGTGTTCAGCGCTTCCTGAGCAACAGAATATTGGCACCAAAGCGCGCTGCCTCTCGGTAATTATCCATCATCCATGAGTACACCCCCGGTGCCGCATTCTCGATGAGTAATCGTGGCCCTTCGATGGAATCATCGACAAAGACGACCACCGCCGGAGGCCTGGCCTCAAGACGCTTGATAAGCAGCTCCTGCCTTGCCGAACTGTCTGCGTAATAGACAAGGGATGAGAAACCCGAGACGTCGTCGCGACCAGTCAGCGCATAAAGCAGAGGCTGATGAGTGGGTACCCACAAGGGACCTGCTGGTGCCGCATCTCGGATCCAGCCAAGTAACGGCGCCATCTCAGCGTACTCCGCTGCGCTCAGCGAGACCTCTCCCATCTCGGTATCCAGAAGCTCTGTCCGCTCCCAGGGAATAGTGAACGAGCCGGTGTAGATCGAGCCGCGGTGTTCTCCCAATACCGAGGCCAACAAGAGTCCGGGTAGCAGCAGTCCAGCTACAAACAGAAGGGAGCTACGTCGTCTACGGATGGCCATCGAGGATGGCGACAGACCGGGCGATCCGCCGGCTCGGCCCAGGGCCAGATCAGCAAGGACAAGGACCGCTGATAGATAGAGTAGCGGCCCCGCCTGAAGCAAATGACCGAACTCTGGCTTCATCTGCACCTGGTTACAGGTCAAAACGCCGAAAAGGAGGACGATCCAGCGACCCTGGCGAGCCAGCGCATTGCCTGAACGACCTGCCTGCAACACGACCGGAAGATACAGCCACAAGCGCAGCAGCAAGGCCCCATACACCACAAAGGGGAGCCATAAAAACCATGGATCGAGCGAGTCGAACGCCACCAACTCAGCCGGTCCTGGAAACAGCGGAAAGTCGACACCCTGATTTGTAATGGCGTCGCTCACAAGCTGCTGCAATACCGTAATGAGGACACCCTTGCCCTGAAGCACCAGCCAAAGGACAGACAGGGCGCAGAGCACGATCGTAGGCAAGAGCGCAGTCGGTAGATCACGGAGCCGAGGGCGAGAGCTCAGGCACAGTCCGAGCACCAGCAGCAACCCGAAGATGCCAAGATCCAGACGAAACGAACCCACCAGCGCCACGACGACGCCCATCTGTGCCGCCGTTCTCTTAGCTGGAGTCTCTAGATAGCGGAGCAAGGCAAGAACGATCAGCACGCTACCAAGCACGAACAGACCCTTGTGCAATGGGCCCGGCGCCACCAGAAAGGCTGCCACAGGCAGCAGCGACCAAGGCGCAGGCAGAAAACGTCTACAGAGCTGAAACAAGGCAACGACGGCAAGCAATCGCACCAGCAGAAAGAAGCCGTGCAGAGCAGCAAGCTCGCTCTCAAATAAAGGCAGAAGCCAAGCCAATAAGAAATAGCGCGCCGGACCGTACGCGGTGACGACGAAGTCGGTGCCTGGAACCTTGCCTTCCGCGAGGGCATGCACAAGAAAACTCAACTCACCCAGGTCATAGAGCATCAAGCCATGACTCTGCCCTGGCACAAAGAGCAACAAGGTCACCAGCAGCAGCACGACGTGCTGTAGCCACAGCGGCACGTTCAAGAAGAACGTCTTGGGAGCGAGTTCAGAGCGGCGCGTCGGGAGCTGGTTCACAGTGTCCACGATAGACCGAATCGGCTCATCGCGATGCGCTCAGCACCGCACAATAGACGTTCAAGACCCTGGCACCCTGCGCCGCCATTCCCAGACGAGAAGCCCCAGGATCAGCGCCAGGCCAAGCATCGAGAAGAGCACGCCCCACCAAGCAATACGCGGAACAAAGCGGAGTTGTAGGGGGCCCCGCCAATCGCCACCAAACCGCACGCCTATGAGACCATCAGAGTCGAAGACCTCGACCCCGTTAGGCGCAACCCAGCCTCTGTGAAAGTTCTGATTGACAACCACCTCGGCTGCCCCCTGGCTATGCAGTTCAAAGAGCAGGTCATTGACGCCGACCTCTAGCCCGGAAAGACGTCCCTTGCCCAGGGCGAACCAAAGCTCTCCCCGGTATTCGGAATTGTTGGACTGAACACCATCTGGGCCGAGACGGACCATTCCCTGTACAGCGCTCGGCGCACTCGGCGGCAGGTCCTCAGGCTCATAGAGGACTCCCTGCCCTTGCTGAGCAGCCAGATAAATCTGGCGAGTGACTGCACGTGTCCCGGTGGCTGGCTTCCCCAATAACTGGATTTGAGTGAATGGTGTTCCTTTCGGCGATGGTGGCACCACCACGACCTCGCTGAAGACTCCCTCATATAGAGCGGCGCTACGAAGCCCTCCAGGCAAGAGAAGAAAGAGGAGCAGCAGGTAGACCGCAAAGCGTCCCTTGAAAGAGCCTTGCAGCAAGGGATGTCTCCCCAGAGCCTGCACTCCCAGACCGGCGAGAAGAGAAGCCCAGAGCAAAATAAAGAACGGAAGATATCGCGCGGTATCTCGTACCGAAGAGAACACTGGTAGCGGCGCAAGCAACTCAAACAGGCTGAACTGAACACCGTCCCCCGATCGCCACGACAGCAAAAAAGTCGCTAACAGCAAGATCCCCAAAGACCGACCCCGACGGTCCCGAACGGACATGCCTAGCAAAGCAAGCACCGCCACCACCGGCGTGAGCCCCACATGCTGGTATTCGGGGAGCGATGGCATGCCGAAGGAGTCGTACTGTCCGACAAGGGTCGCGCTGCTGAAGAGAGCACGGAACTGCTCGAACAGGGCGCCGACAAAGGTCACTTCGCGCGAGTAGTAGCCAGACCGACCACCACGATCCAGCAGCAACTCCGCCATGGGCAGGAACTTGGCGGCGCCGAGCAGAGCCACCAGCAGCAGAGCAACGACGACCACACCGAGGAAGAGGAGTCTGTTGCCCCGGTCGGGACGAGGGCCCAAGGTCACCATCATGAGCAACTGCAAGGCTGCGAATGCAAGGCAAAGCTGCATCTGGACGCCTGCGGCAGCAAGAATCAGCGAGGCAAGAACCAGCCAGCGCGCTCCCCCCCCTGATGGACCACCCTCATCAACGCAACGAAGCAAGAGCGCAGCAACAAGAGGAACAACACAAAGCCAAAGACTCTCGTAGAAACCAACAGCCAGACGAGACGGCAACCAGCCGCTACAGGCAACGGAAAGCCCCACCACGGCCGCCGCTGAGGCGTGCAGCGCCAGCCAGCGTCGCGCCAGCAGGTAGCTTCCCAGCGATGCGAGCAACAAAAGCAGCACTGCGTCCATCTTCATTGAAAGCAGCGGTCCGAAGATCAGAGCACTGACAAAGAAAGGACTGAGTGAAGGGTCCGATGGATGAGCGTAGGACGGGATCCCCCCCTCAAGCCAGGGGTTCCAGAAGGCAAAGCCTCCAGCCAACAGGCTTTGGGCCGCATACCAACGAAACTTCGCCGACTCCAGCCAATCAAAAGCCCGATAGTCGTCGCTAGAGAGAAGAGAGGGCGGTTCGAGAAGCAACGAGCCGCCCACTAAAAGGGCGGCCACGACCGGAAGCAGAGGCCAGAGCCAGCGCCCCTTACTTGATGATTCGAAGATGCCCCCGGCCCTCTCGGTGATTGGCATCGACCTCTATAGGAGCGGTCTGATCCTGTGGGTCATATTCCCACTGGATACCCCCAAACCCAACACCAATTACGCGAACTGATACCCACGGAATTCGGCACCTATGGCTGCTGCCTCGAAACGAGAAGCTCACGAAAAAAGCATCTGGATCGCTGTCGAGGTCGAGATCCATCGGCCAGCGAGGATTCAGGTCGAGCGGTACTCCATCGCTATAACTGGACAGCACAGATTCAGGGAAACCATGCTCTGCTGAATCGCCAAGCAGTTCCTGATCGACGAGAATCTTCGCGCTCTGGTTGCCGGCAACCATCAAGCAGCGAAGCACTTCCCGACGGGTCTCTGCAGAAGATGGAGTGTCACTCATCGAGCAACAATATAGCGTCGAGTCCGGCGCGACAATGCACTCTCTCCTCAGAGGGCTCTGAGGCCCAAGGGCTCAGAAGCTCATGGGCTCAGAGTAACCACGAAGATCAAGTTCCAGGTCGCCAGCACCACCGCACCGTCACCATAGAGCACCGTAGGTACCTCATAGACCGTGTCGCTAAACATGGTCGCAGCAGTGGCTGGGGTTGGCTGCAGAGTGAAAGTAAAGGTCACTGTGTTCAGCGCCGGGATGTCGTAATAGACGTTCGGCGCGACGTTTACGATGGCGACGTTGTCGAGGTTGGCGACATTGTCGGGATCAATGACCATGGTCAAATCGTAGGTGACGTTCGAGGTGAACTCCTCAATGCCCTCGGTGACCCGATCAACGATGTCATACGAAGTTGAGCTGTAGACCATGTGCTCGCCCGCGTCAGCGATCCCGTTACTGTTGAGATCAAAATACGAGTCGGTGAAGTCGGCAATCGTGGTCATGGCAGAGAAGGCATCGCTGGTTCGGGCAGCAACACCGATGGCCTTCGCATTCTGTCCTTGCAGTGACGGACCGAGCAGTGCGCTCACCGCGTCTGGCTGACAGCCAGCCGGCACACCCGACGGAAAGAGTTCAGCCTTTGGCCCCTCGTTGGTCACCAGGCCACCGTTCCGCACCGTGGCATCGGTGGTGTAGACAAGAATGGGGACTGCCCCCTGACGGAAGCCATTACCACCGAGGCGATATGCGTCGCCGGGAATATTCGGGTCGTACTGACCGGTACCCGGGATAGAGGAGTCGTAGCGCTGGCTATTGTCCCCAGGGAAGGTGTTACTGACCCCATCACCGTCGGGATCGGCAATAAACGGTAGGACATCGTCCGCTGGATCGTAGCTACCGTCACAGTTCTGGTCGTAGCCATTTCCGAGCGCTGACTGATAGAGCGCCTCGACCGTCGACTCAGGCCAGTCCCAGCCACCGCCAGCATAGAGGCCATTGAGGGCGCTCTGGGCCAGGCTCAGATCACTGGTCTGCTGCTGCCTGTGGTGAAAGGGCTTATCACTTCCCGAGCCCATGCGGCCGTAGTTGTAGTCGTCAAAGGACGCCACGCCAAAGGTCAGATCCGGGATGTAGGCCTCTACTTCGCTGGCGACACTGGCGAAGTTGCTCTTAACGTCATCGAGAGTGCCTTGCATGGAGCCGGTCTCGTCGAGAATGAACATCACATCACCCAACTGCACCTGGGTCTCGAACGAGATGTCGATGGTCGAGGTCAGGTTGCCCGGTACCTCGACGCTGATGTTGTCGTCGGCACAGGTGCTGAGCGGATCGAGAGGGTCACTGCCACAGATCTGCTCTTGCAGATCCGTCCAACCGTCACCGTCGGTGTCGGGATTCGTGGGATCGGTGCCGTTATCGATCTCGTCGGAGTCGAGGATTCCGTCGTTATCGGAGTCGGCGTCGGCGTAGTCAGGTATGCCATCGCCATCTGAGTCACCGGTACCTTCTTGATCGTTGGGAATGCCGTCACCGTCGTAGTCATCGTCAATGCCGTCGGGGATGCCGTCGCCGTCGCTGTCCTCGTCCAGGAAGTTCGGAATGCCGTCGCCGTCGATGTCGTCGTAGCCCTCGTCTGTATCGGGGATGCCGTCGCCGTCGCTATCAGGATCAAGGTAGTTGGGAATGCCGTCGCCATCAGGATCGCCGGTACCTTCGACCAAATCAGGGATGCCGTCACCATCGCTATCGGTGTCAAAGAAATCAGGGACGCCATCGCCGTCGCTGTCTACGGGATTGGCCTCTCCGCCAGGCCCAAACTCGATGGCGTTTGAGATGCCATCACCGTCCACATCGTCGTCAGTGGAGTCCGACAGGCCATCGCCGTCGCTGTCGAGGTCGAGGAAATTCGGAATGCCATCACCGTCGATGTCCTCGTTGCCCTCTTGAGAGTCGAGCCAGCCGTCGCCATCGCTGTCGTCATCGAGGTAGTTGGGAATACCGTCACCGTCGGCATCATCAGCGCCTTCGATAGAATCTGGAATGCCATCATTGTCTGAGTCGGTATCAAAGATGTCGGCAATGCCATCGCCATCGCTATCTACTGGATTGTTGGGATCCGATCCGACCTCAACGCTGTTGGGTATGCCATCGCCATCGAGATCATCGTCTTGCGAGTCGGGGATGCCATCATTATCTGAGTCCGTATCGAGGAAGTTGGGGATACCGTCTCCGTCGGCATCACCGTCACCTTCCGCGCTATCGGGCCAGCCATCACCATCGCTATCCTCGTCCAGATAGTTGGGAATACCGTCGCCGTCGTCGTCACCAGCGCCCTCGACCGAATCGGGGATGCCGTCACCGTCGCTGTCCAGATCCAGGTAGTCAGGGATGCCATCGCCATCGCTGTCACCGAAGCCCTCCTCTGAATCGGGAATGCCGTCGCCGTCGCTATCCAGGTCCAGGAAGTTGGGGATACCGTCACCGTCTTCATCGCCGGCACCCTCCTCTGAATCGGGAATGCCGTCGCCATCACTGTCGTCATCCAGATAGTTGGGAATGCCGTCGCCGTCAGGATCATCAGCGCCTTCCACGTCATCGGGAATGCCATCACCGTCGGTGTCGGTACCGTCGAGAGAGTCACTGTCATCATCGTCACTGGAATTCCAGCCCTCCCAACAGCCCGGAAGGGCAAGCATGAGGGCTAATAGCAGGACAAACTGACGGAAAATTGGGCGGGGGCTGATACGGGTCATACAAAAAGCCTAGTCCGGTGACGATAGTTTCGTCAAGATTTTGTCAACTGGATGTCCATAAAAAGACAAGATGTCAGCGCCATCGGCCCACGCGCCTCCAGAGTTGCATTACTCCAAAAGACTCTATGCGCGGACTGGATTGGCTACGCAGTACAAATCCCAGTGCAGTGATCGTATCCACTTCTTGGTCAGACAGCACGCGATTCGTGAGGAAATGACTCGAACGCACCAGGTCGTAACGGCAGGAATCCTGGGTAACGGTCTCATGATTGTATCGACTGATCACAGGTACCTCATTGCGTCCATAGAGTTCCCACTGCAGGCTTGCTCCCACGGGAAGCGCCAGATCCCCACCCAGAGAATAGGTAACTGTTGCAAAGCCAGGCTCACTCAGGCTCGCATCCAGCACGGTGTACTCCAGACCATAATCGTCCGTGCTTGGGGCAAAGCGGAGCGCTTCAAAGGGAACAGTAGCCACTGGATCCGTTTCCGCTCTTTGGGTCCAGGGCACCACCAGGGTCGAACTGAGCATCCAGCTGAGCGCCGCGACCACCGCCACTCGGCCCGCCCTTCCTGCAGACCTGGGCAGAGCGGACAGCCCCCAGGCAATAAGAACGGCCAGGGCAGGTGCCAGAGGTTGTAGATAGCGAAGCTCTTTGTGCGGAAAGAGGCTTAACAGCATCAACGAAGAGACAAGGGCCAGGACCGAGAGCAAAAAGACCGGCACGCTTCGGTCGACTTCGGCTCCTTTGCGCCAGTAGAGGAAGCCACCGAAAAGCGAGAGGACAGCAGCCGGGGCAGCGGCTATGCCCAGGGTCCTGCTGAGAAGCATGCGGGGATAGAACAGTAGACTTTCTCTGCTCCATATCGACGGGTAGGTGGCCTCACCCAGGGCACCCTGCGTAATGGCAGCGACATCGGCAAACGGGACGAGCCAGGCCAGAAAGATCAAGCTGGCGAGCAGAAGCCCCCCGCCAAAGCGCAGCAGAGGCTGCCAGGAATGCTGCCGGCGGCTTCCGAGCGACCACGTAATCCAGACGATGGGTGCCGCTAGATAGACAACAAGGTTCCACTTAGCCAGCATCCCGAGTCCCAATAAGAGACCAAACAAGAGGTAGACCCTGGGTCTGGGCGAGTCACCGTGCAGGTCGACTAAGGACAAGATGAGCCAGGCGAAGAACGCAACCTGAGTCATCTCAACGCCAATCAGTGTGGATGCACCGGCAAGACCCGGCAGAGCGCACAAACACAGCACAGAGAGACCAGCGACCCGCTCTCCCCCGACCTTCCTACCCAACAGCCAAACCGCCCAACAGGCCAGCAAGAGCGCCAAGGCGTTTACCCAGAGAAAGTCGAGGGACGACATGGTGTCGCGCCACGAAAACAACAACGGAACGCCTCCGTACCAGAGAGGCGGCTTAAAGCCATCGCGAGCTATTTGCTCGATGAAGCCGTAGTCAAGGTGGCCACGAAGTCCGTAGTGGTAAAACATGGACCGCTGTAGATCTGCGGCCTCAAATCCAATCAGAGGACGTCGATCCACAAGCCCGTAGAGGACAATTCGTAGCGTGGACCAGGTCACTAACAGACTCAGACCCGCTCGATACAACACGAGACGCACCATGACTATGGACGTTAGCAGCCAACGAGAGAGACCAGCCAGACGCCATGTCGGGATCCTCGCTCGCCTGGTCCGACCCGTTCTTGTCATCACATCGCTTTTTGCCCTGATCACCGCAGTCGCCTGCGACACGACAGCAACGAACACTCCGAACAAGCAGTCGACCGCGCCAGTACGTGTGACCCAAGAGCTCGTCCTTCCAGGACTGGATTTGAGCAAGCTTATTGCTGTGCTGTGCGATCCCAGCGACAAAGACGACGCCCGCAAGCGGCACGCAGCCATCCTCCTGGGCATCGTCGAGCATGAACCCGCTACGCACTGTCTGCACCAGGTGCTACGAGGCGAACGGAATCCATCGGTTCGAGCTGCGGCTGTACGAGCCCTAGCTACCATCGGAAAGACCTCATCCTTGCCCGAAATCGAGAACGCCCTGCTCGATCCCAAGAGCCAGGTGCGAGTAGCTGCCGTAGAGGCCCTGGGCCAGCATGGGGGGGCGTCCAGCCTCGAGCCGTTGGCCAAGATCGCCAAGGCAAAAGGTCCCGAAGCTCTGGCCGCCCTCGAGGCGCTCGCGCGCACTCCACAAGGACGCCTGCTGCTCAAGGAACTGCCCTACGGCCCTGCAGATCGCTTCCGACAACCACTGCCAGCAGAGGTTGGTGTCGATGCCCGTCTCTGGTACGTCGACGCCAGTACAGGAAATGACGAGGGAGACGGCAGCAAAGAAAAACCATTCCGCAGCCTGGGCCGCGCTGTTCGCGAACTACGGGGCGGAGCAGGAGACCAGCTCCTCGCGACCTCGGGCGACCAGGGTCTCCGTTTTCACGAAGAAGTCTCGATCACGCCGCAGCATTCGGGAACACAGACACGCCCTACCCGCATCGAAGCCTGGCCCGACCGACCAGCACCGATCCTCGATGGAGCGCTCCCCAACCGACCGGGGAAGCCGGGCCTGACCACAGGGATTCACGTCGGCGCCTCTCATGTACGGATACGCGGCTTCACCGTGCGCCACTTCGTGGAAAACGGCATCTCGCTAAACGGAAGCACCGGGAACGTAGTCGAGGATTGCATCGTCGAGCGCTGCGATCGACATGGAATTTTTGCCTACTACTCGCCCAGAAGCACCATTGTGCAGCCTCAGGTGCGCGGCTGCCTACATCAAGGCATCTCCATCCGAAGCTCGCCCTATACTGCGGTCCTGGGTGGGCTGAGCCAAGACAATGGCTTCGATGGACTCCTGCTACTTCAGGACTCCGATAATGTCCTTGTCAGCGGCCTTCGCGCCTCGGGCAACAAGCGAGGCATAGCGGCCACCTCGCATAGCGATGGCGCACGCCTGATTGATGTCAGCCTGCACAACAACACCCAAGACGACCTCTACTTTGACGAGGACTGCCCCGTCAGTCTCATCAACAGCACCATCGGCAAGGTCTCTGCACCGTGACTGTCAGACAAGCAGCCTTGCTCGCAGCCGGCCTCATAGCCTTGCTACCTAGCGCTGTGGAGGCCGCCCCGCGGGCTGGGGCCGTGGTGCTCCCGCCCGTCACCTTTACCCAAGATGACGGGCTGGGCCTGGGTGTCTATGTGGGTGTCCAAAAGAAGACTCCAGATGACCAGCAACGCATCATAGAGCGTCCCTGGCTCTGGGACTTTGGTGTGATCGCTATGATCTATCTGAAGCCCCATCCGGTCGCCTGGGGAGTCGCCGGCACCCTATCGTGGGCCCCCAAGCGCATGGAGCGCATGGAGTTGGTCCTCAACCTGGGAAGCCACGGCTGGCACCAGGATCAGTGGTTTGGCCTCGGTAACGACAGCAGCCGAGACCTGCGCAAGCGCGGTGAAGACGATCCTGTGCTCGACCCATGGCATCGATTTGGGCTCTACCAGGGTCGACTCGATGCGAGGGTCTACTACCGGTTGCTCTCTAAGCTGGATCTCTTTGGGGCAGTGATTCTGACCTACAACCGCGTCGCTGTACGCGAGAACACCCTGCTCTCACAGCAATTGGCCTCAGGGATCGTAGCAAGCACCGGCAGCGGCTTCCTCGTCTCTCTTGATGCGGGACTTCGCTTCGACACCAGAGACTCTCGTATCGACCCCACGAGAGGGGCGCTCTTGACCGGCACCATCCAGGCGACCTTTGGTAGCCCGGGTCCCAGCGGACGCGTGGCATTGGATGCCAGCGGCTATCTTGCGCCGCCCAATGCACCCGTAGTCTTTGCGGGTTCGCTGCTCGTGCAGCGCCAGTTCGGCAAAGTGCCGTTCTATGAGTACGGGGTGATCGTGGGGCCTGAAGCCAAGCCACGCCATCTCAGCGGCGTAGGCGGCGTGCGGGGCATCGCCAGGGGACGGATCCGCGGACCTGATGGCCTACTGCTCCATGGAGAGGTGCGCTTTCGGCCACCGGGCTTTCCCATTGGAAAGCTCTTTCAGCTACGCCTTGAGCCCATCGTTTTTGTTGATGCCACCCGCGTCGGAGTCCTGGGCCTCGCTAGCGAGGGGCCCGCCCTGCATCCAGGAATGGGGGCTGGGTGCCGCTTTATCATCGCCGAGCAGACCCTCTTCCGCGTCGATGTCGGCGCTGCACCAGAGCTCCAGCAAGACGAAAACGGCACATTGACCCACTGGAACGTGGGTGTCTACGGCACTATCGGCCAGTCGTTCTAGAGAGTTACTTGGGCTGGAAAGTCTTGATGTGCTTGATAACCGCGTCAATCTTGGCGTCATCCAGTACCGAGCCCCAGGCGATCATCATCGCCGACTTGCCCACTGCAGCACCACCCTCCTTGATGACCTTCTTTACTGCAGCGTCATCGCGCGTCTTCCAGAATGCCGCCTCCGAAAAGTCAGCTGGCTTAGGGGTCAGGGACGCACTCGCCGCACCATCTCCTTTGCCTGTCTCGCCGTGACAGGTGAGGCAGTAAGTCTTGTAGAGCGTGGCTCCGTCTTCAGCAGCAGCCACAGGGCTGGGAGCAGAGACAAGGGTGCCGGCGAAAAGGACCGCGAAGACAAAGGATAAACGACTCATGCGTTGCTATACCAACTCTCTAGTTGCTCGCCGCTGATACACGGCGAGTTTGGGCTATAAGCATGATTGCAGCTTCGGCACAGGGACAATCCAGTGAAGTCTTCACGACCGACCTGTGCTCGTACCTGATGCATTCGCTGCCCCTTCCACCAGAGTTCGGTCAGTGAATCGAGAGAGACATCGCCGGCCTTCATGGTCTGTTGCGTATCTACCGAGCACATCATGACCTTGCCGTCCCAGGACACTGTAGGCGTCTTCCAGTAGGCAGCGCAGGTGCGACGAACCGTTTCATCGGGAGCACCTTCATCAGGCTCAATTCCCAGCGTGACGAGGCCGCTCCGATATACATCGCGCGCTTCTCTTAGCTGCGATAGTTCGCTGGGATCGGGCCGGCGATAGTGCAACCAGTGGCCCGAAGCAGTGGGCAACTCCCACGCCTTCTCTTGAACTTCGATCCCGTAGCTCGCCATGTGCGCCGTCCAGAACTCACGGAAGCGAGACACATCATCGACGTTTGCCTCCGTGATGGTGTTCTGGACAATCACGCGCAGGTGCTGCGGCTGTTGCTCCTGTACCTGACCCAAAAGGAAGTTGATGTTGTCCAGCACCCGAGTCCACAAGGGCTCGCTGTGATGCTGCAGGTAGGTGTCCTCATCACAGGCATCGACCTCAAGCACCCAGGTAAAGGGCACATCACCGGCCTCAGCCGTGATCCGGGAGTAGTTGTGGTTGAGCAGAGTCGCGTTAGTGGGGATCTCGATCCGATGACAAAAGGGCTTATCGCGCCATGCGCTGATCAGCCACTCCAGGATCTCCTCCATCTGTGGGTGCATGAGCGGTTCGCCTTCCCAGGCGAGGCGCAAAGTCCCGTAGCGCACATCATTGCGTTGCGCATCCTCAATGATGCCGCGCATGACACCAAGTTCTAGAAAGCCTCGATTGAACTGGATGTAGCCCCTGTTGCGAAACTCGTAGAACTGAAAGGGGTCTTCCCTGACGGCTGTAAAGGGCTCGGGAGAGTCCTTGAGCAACTTCTGGAAGCGCTCCATCGGCACCTTCTTCCAGGTAGTCGCCAGATCGAGCGTGTCCGAGAGCTGCAGCGAGAGCACCGAGTCGTCATAGCCGGGCACCTCGAGTTGGCGGCTCTTGTAGCGCTTGCGCAACTCTCCATA